>Ga0193740_1000193_pt1 | contig 17887 bp, 9 predicted proteins | sample L2s1metaG_FD_145072 | JGI IMG/M metagenome (GOLD analysis project Ga0193740, IMG submission 145072) | Soil microbial communities from a riparian zone of the East river system, Colorado, United States - L2s1 | ecosystem: Environmental > Terrestrial > Soil > Riparian zone | place: USA: East River... | reverse complement strand
ATAAAATCTCGGCTCGGTAGACTTCAACCGTCCGTGTCGCAAGAGCGATAATATCTGCAATTTCTGCTGATGTGAACTCGTTACTAATGAGATAAATAATTTCTCGTAGTTTCTTTTGATGGTAAGAGGTCTTGAAATTAGGTTGTGCTGAGTTCTGCTTAACTGTATACTCAAGAAAGGGAGCCTGCAGGCTTTGCGAAATATATTTTTCCCCATTAACAACTTGCTTGATGGCAAATTCAATTTTTTCCGGTTCCTCGCTTTTTAAAAGGTATCCAGATGAACCGCATTCAAACATTTCGATAACGCTTCGGATATCATCTCGCATGGTAAGTGCGATAACTTTCACTTGGCTGAAATTGCTTTTAATCATTTGAGTTGTCTCAATCCCATCCATTGGTTTCATATTGATATCCATCAAAATGAGATCGAAGCTTCCTTTTTTTAATAGAGACAGCACTTCAATTCCATTGGATGCTTCTGCTACTTTGGAAATGAACTTTAATTTCTTTAGAGTCAATACCATCCCGGACCTAAAAACCGGATGGTCATCGGCGACGATTATTTTAATTTTTTGCATGCCTAATATTTAAATTTTTCATTAAAGAGCTATTGTTGAAGGTGATATTGCAAAATGCCCCATCATAGAAGCAATTTTTTAAGAATATATTTCCATTTAATGCTTTTACCCTCGATTGAATACTTCGTAACCCCATTCCATTTATCAGTGTGGATACCGACTTTTCCTGGCAGCCATTGTCGGAGTAAACAAGTATGGTTTTGTTTAAGTATGTTTTAAAAATGAGTTTAATATTCGAACAATGGGAATGTTTCAAGGAGTTGTTTATTAATTCAATTACAATTCGGTAGATATTAATTTGAGCTTCCTCACGAAGATTAGCCTCACAACCCTCAAAGTGGAAATCAAACTGGATATTATTTTTTTGAACTATATTTCTATAATCTTCAATAGATTTTCTTAGCCCGTTAATTTTCATGTTTTCAGGAGTTAGATTTTGTATAATCTTCCGTATGTCATGAATCAGGATGTCAATGTCTTTGGTGACTTTGTTAATCATATCGCTCATTTCAGTTTTGCATTTTAAATCCTTTATCGCATGCAATTGCAGCTTGATTGCTGATAAAGAAGGACCCACATGATCATGAAGATCATCAGCAATTCTTCTTCTCTCTGAAAGCTGGATGCTAATTGTATTCCGAAGAGTCGGTACAACTTCCTTCTTTTTGTTTTTATTGATCGCTGTAATTTTCATTTATGTAAATAAAAATGTTTGGTAATTTTTTCAGAGTGGTCGATAAAAACTCAACCTGACCCGATAGTCTAAAGTTTAAATTATAGGATTGAGAAAAAATTAGTTTTTAACTAACGAAAGCAGGAAATCAAAATAAAGATGAAAATATTTATATCGAGGTAGGAAAAATGTTGTATTTAAAATCATTAATAATGCAATTGAGGTTTATAAACAGGATTAAGAGGGACTAATTTATTAAAAAGGTTTAGATTTCACGAACTTTTTTTGGCAAAATTAGGAGAACATCTTGGTTTCATTTTGTAATCAGTTCATCAAGATTTATTTTGAGTATAAACCAAACAAGTTCAGGATGGTAGCAAGATGTTTATGAGAAATTAATTTTTATCAAAATCGCTAATTGTAGTGATTGACATTTAAATAAATCTTGCTTATAAAGTCAAAATTGCAAATCACAGAAAGATAAAATAATTATACAAATTATTAAATTATCTGTGAAAGCCCCCTCACATATTTTCGAAATCAATTTTTTCTCATTTAAACTAGGATGTATGATGGAGCAAAATTGAAAAACGAAAACCACCCCAGTCCTGTCATGTGGAACGGTACAATAAAACAGTAAGAGAGGATTTATTTGATGCTAATTTATTTTTCTCAATTAACCAGGATAATAATCTGGCCGCAGACTTTCAGAATGAATGCAATTATAATCAGCCGCATAAATAATTCGACAATTTACCACCGATTGATTATGCTGCGTAGGTTTTTTTCAGGCATGAACTCAGTGGAATGCAAAAATCGATTGCTTAACCCAACCTATTTTGCTTCGATATTCTATCAAGTGAACTTAGACCCGGCTGGTAGTTCTGAGCAGAGCCAGCTTTTGTTTCAGATCGATGCAATACGCAAGGCAAAAAACTATATTTACAACTTGTCAAAAAAGCAGCCACGTTTAGATTTGGTTGATTTGTTAAAGCACCTGTAGGAAATAACATTGTCTAAAGCTGAGCATATTCCTTGAAAACAACCTTACGTCTTTTTTCCCTTAAACTAAGATAAAATCACTAAAAAGTTTTTCGATCTTCTAAGTCCATGAGGTTTCAAAAAATAATTAAAATAAAAGAGGCTGCCTACTTTTGATACAGCCTCTTTTTCTATTTTTTGACCCTTTCCGTTAATCTTCTTTTTTTAGTTTCCTTTTTCTAAGCCATTGGCTTGCTACAAAAGCAAAAGATAATATTAGCAAGCTATATCCCTCTTCACTTATTGAATAAGCAAAAAATAAAGCGACAAAGATGATTATTTCAATATTCATTCGCTTCATTAAATTCTCCTTTCCTTTCAGTGATAGTAAAAGTATATAATCAATCAAAAACAGTAACCCTGCATAAATCAAAAAAGGAATTAAGTTCTGTATAAAAAATCCATAAGCATAAATAAAACTACCGCCTATTGTTTCTATAAAAACGGTTTCTATTGTAAATCCTCTTTCACCCGTAAAAAGCTGTTGTAAAGCCTTAAATAGGACGATAAAGTACAGCCCTATTATTGTTCCAAGGAGATTTATCCAGTTGCTTAATAAGTATTTCTTCATTATTTCTTATCAGTTGGTTTAGCGTCTTTAGTGCTAAACTGTTTGTTCCAGTCGCCAATAGAATATTTTTTCCCTCCTGAAAACACATCTTTAAAATTTCCTTTTTTATCAAGAGTGATGGAGAATGTGTTATTTATAATTGGGGTTGTTGCTCCGCCACCTAAAATAAGTGGAGCATCATCATTCCCCGCTTCCCTAACATCTGCGCCCATAAATACTGACTGACCGGAAGCATCTGTTAAAAATGCCTCTGTATTTGGAAAGTCATCACCACTTGCATTCATATTTACTGTTGTCCTCTATTACCGTAAAGTTTGCTTTTATATCAATATCATATGAGCCATTTACAAGTGGATTGCTACCAGAATACGAACTATTAAATTTGGCCATATTGCCCGACTTATTCATTTCTGAAACTTCACCTTCTGGGTTTGCTGTTTCTTTATTTCCTTTAAAGTCACGTGATTCATTCGACCAAGTACTTTTATTATTTATCGTTCCTTTTGCAACATCAAAAGTGAATGACTGATTTATACGAGCTGTAACCTCTTTCGCAGTCGATAAACTAAATCCTCTATTGTCTCCGGCATAACCTTTACCCATACCGAATGAACCGAATGCTACATTAGGATGGTATGAGCGAATGTGAACAGTGAATGGATATCTACCGTCAGCATCGATCAGTAATATCGGATTATTCAGAGAGTATGCAAACGGTGAAGCAAAGGGTAGCTTACCTGCTAACGGGTCAACACTTAACCATCTGCCAAGCCGTGAGTCGTAAATTCTTGCTCCGTAGTCTAAGCTGTTACCCTCACCATTGATTTCATTGTCCCTTTCCTTCCCATTAAACCCAAATCTATAATCACTTAAGCTAAGTTTCCTCCCCGGCATTAACATCCCGAAAGGGTAGTAATTTTTATGTATAGATATCTTTTAGATTATTGAACTATTAAAATTAACCTATTTCGAATTGATGCTTTTCCGAAGTAAACGGCTGGAATTAATGCAATTTAATTAGTCTGCATCAGCAGGATGATAATCCAAATTGTGAAGTATGTCCAAAACCTTCAATTGGGTTGCTTTATTTAAATTGTTACCATAAATACTAAACTTAAAATTGCCAAGCGAAGAATCGTGGGCTATGCTGTCGATGTGTAATCCTGTAATTCCTTGACCTTCTTGTCTTGGAAAAATAAATTTATGAGTATAGTTGTTGATTTTTTCGAAGGTCACATTTTGCTTGATATAATAGTCTCTATCCATTTTTGCTCCGGTAGCAAATATTACATTACTAGTATCGATGTTTGAATCAATTTCACCCCTATTTTCTTCTCGAATTAAATAGAAATCCTTTACTTTCTCTGTTAGCGAACTGGAATAGTAACCTTCGTCATATTTTAATGTGTCTTTGCCATCAGTAATAATATATCCAATATTGCTATCTGTACCAGTTAAAGGAATTATCTTCCAATCATTAGGTACAACTAAATCAAAATAAACAAATTTAATTTTATTGTTTGGATTACAACTTAGAAAAACTGATATAAAAATCAGGACACTAGATTGAAGCAAGCTCATTTTAGTCCTTTTTAAAGTTTATTTTTTTAGATTGTTCTCCACTATATTTGCTAACGTTCTTTTTAACAAAGTCTTGAACATTCGACTTAATATTTCCCTGTTCGACTTTTCCTTTTCCTTCTCTCACCAACAAATTATATGTTTGGTCAATATTCTCTTTTTGATCAGTATTAACATCCAAACCTCCGCGTCCTCCATTTGAGTTTTCTAATTGATCATTCATGACGTTTCCTCTTTCATCTAAATGGTCTAGTTTCATATTATGCCCTACTTCGTGTATTACTAGCGAAGGGAAATTTCCATTTAAAACATGCTTTTCCTCTACAGCAGCAACATTGCCTCCTATGTTTGCTAATCCTGCATAATTTTTACCAATAGGCGAATTGAGTTCATCAACAATTATTAGAACATTATCTCCATCCTTAATGTTATCAAAATTATTTTCGACTTTAAATTGCACATCAACATTTACTTTCACTTCAGAGACACTTTTATAGTAACTAGGACTATTATCGTCATAACTAAATTTATTTTGAACTTCATTTTGGACACCTGTAAAATTTGCACCAGTGATATCCCTACTAGAAAGATTAATTACCCGGTAAACGACTTTTGCATCCACAATTTTAGTAGAAGTGCCATTCCCATTAGCTACCATTCTAGTGTTGTAAGTAAAGTCAATCTTTCCATCATAGTCTAATCTCAAAATTGGATTATTTTTCACAAATCCATATGGGGATTCGTTAGGATTTTTGGCTTCTTCTGGATCGGAAGACCACCATTTCGAAAGCCTTGGATCATAAATCCTAGCTCCAAAGTCATAAGAGTCTCCTATATTCTTAATGTCATCTTTTTTCTCCTTTCCATTAAACCCAAACCTGTAATTTGAAAGTGACAAACTTCTCCCCGGCATTAACATCCCGAAGGGGTAATAATCTTGCTTAGAAGAAATTTCAGGTAAGCTGTGAAGATACTTCAAAATTATTCTAGTCGGATTTTAGGAAATTAGCAAACCTAAAATTAGGCGCCGGGTAAATCGCGAGTTAAAAAATCTTTTTTAAGGCCGATTCATTTTAAATAGTTTATTTCTTGCTCCCCCCTCTTCATCTTTCCAAACATAAAGATACCAAGGAGGTTTATTTTCAAGTTTATTACTGCCCGAAATTATTAATGTATAAAATCCATTACTTTGGTTATCCCCATCAATTTCTTTAAATTTAAGATTGACTTCCCAATTCCCTTTACTTTTCTGAACATGCCAGATTCCACTTCCATTAAAAACGGATCCTTCAGCATTTAACGAGTAGGATGTTGCAACCTCCTTAGAAAATTTTCTAGCGATAAAATAATTATTTTCTTCTAATTCTAAAAAAGCACCATCATTTCCTTCCCATGCACCAATAAGTTCGTTTTTATCAGGGACCACTCCGCCACACCCAATTAATAGGACTGAAGATAACGTAACAAGTAATCTATTTAATTTTTTCATCAATATTTAATATTTTCAATCCACTCTATAGATTGCTCTGTTTCTGAGAATGGGCCGGATTGAAACTGATTATCAATTATTTTTCCGATACTATTTTGATACCATTCTTGATAACCAATGAGTGGTGGACGCGTTGCAGACTGCATCGTAGAAGTATTAAAAACAAAGAAAGTAACTATAGCATTCCTATTTTTAACATCAATATCTGTAATGGTATATTGAAGGCTATGTGAGCCAAGATAAGTGTAGACCAAGTTACCTATTAATCCTCCAGTACCTAAAGTAGAATAATCTTTAAGATATTTTTCGACACCCTCTATACCCCTTAGGCTGTAAGGATTATTACCTTCAATAGGTAACTTTATCTCACCATTAATATTTTGTAACTGCTCCTTGATTTTCTTTCTTGTTTCGTTAACAAATTCATGTTGTTTATACTTAGTTGTAATGTCATCTCCTTCAGTAAAGGCACGTGATCTCGCTCCATTTCCTGATGCCCATTCTACACCAAGTTGCAAAGGTGAAAGGTGCTTATTATCTACACGAGTTCCCTGCACTAATGCTCCTTTTGTTATTCCAAATTCAGCGTCTTTAAATATGGAAGATCCAACTTTTTTATCATCAATAGAATATATTCCATCATCATTTTTTCTAACTCTTCCAGATAAATTATTTTCATTTTTATACTCTCGTGCTTCCTTACGTGATGCGAAAAGTCCCAAAGGGTCAACAAAAATAATAGGGTTATTATTATAACAAGAATATGGAGACTGCCAAGGATAGGTTAAGGGATCTTTATTCCACCTTATCCCTCGCCTGGGATCATATTCCCAAAACATAGCTGTATTATGATTTCCAAGTCCTGAAATCTCATCAACCTTCTCCTGCTTATTAAACCCAAACCTGTAATCACTTAACGAAATCCTTCTTCCCGGCATTAACATCCCGAAGGGGTAGTAGTCTTGTTGCGATGCGATTTCCGGCACACTATAATCTGCAGTGTCGTTCGCATCTGCATCAACATAAACTTTCTTATCAGTTATTGTTGAAAGTACATTACCTAAATGATTGGTGAGTTCATACAATTTACTTCCCGTAAATAGGGTTGCTGATCCGGTGTTTGTAATGGTGCTGCAGCCCAGGCATGCCAACAGGCTGTCTTCCCTCAGCATCCCTAGTCTGCTACTTCCATAAATATCTAATTCCTGTAACCTCAACGAATCAGCATTCTTCCATTCATAGGTAGCCATGATATTACCCTGCGCATCGCGAACATAAATTATTGAAATACTTTTTCATTACCCTGTTGCCAGAAACATCATAATAAAACGTAAGTGTATCACCGGCGGCTTTTGCCACACTCTTCAGCTTGCCGTTGTTCCACCAGGTCATATTCAATCCTTCAGCAGCGTCCGCAATCAGGTTTCCATTGGCATCGTAATCGTAATTTCCGCTACTTTGTCCTGCATCGATGTCTTCGGTATAATTTGAATTGTATGCAGAATTATCTGATACATGATCGAGTTTGTTATTTCCTGAATTGTAGCTGTAACTTAAACTATCCATGCCGAGGGTGTGAGTACCGGTAGTTGTTCCTCTGCGAAGATAATTCAAAATATTTCCATTCGGATCAAAGTCAATGAGTTCTTTATAGTCGGCCAATGCTGCAGTGTTATCCCATTCATTATTGATGGTATCAAGATTGGCGTAGGCATTCATTTCCTTCAGGCGATTCAACTGGTCATATTGGTAAACATATCCGATATTCGGATAATTCATACTGTCCATTGAAAGAACAGTATGCCGGATATTACCATTGTATAAACCAAGATTTGTTGCACTACCAAAGGCGTCTGTGCCGAATGTACTTCCTGCGCCTCCAGCGGTATAGTCAGCTTGCCAGTTTGTATCCGGATCAATCTGTTTGTAATCGTGGTAGAAATATCCCAAAGAGAAGCCGTAGGCATCGCATGAGAATCCATTGGATAAATCTTTTCCGTCACGACCCATGTCACGATCCGGGTACAAGGTAGAGGAATTGATTCCTTTCATCCAGCCTTGCAGAGTGTATGCGTAATCCACTCCCTGGACCTTATGCTGGCCAAGTTCTACCCTGGCCAACGGTCCATGCAAGTAATAATCATAGTGCGCATCTTCATCCCAGAGCATGTTATCCCTTGAAGTATATACATGGGTTATGCGGTTATCATCATCGTATTCGTAGTGATGTATAAACTGATCAATGGAATCCTTCTGATAGTAGACATAGTTCACTTTACCACTGACCAAATCGTAGTCATAGTCAATCCGCTTCAGGTTCTGACCTATAACAGCAAGTTGCGGAGTTTCCTGCAAAATCGTCCTGACATTTCCTGTAATATCATATGTGTAATGTGTTGCGAAATCAAAAGTCAATGAATCGTGGTCATTATTATTTTCCCATGTAATACTGGCAACGCGGTTCCTCAGGTTCTCCTGTTCAAATCCCGAGCTAGGAGAAAATGCAGGGGCATCATAATAAGTATGGGTGATTTCAGTATGGTGAGAATTCTCGAGGTAGTAATTCACCATTAATGTATCTCTTGCCCAATCATCTGTAATTCCTAGGAAAGGCAAGGTATCCATTTTACCTACCTCTGCAATCCTACCCAGGTCATCGTAAACTGTATAACTCATTGACATTACGGCATCAATACGTTGCTGCGCATTTCGTGAGAATATTAATCGCCCTAACCTGTCGTACCAGAAATGAGCGCTGTCGGCGTCAGGGGTATGCTGCCCGACCGGTTTATTCAGGGTGTTGTAATTATAATGGGTTGCATAAGGCGATACCCGATAAATAGGTAAAGAAGATCCATATGGGTTACTTCTGAATTCAGCTATGTCTTCAAGTGTATCGGAATCACTGAAGGGAACAACGCCATTGGGAGGAATCGTTTGTGCCAGATTACCTGCCTGATCATAATAGTATAATGTATAATGGTATTCTGAGAATGGGCCATCAACATAAAAATCTTCATTAAAACTATTGAGACAATGTGATGTGTATTGATCTACAAAGGCGCCCTTCAATGAATCCAAATACAAATCATAGTTGTGCTGAGCGTTACTGAATGCCATTTGAATAAAATCATCCATACAATCCTCAGTCAGGATAGAATCGGCAGAGGGTTGAACTATTCCACCATCACAAAGCCATATCGCAGTATCCTGATGGCAATCTGCAAGTTCAGATTGATATTGCTCCAAAGTCAATGACCATCCTAGATATGTATTCATGAAAGTTGTGAAGTCCAGAGATGTATCGGGCTGTGTAAGGAAAGCAGTGATCGCCATATCAAGTGAATCGCATCGATCTACAATGTTGCAGCTATCAAGCAAATGCTGATAGTATGCAAGAGAATAATTAAGATTGAGATGGTTGTTCATCCAATCTGCAAATGGAATTGAAATATTATTATCCCTATGATAGATATACAAATTGGAAATAGTATCACATGGTAAAGGCAAGTAAATACAGGTATCGAACCATTGAACATATTCCCAATAACTGAAATTAAGTCCCAAGGTATCATTCATCCATGTAGTTAAATCCGGTTGCGGGATAATTGCATTGTATGTACTGTATAACATCTGCAACGAATCGCAGGAAGAAGTATCGCATGGACCAGAATAGATACCACAGCTATCCAGCAGGTAACAGTACCAATCAGGTGTATAATTCAGTCCCCAATAATTATTCGCATACAGGTAAAATGGTATTGGTACCGGGAGATTATTTGCAGCATTCCATACATACAGAAGTGTGTCGCATGGTATGGAAACCGGGAAGCAATCCTGAAGCAGGTAAACATATTGCCAGTATGTATAGTTCAATCCGGTTTGGTCATTAAACCATTGCTCTAATGGAACAGTATCGGCATTCGAAGTATAATAAGTATAAAGTGAATCATAGTAATCACAAAGTGAAGGTGTCGGGCCGCACGTATCAAACCATTGCAGGTAATCACTTAATAAATAATTTTCTCCTAGAACATTATTCAACCATTCAATAATATTTTGAGCAGGATGGTAGGCTTCAAAGTAATCTACGTAAAGCCTGAATGTATCGCAATTGATTGGAGGTGGAATTATGTTGCAACTATCAAGACTTAAATTGAAATCAATATCTGGATAATGCAGACCTACTTGAAAGGTTAGCCAAACACGGAAAATAATTTTTGGTTCCGGTATGAGATTATAAATTGCAAGTAAGGAATCAATCGAGTCGCATGGAATCTGAATGTATGTTCCACAATCATCCAGCATTTGCAGGTAATCCCAGTAGCTGTAATTCATCTGCAACTGGTAATTGAACCACGTTTCAAGTGGTCCGTATGTTCCCGCAGAATCCCATTCATTATAGAATGCTGTAAGAATTTCACAGGAATCTAAACCACACAAGGTGTCAGGAGGGCACCATACAAAAATAGAATCCCATTCAGTTTCCGAGTAGCTCACATTTAAAGTATCATTCAACCATGCGTAAAGTGTTATGTTGCTATCGCAAGGGAAGGAATGCTCGATTAGCTGGATTGAGTCGCAGGAAGGAATACAGTTTGGTATCCAGGAACTGTCCAATGAACAACTATCAATTACTGCCAGCCATGCGGAGTCTGTCAGGTTCCAGTTTGTTTGTTGATTCAACCAATCAACGAGAGACAGGGTATCATTGCACGGATATTCGTTAAGTAACGAATCGAGCACGAGACACGGATCACAAGATTGTACTGTTATCGTGATTGAATCACAACTTGATCCGCAAGAGCCTTCGGCACGGACATAATAGGTTGTAGTAGCTGTAGGATATACCGTAACAGAGGCTCCCGTATCGATAAGCGTTCCTCCGCAACTGTCGGCATACCATGCCCAATAACCCTGATCATTAGGTTGATTAACACCTGAGCTCAGAAGACCTCCGTACTCCGTCAGCATAACTGCAACTCCTCCGCAAGTAGTATTTCCCGCATGATTGGAGCTGATGCTATCTGGTGGAAGTGAAAAATAATTTAATATAACAGAGACAGATGAGGAGGTCGAAAAACAACCATTTGAGTCCGTGTAAATCACATAAAAATTATCTTCATAATCTACATAGATCGACTGAGTGGTTTCGCTTGTCGACCATAAAAGGTTATTGGAATAATTTAAACAATGTATGCTATCACCTTCGAAAATAAATCCATCTGTGCAAATTGTGAATGTCGATGAAGGATCGATAACTGGAGGATCCGGGAGTGCTGTTTCTGTGATTTCCTGGCATGCATGAACATAACATCCATGAACGTCAAGGGCAGTAACGCAGTAAGTTCCCTGTGTATAGACGGTAATGAGATTTGTAGTTTCAGTTGTACTCCACAACCATGACGAAGCCGGAGTATTATAGGAATCCAAGTCTGCCTGAAGGTCTGACGTAGTAGATCCGGTGCAAAGATTTGCACTGCCAATAATTGTTATGTTCGGAGATAGTGTATCATACAAGCTGATTACCTGAGTATCAGAAGCAAAACAGGTTCCATTGCTTACCTGAACAATATATGTTCCTGCTGAAGATACAATTAATGAATCATTGGTAGATCCACCTGGATTCCAAAGATAAGATATGACACTTGCACCTGCATTAGCAACCAGAACCTGTGTTTGTCCTTTACAGAATGTAGCTGAGTCAACAGAAATAGTAACGAGAGGTGTTGAAATGATGATCACATCCTTACAAACTGAATCCGTGCATAAAATATTTCCGGAAGAATCGCGATGTGTAATTGTAAGACAAACTGTAAACGTGTCATTCGTAAAATACAATTCGGTTGGATCAGGGACAGAATCATTATCTCCGAAAGTAGATGCTCCAAAATTCCAATGATATGATGTGAGAGCTATTGAACTGTTACTTTGGTTTACGAAATGTACACGATGACAATTCAGAGAATCGATTGTAAATGTAAAGTCCGCAACGCAGCTATCACATTGCGCCTGCCATGCATCATACAAATCACAGGAATCAAGCATGCTGACGTATTGCGAATCCGTTTTACTCCAGCCTATTTGCTGGTTCAACCACTCACTAAGCGTTAGGGTATCATTGCAGGGAAATGAGCCTATCAAAGAATCCAATAGAGAACATGAATCACAAGCAAGATTAATTCTGCATTCTGAGAGAATAAAGTCCCATTCCAAATCCGTATAACTGAGGTTCAATTGTTGATTAAACCATTCTCCTACGGTAAGTGTGCTGTTGCAAGGATACGAAGATTGAAGTAGTTGAAGCGTATCACAATTGGTACAGACTGTATCCCAAGCGATCTTACAAGAATCCAGGTAAAACAAATACACACTATCAGAAAGATTCCATCCGGTCTGTATGTTCAGCCAATCAACAAGAGCTAACGAATCATTACATGGATAAAGTAGAACTAACGAATCTAATGGCGGACAAATACAATGCATTGTATCGACAGGGCAATCAATGAAGATCTGCCCCCATTCATAATCTGTAAACGCTAAGTTCAGGATATCATTTAACCAGGTTGTGATCGGTATTCCACTATTACAAGGATATGATCCTTGAAGCAATTGCAATGAATCGCATGGTGGGACACACAATGTATCCCAGGTGATATTACAGCTATCCAACAACGCCATGTAAGCGGTATCATTGAGGCTCCAGCCGGTATGATCATTTAACCATTCTGTAAGTGAAAGACTATCGTTGCAAGTATAGGTACCTATAAGTGAATCCAGATAATTGCAACTATCGCATTGAAAAGTTATACCACATGAATCTAGCGCAAAGAGATATTCTTGTTCCGAAAGTGATAAACCGAATTGTTCATTTAACCAATCAGTAAGAGAAGTTGAAAAGTCGCATGGAAACTGCGGTATAATATTGCTCAATGAATCGCAATCCGGAATACAGGGGATCATGATATCACATGTATCCAACATCACCATCCACGTTGAATCAGAATATTGAAAAGACGTCTGACTGTTTAGCCATTGCGCAATTGTTAATGAAGAATCGCAAGGATAGTCTACAAGAATCATCTGGATCTCAGTGCATGAAATTGAACATGGATAATCAATTCCACATGTGTCAATTAAAGCAAACCATGCTGAATCAGACATTGTCAGACCAGAATAAATATTCAACCACTGAGTAAGTGTAAGTGTATCCTGGCATGGATAGCCGTATACTTGTGAACTAAGCCAGGTACAAGTATCGCAGGAAAATGAAATTCCACAGCTATCCATTGTACTTATCCAAAATGAGTCTGGAAGATTAACCTGCATTGTTGAGTCTAACCAATCGTATGTACTCATTGATGTTGTAAAACATGGAAAACTATCTAAAGCATTAGATAATTGCCCACAACATGGAGGCACAATTCCACAACTATCCATGTATAGAATGTAATAGATGTCTTGCTGGTTTAATTCTAAATAGTAATTTATCCATCCAGTTAAGCTTATAGTATCCTGCCAGCATGGATATTGACTTACAGCCATGGATAAAAGACCACAAGAAATGGAATCATGTGGTATCTGGCAGCTATCCAGCCATGATAAATAACTTGTTAAAGTCAGATCGAGGTTTGTAAATGTATTGAGACAGCTATCAATCAGATGAGGAGCAACAGAAGACCCGCATAAATCAAAAAAAAGTTCAAGTGAATCACAATCCTCAAAGTCAACAGGATCGTAGCTACAATTAGTAAACAAAACCATGAATTCTTCCACAGTTAAATTTATTCCCAATGTATCATAAAGAAATACCGCGAGTGGTGGACGAATGCCCACATTAATTGCGTTGTAAGCATTAAGAATTTCAAGAAGAGAATCACATGGGATAAAGTCAAGATTACATTCATCAAGCCACTGTAGATATTCACTCAGAGTAAAATCAATTCCCAAACTGACATTTAAGCAACTGTCAAGTTGCAATAAGGTTCCTTGTGAAGAACAATAATAATTTAAATGCAATGCAATCAGTATTGTCTCCAGGCGCTTCAATACCACACAATGCCATATATTCAGCATATTGATCAGAAGTTAAATTCAAACCCAATTGATGGTTTAGCCAAATTCTTAGTGGTATTGTATATCCCTGCTCTATGTAAAACTCAATTTCAGAAGAGATCAACTCGCAATCAATATATGGAATTTGGCAACTGTCCAGCCACTGTTTGTATTCAGACCATAGAAAATCAATTCCATAATGTCCATTCAAGCAATCAATCACATTTTGAGGATCTCCCAGAAAGCATTCATCATAAATATCTCCTAAATTTTCACACTCAAACGTTGAAGGAGGAACGCTCAGGCTACAATCGTCAATCAAACTGACCCATTCCTCATATGTAAGCCTGATGTTAAAATAAGACTGCAGGAAAATTGTAAGAGGAGGAGAATACGCTGGATCAAGATTAATATAAATATCTAATGCATTATTAAGTTCACCACAGTCAACAAATGAAATGGAACAAGAGTCAAACCATTGAAAATACTCATGAATAGTAAAATCCAAACCAGAAGGAAGATTTAGGCAAGATGCTACCATGCATAAATCCTCATTACTAATACACGAAGTTAAATGAACATTGATTGAATCGCATTCAGCTGAATAAGATGGCATGATCAATCCACAGGAAGAAATGAGCAAAGCGTAATCAGCGTATGAATAATTTTCGTCAAGTGTGAAGTTTAACCAAACTGTCAAAGGAGGATGGAAACCCGCTGGAAGCGTATTGTAGGCAATAAGCGCGTCGTTCAAATCACTACAACTACCTGGCATCATCATCAACGTATTGTTCTGCATTGAAAGAGCACCCATATCATTGACAATATCCAATGCCATTTCATTATCAGCAGATGCAAGCAAAGTATTTACATTAAGCGCCCTCGCTGGAACTTTAAGGTAATCCAGGATTGCATTTTTAGCCCCAATTGAATTAATAAATTTCTCTGGAGAAAAAGAGGTTAGATGCGTCGATGAGCTTGACTTTGCCGGAGAATAAATTTTACTTTTGCTACCATTCGATTGGATAGGTGTTATCCCTCCACTAGAAGATGGAGGATTTGTTGATGCTTTAAGTTTCCCATTTCTGTTCTTTAAAACATTTTCAAATTCTGCTTTAATTTGTTCCTTGCTTCTTTTTAAAATTCTTTTCGATCCTTTAAACTGGGAAGTTCCATTCGCTTTTTGAGGTATCACTGATGAACCAAAAGAACTATTTGTTCCTGAATGTGTATGACGCATAGCCATTCCATTCGCATACGGAATTAAATCTGTACTGTCACAGTTTGCGATCCATGCAGCATATTGCAGGTAAGAATAATTAATGAAGAGTGTATCATTCATCCATGTAACAAATGAATCTGCAGGAAGACCACTTGTATAAAACTCGTTTATATATTTAACTAAAGTGTCGCATGGAATAAATCCGGTAGTGATTGTGTCAAAAGCACAACTGAAAATCCACATTGAATAATCGGAGTACGAATAGTTCAGGTATAATACAGAATTAAACCATTCATCCAATGATTGTGTAGGAGAAGAGGAGATATAATCTGAAAAGAGAGTTTTTATTGAATCACAGGTTATCAAATTTGGAACTCCTGATGTATCAATATTACAATCTACTATGAACTGAATATAGTCTTCCGGTTTTAAATGAAAACCAAACCGGTTATTTAAATACCCTCCCAGAAGTGCATTAATTTCCGGACTTGCCAGTACATCAGCATAATAATCTTTAAAATCAGTAAAGGCACTGTTTACACTGTCGCATGGCAAACATGCGCCACAGCTAAGAACTGGAGGAATAATTATAGGTTCTGTCATGTTCTTACATAAGGTATCATGACAATGAAGCTTAATCTGATAGAGTTGATCAACTGTCAACATGCTTCCATAATTTACAGTGAGATAAACTGCAAATGAATCCAGTGTAGTACCAGCAGTATCAATTATCATTTGCGTAAACAAGGAATCAAATTTTTCACAAGTACATTCTGACGGTTTTGGAAATGCAATTTCACTTGTTGTAAGCTTTCCTGGGTTTTCATAAGGACGAGGCATATCAATCAAAACCGCATTGCATGTGGGATTTATTGGAGATATGCCTAAAACATATTCCATTGCATCCTGAAAAGTACCAGGGAAAAGCGGATCACCTGGAGGAACTGTACTTGATCCGAGTGCATGATTAATATCACAACCATGCTCACAAATTTCCTGGAACATATCTAGCAATGTGTGCATTGACAGAGTATCTATATTCCCACAATATTCATTGAGTTTTTGTTTCCAATAATTACGGTGTCCATGACAAATACTTGCGCATGTAGAATCTACTTTGTCTTGTGTTGCCCAAGCTGCTGCTTGGGTTTCATTTTGCCAGTTTAACGGTGAGCTAGGTGGCAGATAAAAAAATCGAGGTGTTTTTTCGAAGTAACTAGAATTACAATATTCACCTCCTGATACACACGAATGGCCTAGCTGCTGGTATTGCGATAACGAAGATCCAATACAACAATTTCCAACTGCAGTTGCCCTTTCACAATCTTCTGTTACAAATTTCCATTCCTTTTTATGATAAATGGAATCACGCACTTGAATGTACAGCGCTCTAAAGACCATCCATGCAATATTTTTATCTCCCGTACAAAGAGTACTTATATCTATGGTATCGCAATTAGAAAAACCTGCCGGAAGAATTCCTTTTATAGCTGTGAGGATGGCAATATCCCACATGGACATTACGCGGTTATGACAACTTGTATCTGGATTAAGTGTTGATGTGTAATATGAATCATAATCAACGTATTTAAATTGTTCCATCCTGACTCTCATTAAAGATGAATCAGGAACACCAGATTCTGTTTGAAAAAATGGATCAGGATTAGTAGACGCCAGAGGATCAGTAAAACCTGCTGCATACGCTTCATCGTAGGAATTCGTTTGGAGTAAAGCTGCGAAGTACTCATGCGCACCTGAATTTGCTTCGCAGAATTTCAAATAACAATATTCAGGGTGCAGTTTCAATAATCCATAAGCCCATGAAACATCGTAGTAATTAACAAATTGCTCGGGAGTAAGCTCCTCAATTGATTTAAGAGTGCCATCAATCATCACCTTAATCTCATTGCCGGATTCATCGAGATATGGAAGTATTCCATCTCCTGGATTCTGAAACCTGCAATTAGCACCATCCCAATACAATATTGATGAAACGTCGTAAGAAACAGGAGGACCATTATCAGTTTCGTATCGTGCATATTGAGCACCGGGAGTAAAATCACTCATCATCAAATCTTGCCTCATTCCACAATCGTCGAATGGAGAACACATTAACATACAAGTCTGGTATGCCTCAGAGTATATCTCCACTGCCTGAGCTGTATCTTCTGAAGTGGGCACAATTGTATCCCATTCACTAAAATATGAAGTAAAGAATTCGGTTGTATCTCCCAGCTGATCTAAACAGGTCTCACAAGTGACACATCCTGATGAATCAAGAGCTGCAAGCTCATTCTGATAAAACGTTTCAAAAGTGTTGCATGCATTTTCTCTTATAAATTTTTCAGTATAAAAAGTTATCGCGCTGTCACTCACTGTAATTTTACGAGTGATAAAATAGCTTCCTGGATCAAGCGTTACGATGAACGAGTCAAGTAGATTGGTGTCGGGTGAAAAACAAAGTGTATCATAAAATACTGAATCATTTCTCGGCAATTGATAGTTTTTATAAGACCTCGAAACAAGTGGTTCAAGCGAATAAGGAGAGGGACTACATGTAGAAGCAACACTAATTGATATATCATAATAACAATCATAACAGATTGAATCAGAGTCGCAATTTGCGATTCGCAAAAAATCCGGAAAAAGGTTGTAATAGAATGTAAAATTACCGT
>Ga0193740_1000192_pt1 | contig 17893 bp, 13 predicted proteins | sample L2s1metaG_FD_145072 | JGI IMG/M metagenome (GOLD analysis project Ga0193740, IMG submission 145072) | Soil microbial communities from a riparian zone of the East river system, Colorado, United States - L2s1 | ecosystem: Environmental > Terrestrial > Soil > Riparian zone | place: USA: East River... | reverse complement strand
TGGAACTAGGGGCAATGTAATTCCGCCAAAGGACTGGGGAACGATGACCATAAAAAGCAAAACGGTTTATATGCACATTCTTAATAAACCAGAGAATCCTGCTTTTATTTTTATTCCTGAATTAAAAGAAAAGATCTCTAAAGCCTTTTTATTGAACGGGAATAAGGAAATAAAATTCAAACAACAACCCGAAGGAACTTTTATTTATATTGACGGAGTTGTGCTGGATGATATTGACACTATTATTCAATTGGATCTAAAATAAAAACTACTGATGAAACTGATTCGTTTTGGTGAAACCGGCAAAGAAAAACCTGGTATAATAATTAATGATGCCTGGTTTGATGTTTCGGAATACATTCATGATTATGATGAAAAGTTTTTTGAAACTGGTGGCCTGACCTTGCTCAAAACAATTATAAGTGAAAAAACTTTAAAAGAAATTTCAAGAGATATTCGTCTTGCTCCACCAATTGCAAGACCTTCTAAGATCATTTGTATTGGGTTGAATTATTCTGATCATGCGACTGAAAGTAAAATGCAACTACCTCCCGAACCAGTTATCTTTTTTAAAGCAACTACTGCTATTGTTGGACCCAATGATGATCTTATTATTCCCAAAAACAGTAAAAAAACTGATTGGGAAGTTGAACTTGCAATTGTTATTAGCAAAAAAGCATCTTATGTTGATGAAGCTGTTGCATTAAATTATGTAGCGGGTTATCTTTTGCACAATGATTACAGTGAAAGGGAATTTCAATTAGAAAGAGCAGGTCAATGGGTAAAAGGAAAAAGCTGTGATACATTTGCGCCGCTGGGACCTTATTTAGCAACACCAGATGAAGTTCCGGATGTAAATGATCTGCGGCTGTGGTTAACTGTTAATGGAGCAATGATGCAAGATGGTAATACAAAGAACCTTGTTTTTAAAATCCCGCATCTTATTTCTTATTTAAGCCAGTTCATGACCTTGTTGCCCGGAGATATTATTTCAACAGGAACACCCGCAGGCGTAGGGTTGGGGCAAAAACCAGAACCGATGTATATAAAACCCGGTGATGTGATCGAGTTAGGTATTCATGGCTTGGGGAGTAGCAGGCAGAAAGCAGTAGCGTATAAAGGATAAATCTTAAACTAATGAAAAGGTTTTGTCTTGCGTTGGATCTGAAGGAGGATACCAAAATGATCGCTGAGTATGAGAATTATCATAAAAATGTTTGGCCGGAAGTGATCAAAAGTATTAAAGGGTCTGGCATAGAAGCATTCGATATTTATCGAACGGGCAACAGGCTGTTTTCAAAACTAAAATCTTCAGGATGTTTATGATCATAGAAGCGAATGAAGATTTTAGTTTTGAAAAGAAGTCTGCAATGGATGCGACGAACACCAAAGTTCAGGAATGGGAAAACCTAATGTGGAAATTTCAACAAGCATTGCCATGGGCAAAAACCGGTGAGAAATGGATCTTGATGGATAAAATATTCAGTTTACCAAAGTAGTCAGGATTCAGAATTCAGTAGATTAAAGTCATAAATTATTAATATGGAACCAGCAAAGAATTTTACAGATTTAATTGTCTGGCAAAAAGCACACAAGTTCGTATTAGAAGTTTATTCGTTTGCAGCAAGATTTCCAAGGGAGGAGATTTATGCTTTAACTTCACAATTTAGAAGAGCTGCTGTATCAATCGCTGCAAATATTGCGGAAGGGTTTAAGAAGAAATCAAATAAAGACAAGATCAGATTTTACAATATTTCCCAAGGCTCTGTTGAAGAAAGCAGATATTATTTAATTCTTGCAAAAGATCTAAAATATGGTGAGAATCATCCTCTTTTTGAACTATTAATAGAAGTAAGTAAAATTTTAGATGCTTATATTACCGCGATAGATAATAATTCTGAATCCTGACTTCTGAATCCTGGCTACTATGATCATAGACACACATGTACATTTTTGGAAGTATGATAAGAAAAGAGATGCATGGATCACCGATGAAATGAAGATCCTGAAGCAAGATCATTTACCTGCCCATTTAATACCCACACTTAAAAGAAACGGCGTTGATGGTTGTATTGCAGTTCAGGCGGGACAGAGTGAATATGAAACACATTTTTTGGTTGAGCTTGCAAAAACACACTCTGAAATAAAAGGAGTTGTTGGGTGGACTGATCTGCAAAGCAAAAATGTTGATGAAAGACTTCAGTTCTTTTCTCAGTACAACAGTATCAAAGGCTGGCGTCATGTAGTACAATCAGAGCCAAATGACTTTTTATTAAGAGAAGATTTTCAAAATGGCATAAGGGCTTTAGCATCCTTTAATTATACATACGATATTCTTATTTATCATTCTCAATTAAAACCTGCGTTAGAGTTTGTTTCTAAATTCCCGGGTCAAAAGTTTGTTATTGATCATTGCGCAAAACCGGATATTGGTAAAAAGAATATTGATGAATGGAAGATATTAATGAAAGAAATGGCGCAGCATCCAAATGTCTATTGCAAGCTTTCTGGATTATTCACAGAAACAAAATGGAAGCAATGGAGTGCTGGTGATTTTTATCCCTATCTTGATGCAGTATTTGAATCATTCGGAACTGATCGTTTAATGTTTGGAAGTGATTGGCCTGTTATGTTACTCTCGGGAATTTATGTGCAATGGAAAAGCTTATTGGAGAAGTACATGGAAAATTTAGTTGAAGAGGATAGATTGAAAGTGCTTGGTGAGAATGCAATTGAATTTTATAATTTATAACTATGAATTTAAATTTAAAAGGTAAGGTCATCATTGTTACGGGTGGAGCTAAAGGAATTGGGGCAGGTATTACCAAAGCAATAGCTGCAGAAGGTGCAATACCAGTTGTTGTTGGCCGTGATGCAAATGATAATGATGCGATTATTAAAGAAATTGGAGCTGGTTTCGGAATAACTGCTGAACTAACTCATCCCGAAGCATGCGAAAATGCCGTTAAGGCAACAGTAGAAAAATTTGGAAGGATTGACGGATTGGTAAATAATGCAGGTGTTAATGATGGCGTAGGATTGGAAAAGGGAAACTATGAAGCATTCATTGCATCGCTTCATAAAAATGTTGTGCATTATTATTTGATGGCTCATCATGCTTTGCCTGAATTAATAAAAAGCAAGGGATCTATAGTGAATATAGGAAGTAAGGTAGCTGAAACAGGACAAGGAAATACATCTGCTTATGCGGCATCTAATGGCGGACGTAATGCATTAACAAGAGAATGGGCCGTTGAATTATTAAAACACGGAATAAGAGTGAATGCAGTGATCGTTGCAGAATGCTATACGCCATTGTATGAAAAATGGATAAAGACATTACCAAATCCTGAAGAAAAACTAAGATCGATCACTGATAAAATTCCACTAGGGAAAAGAATGACAACTGCTGAGGAGATCGCTGATATGGTCGTATTTCTTCTTTCTGAAAGATCAAGCCATACAACAGGACAATTAATTCATGTTGATGGCGGATACACACATCTTGACAGGTCATTGTAAGAATTAAAGGCTATGAAAAAGATTTCAATGCTTTACAAACTATTTTTTGCTTTTTGTTTTTTACTTTCTATAAATGTAAAAGGACAAGACACCAGGCCGGTACCATCAAAGACACAACTCGCCTGGCATGAAATGGAATTTTATTTCTTTGTTCATTTTGGCCCGAATACTTTTACTGATAAAGAATGGGGGCATGGAGATGAACCCGAAGATATTTTTAACCCCACACAACTTGATTGCAGGCAATGGGCAAGAACAGCAAAACAGGCAGGAGCTAAAGGAATTATTATTACCGCAAAGCATCATGATGGATTTTGCTTATGGCCGAGTAAATATTCAAAACACACCGTTCGTGAAAGTAAATGGAAGAATGGAAAAGGCGATGTCTTGAAAGAGTTGTCACAGGCATGTAAAGAATACGGTTTAAGATTCGGTGTATACATTTCCCCATGGGATCGTAATCATCCAAAATACGGAACCTCCCAATACAATGATGTATTTGTAAATATGATGAAAGAGATCTTTACAAATTATGGCCCTATTTGGGAATTGTGGTGGGATGGGGCAAATGGCGAAGGCCCGAATGGAAAAAAACAAGTTTATGACTGGGATAGGTTCAAGAAAACAGTGAAAACACTTTCTCCCAATACAGTTGTGTTCAGCGATGTTGGCCCGCATATAAGATGGGTAGGAAATGAAAAAGGCATTGCAGGAAAAACGAACTGGAATTATCTCGATACGGTTGGTTTTACTCCCGGTCTCGGAGCTCCGTCAACAGATATATTGAATACAGGAAACATGTTGGGTAAAACATGGATACCAGCTGAGTGTGACGTGAGCATTCGGCCAGGTTGGTTCTGGCATGCAAATGAAAATGATAAAGTGAAAACACCTGAACAATTATTTGACTTGTACTTAAAATCCGTTGGAAGAGGGGCAAACTTATTATTGAATATTCCTCCCGACAGAAGGGGAAGGATACATGCCAATGATTCCACGGCAGTCGTTGGATTAAAAAAACTTATTGATAAAAATTTAGAGAATAGTTTAACGAAAGATAAAGTCGTAAAAGTTTTTTTTGATAAGCCTGACAGTATTGATTTTAGTTCGAATCAGCAGATAGCTGAAATAAAAAATTATCGTGAGAATTCCTGCAATATAATTTTTGATCAGCCAAAAGTGGTGAATACAATTATTTTAAGAGAGGATCTGAAGTCTGGTCAGCGGGTTAAAAATTTTGTTGTACAAATACTTGATGAAGATAAAAAAGGCTATAAGATAGAAGCAACTACGATCGGCTTTCAGCGGATTTTAACGTTTCCTCAAATAAAAACATCTTTTATTGCTATAAGGGTCCTTGACTCATTCGGAAATCCCATGATCAACAGGGTTGATGCTTTTCTTATTGATGAAAAACTAGTAGAAAAATAGGGTATTTTCCTTCACCGACTGTGATTTTCCTGACAATCACCTTCTCAAAACTTCTTAACTTTAAGCATCATAAATGCTGCGGTAAACGATGCTTCATATAAAAAGATTTCTTGTAATATTTATTTTGATAATAGTCGGAGGATTGATCTATTATTTTTCAAGCAGTACGGAAAAGATAGATTATAATACACAGGTAAAACCAATCCTAAACAAAAAATGTATTGCTTGCCATGGTGGCGTCAAAGCAAAATCAGATTTCAGTTTATTATTTAGAGAAGATGCACTGAAGGCTGCTAAATCCGGTAAATACCCCATCGTTCCAGGCGAACCAGGGAAAAGTGAAATGATTAGACGGATAACTGAAAAAGATGAGGAAGAACGGATGCCTTACAAACATGATCCGCTTACAAAAGAAGAAATTTCAATTTTAAAAAAATGGATAAGACAGGGAGCTGTATGGGGTGAACATTGGGCATATGTTCCTGTACAAAAACCCTCACTTCCAGATGTAGAGAATAAATGGATAAGAAATGAGATTGATAAATTCATTTACCAAAGACTAGAAGGAGAAAGATTAAAGCCATCGCCTGAAGCAGATAAACAAACTTTATTAAGAAGAGCAAGTCTTGATCTCATCGGTATGCCTGCGGAAGAAAATATTGCAAAGAAATTTTTGAATGATACTAGTGATAAGGCTTACGAAAATTTGATCGATGATCTGCTCGCATCAAAACGATATGGCGAGAAATGGACCTCGATGTGGCTTGATCTTGCCCGCTATGCTGATACAAAAGGTTTTGAAAAAGACCCCGGAAGGAATATCTGGCAATACCGCGATTGGCTGATCAATGCATTTAATGAAGATAAACCGTACGATAAATTTTTGATCGAGCAATTGGCTGGTGATCTTTTACCAGATCCTACCGATGCACAATACATTGCTACCGGGTTTCATCGCAATACCGTTACAAATGATGAAGGCGGAACTGATAATGAAGAATACAGAACAGCGGCAGTGCTGGATAGGGTGAATACAACATGGACAGGGCTAATGAGTACAACATTTAATTGCGTACAATGCCATAGTCATCCTTATGATCCCATTCGCCATGATGAATATTATAAGTTCATGGCATTTTTTAATAATAGCCGGGATGTTGATTCAGAAGAAGATTATCCATTGCTTCGTCATTACGAAAAAGAGGATAGCATTGAAGCATTGCGAATAAAAGAATGGCTTTTCCAAAATGCAACAAATGCTGAAGCAAAAAAATATTACGCATTACTGAAAACATGGGAGCCCTCTATTATTTCTTTTGAAAGCACAGATAAATATGATAACTGTGAATTAAGAGATACTAAACGGTTGGTAATAAGAAAACGGTCAACTTTCAGAATGAAAGAAATTGATCTTTCAGATAAAAACTATTTTTTATTTCGATACAAAGGATATCCCAAAGATGGAGAATGGACTATCCATCTAGACAGCCTGAATGGACCTATATGGAAAGTGATCAATGTGCCTGAAACAAAAGGAGAAAGCAAGATTTTTGGTGTTGATGTTGAACCTGTAGCTGGAAAGCATGATCTGTATTTTTCTTATTTCAGTAAAAAATTAGAGAAAGAAGATTTTACTTCATTGGTACTTGACTGGTTTCATTTTGGACAACCGTTTCCGGGTAAAGGCAATCCGGGATATGACAGTGTTTACAGCAGTTTTATGCGATTGATAAATAAACCGGTAAAGACAACACCAGTCATGTTTGAAAACTCAACTGACCTGACAAGAGAGTCAAACGTTTTTGAAAGAGGTAATTGGCTGGTGAAAGGAGATAAAGTAGAGCCAGATGTTCCGAAACTATTTCAACCTATTCAAAAAAATGGAAGAAAGAACAGGATGGATCTGGCATTGTGGTTAGTTGATAAAAAGCATCCTTTGACCGCAAGAACAATGGTGAACCGATTATGGGAACAAATTTTTGGAAATGGAATTGTGGAAACGTTGGAAGATTTCGGATCCCAGGGATTGAATCCGACACATAAAGAACTGCTCGATTGGATGGCATGGCAGCTTACGAATGATTATAATTGGAGTATAAAAAGAATGATAAAAGAAATGGTGATGTCTGCTACTTACAGGCAACAATCAAATGTAAATGATGAATTGCTTCAAAAAGATCCATACAATAAATATTATGCAAGAGGTCCAAGAGTAAGATTGACTGCAGAGCAGGTTCGTGACCAGGCTTTATTTGTTAGCGGTTTGCTAAGTAATAAAATGTATGGTCCCGGTGTAATGCCTTTTCAGCCGGAAGGAATATGGAACTCGCCTTATAGTCCTGCGCAATGGAAACAAAGCAAAGGTGAAGATCAATATCGGCGTGGCGTATATATATATTGGAAGCGAACAGCTGCTTATCCATCGATGACAACATTTGATGGTACGTCAAGAGAAATATGTAATGCCAGGAGAATAAGGACAAATACTCCTTTACAAGCATTGGTTACTTTAAATGATTCTGCTTATATTGAAATGGCAAGAAACTTAGCTTATCGTCTGCAAAAAGAATCTGGTAAAAATGTCAATGATCAAATAAAGCGGGGATATGAATTAGCAACTGGTCATTCAATTGACGGAAAAGATCTTTCCATTTTTGAGGGCTTATATAAAAATGCTTTGGAAAAATTTAATTCGGATAAAGAAAAAACATGTGAAATGATCGGTGTGAATGATGAACATAATAACCCGGAAACGGCAGCGATGGTGGTGGTGTGCAATGCTATTTTGAATTTGGATGAAGTGGTGACGAAATTGTAAAATCCAACCCCCTGCCCCCCTAAAGGGGTGACTTAGGTAGAAGATTCTTTGATTATTGACAATTGCTTTATCTGGTAGGGATAAATATCTGTGGCCCTAATTTGAAAAGTTCTTTATTGTTTGAGTATTTATTTGCTCCGTAGGAGCAAAATATTTATAGCCCCGGGTTTTAACCCGGGGATGAAAAGAAAGATTTTTAGAAGGAACCCCGTAGGGGTTCAACGTTGAAATGAAAAGATTGTAGGAGATTTAGATGAATAGAATTATTGAAGTACAAGAGTGCCCTTCGCTTTGCTCTGGGTAAACTGTGCAAGGGACGATGATAAGAATTGTGGAAGCTGATAACATAAATAAAAATGACTCAACAAGAATTACATAGCCAAAGATTATTTGAAGAAGCAAGAAAAGAAGTGCTTCGTCAACATACCCGTCGGCATTTTTTAAAAGAAAGTGCGATGGGATTGGGTGCATTGGCATTGGGTTCATTCCTGAATAGTTGCGGAAGAGGTGCCCCTCACCAAACATCAAGTATTTTATTTGACCCGGTCAATCCTTTGGCACCGCGGCCACCAATGTTTCCGGGAAAAGCAAAGTCAGTTATTTACTTGCATATGGCGGGGGCACCCTCACAATTAGAATTATTCGATTACAAACCGGAGCTGGTAAAACTCGATGGAAAAGATTGTCCGCAAAGTTTGATAGATGGAAAAAGATTTGCATTCATCCGCGATAAGGCAACATTGCTTGGCCCGCAGGCAACATTTGCTCAATACGGTGAAAGCGGCTTATGGGTTAGCAATTATCTTCCACATTTTTCAACTATTGTTGATGATGTGGCAATAATAAAATCAGTAACAACCGATCAGTTTAATCATGCGCCGGCGCAATTGTTCATGCATACTGGTGGACCACGATTGGGTCGTCCAAGTATGGGGGCATGGGTAACTTATGGTTTGGGAACCGAGAATCAAAATTTACCCGGATATGTTGTGTTGACATCCGGCGGTAACGATCCTGATGCAGGCAAGAGTGCATGGGGTAGCGGATTTTTACCGAGTGTATACCAGGGTGTGCAATGCAGAAGTGAGGGTGACCCTGTTCTATTTATTAATGATCCCAAAGGAATAGATCGTGACCTGCGTCGTGCTTCTATTGATGCGATCAATAAGATCAACCAGAACCAACATGAACAATATAAAGATCCTGAAACATTATCACGAATTTCACAATACGAGATGGCATATAAAATGCAGATCGCTGCGCCGGAAGTAATGAACATAAATGATGAGCCGCAATACATACATGACATGTATGGTACAAAACCTGGTGAAGTGAATTTTGCCAATAATGCATTGCTTGCACGTCGTTTGGTGGAAAGGGGTGTTCGCTTTGTACAATTATTTGATTGGGGTTGGGACAGTCATGGTACCGATGCGCAAACAGCAGTAGATATTGGTATGATAAATAAATGCCGCAATACAGATAAAGCAATGACTGCACTTATACTTGATCTTAAACAAAGAGGGTTGCTTGATGAGACATTGGTAGTTTGGGGTGGTGAATTTGGAAGAACACCGATGCAGGAGAACCGCGAAGGAAAAACGGCACCGTTCAAAGGAAGAGATCATCATACAGATGCATTCTGTATGTGGATGGCAGGTGGTGGCATAAAAGGCGGTACTACTTATGGTGAAACAGATGAGATCGGTTATAGTGTTATCAGCGGAAAAACAGAAGCCTTCGATATACAGGCAACGATCTTAAATCAATTGGGTTTCGATCACGAAAAATTCACGTATGAATTCCAGGGAAGACCGTTTAGATTAACAGATGTGAAAGGGAAAGTGATCCAGGAAATATTGGCATAGATTTTTTGTTTACGAGCTTTTGTGCTACTATCACCGTCTGTTGTGTCACTCACTTTTGCTGATGGTAATTCTATTGAACAGGATTTGCAACGCCTGTCCTGAGCGAAGCGAAGGATTCAGGGTTCTGTTCGCTCTTGACAAATGCGTTGCATTCATTTAATATGAGATCAAACAGAAGAAAATTTTTACAAACATCAACATCAGTAACAGCAGCATTGATGTTATCCTCTCTCGATAAAATTTCATCAGTAACTCAACCTTCTTTCACCATGGACAAAAATTATGAATTAAAAATAATGGCTACCAACTGGGGATTTGATGGAAGCACAGATGCATTTTGCGCCAAAGTAAAAAAAGAAGGGTATGATGGGATCGAGATCTGGTGGCCAGCTGAGAATAAAAAGGATGAATTGTTTGCTGCATTAAAGACCCATGGATTAGAAGTTGGTTTTCTATGTGGTGGCTGGCAAAATGATCCGAAGGAACATCTGGACGCTTATAAAAAAATGGTTGATGCAGCAGCCAGGCAGAATATTCAAAGACCACTTTATATCAATAATCATTCCGGCAGGGATCATTTTAGTTTTGATGATAATAAAAAATTCATTGAACATACTCTTGCACTGGCAAAAGAAACCGGGATCACTATTTGCCATGAAACGCATCGGTCAAGAATTTTATATGCCGCTCCGGTTGCAAGACAGTTCATGGATAAGTATCCTGAATTGAAAATTACTTTTGATGTATCACACTGGTGTAATGTGCATGAAAGTTTACTAGCCGATCAGCCGGAAACTGTAAACATGACATTGGAAAGAGTGGAACATATTCATGCAAGAATCGGTCACCCGGAAGGGCCACAGGTAAATGATCCAAGAGCTCCGGAGTGGGAGAATACAGTAAAAGCTCATTTTGCGTGGTGGGATAAGGTGGTAGAAAGAAAAAAGAAGAATGGTGAACGAATGACTTTTTTAACAGAGTTTGGCCCGCCGGATTATATGCCTACCATGGCTTATACAAGACAACCGTTAAGTGATCAGTGGGCCATTAATGTATATATGATGCAACTGTTGCGTAAGCGATATAGCTGACCAATTATTAATTTTTAATTATTCATTATTAATTTATTGATGAACTTCTCTGAACTAATTGGTCGCTTCCATCCTGTGTTGGTCCATTTGCCAATTGGTATTTTGTTACTGGCAGCATTATTTCAATTCCTTGCACTTAAACCAAAATATGCATCAATGCGTGCCGCTACAAGCATTGCCTTGTTTTGGGGAATGATCGGTGCAATTGTTTCTTGTATCAGCGGTTATTTACTTTCACTAAGCGGCGACTATGACGAAGAATTGGTAAATACGCATATGTGGTTTGCGATAGCAACTGCATCTATTTCTCTTATTGCATATTTATTTAATAGATGGGAAAATGAATTTGCCAAATGGGTAATACTGCTAATGGTTCCATTGATTTTTGTTACTGGTCATCTCGGCGGGTCGCTTACGCATGGATCAGATTATCTGACGAAAGGATTTTCTGAAAAAGATAGCGTAGCCGAAAAGGAGATCAAGCCAATTGCAGATGTACAGGAAGCAAACGTGTATGCAGATATTGTTCAGCCAATATTTGAAAGCAAATGTTATGGCTGTCATAACAAAAGCAAAAAGAAAGGCAAGCTTAGATTAGATGAACCCGCATTTATATTAAAAGGCGGAAAAGATGGCGAGGTAATTAAACCTGGAAATGCTGATGAAAGTGATATGATGAAAAGGTTACTATTACCTCGTAATGAGGAGGATCATATGCCGCCAAAAGAAAAGCCGCAATTAAAAGATAATGAGATAGCATTAATACATTGGTGGATCGCAACCGGCGCAACATTTGATAAAAAAGCAAAAGACCTTGAACAGCCTGAAAAAATAAAACCCGTTTTACTTGCATTGCAAAAAGAAGTAAAAAAAGTTTTACCTGATCTGCCACAAACACCAGTGGAGAAAGCGGATGAAAAAGCAATTCAAAAATTAAAAGACAGCGGTATAATTGTTTTTCCTGTAGCCCGGAATACCAATTATCTAAAAGTAAATTTTGTTACGGTTGATTCGATAACCAAGAATGATATTGATTTGTTATTAGGTATAAAAAAGCAATTAGTATGGCTAAACCTCGGTCAGAAGGAAATTCCTGATAGTTTATTAGCGCCAATCGCACAACTTACAAATCTTACCCGTTTACAATTGGACAATACTCCAATAACAGATAAAGGACTTGTTTCGTTGAAGCCATTGATCAACCTGCAATACCTGAATCTTGTGGGGACTAAAGTGACGCTACAAGGAGTTAGTCAATTAAAACACCTTTCAAAGTTACAAGCTCTCTATCTTTATAAAACTTTTGTCAGTTCTTCGGAGTGGTCAACGTTGAAAAATACTTTTCCAAAAGTAACTTTAGATACCGGCGGTTATTATGTGCCAATTCTTGAAACTGACACCACAATTGTAAAACCACCTGAAAAGAAGAATTAGTAATTAACGATTAATAATTAAGTTTTGACACGACTGCTCCCCTTATTGTTATTTGTTTCAGTAAATATTTTTGCACAACCTAAGCCAAAACATGATCTTGCATTTGATACATTGGCTAAAAGATGGGATGAAGGAATTCCATTGGGGAATGGCTGGTTGGGTGCATTAATATGGGAGAAGGATAATAAATTAAGAATGTCATTAGACCGAGTTGACCTATGGGATGATCGGCCCATGCCCGAGATCGATAAGCTGAAATTTAAATGGGTTGTGGAGAAAGTAAAAAAGGATCAATATGATTCAGTACAGAAAATAGGAGATGAGCCTTACGAAAAATACCCGGCACCAACAAAGATCCCGGGAGCCGCATTAGAATTTGATCTTAATAAGATCGGCAAAGTAAAAAAGGTATCACTTGACATTTCAAATGGGTTAAGTGTTGTTGAATTTGAAAATGGAGTTAAGTTCAATAATTATATTCATGCGACACGCCAGGTTGGATATTTTGGTTTTGAAAATATCAATGAAGACATCATTCCTGAATTGATCATTCCGAATTACAATACAGGAAATAGTGGAAAAACAGGCAATAGTGTTTCCGGCCAAAGCCTTGAACGACTTGGCTATCAAAAAGGAACTTTGAAAAAAGGATTTGATTACATACTTTATCATCAGCCTACATGGAAAAATAATTATTATCAGGTGCTGGTGAAATGGTACCGGTTCCCGGGAAAAAAAATTATTGGTGAATGGACGATCACAAATAATCAACCAGCATCCCTACCTGCAATAAATGTATTAGTTAAAGAACCCACCGGGTGGCCATCACATATTAACTGGTGGAATGATTATTGGAAAAGATCATCAGTATCAATTCCTGACTCAATACTGGAAAGACAATATTATTTAGATATGTACAAATTCGGTTGTGTGGCAAGAAGCAATACACCGCCGATCTCTTTGCAGGCGATATGGACCGCAGATGATGGAAGGTTACCGCCATGGAAAGGAGATCTTCATCATGATCTCAATACTGAATTAAGTTATTGGCCCGGTTATTCCGGAAATCATCTTGATCTTACGGAGGGTTTTACAAACTGGCTTTGGAAAGTAAAAGAAGAGAATAAAAGATGGACCAAACAATATTTTGAAGTTGACGGATTAAATGTGCCGGGTGTCTCAACTATTTCCGGTAAACCGATGGGAGGATGGATCCAGTATGCAATGAGTCCTACGACTTCTGCCTGGCTTGCACAGCATTTTTATTGGCAATGGATTTATAGCATGAATAAAAATTTCTTAGGCAAGAAAGCTTTTCCTTATATCAATGATGTTTGCAAGTTTCTTGATAATCTCACTAGCGATAGCGCCACAAGGAAATTGCCTTTAAGCTCTACACCGGAGTATAATAATAATAGTATTAAGGCATGGTTTTTTAATTGGACAAATTATGATCTGGCATTAGTTAAAAATGCTTTTGAAATGTTATGGGCAGTCAACCTGGACCTAAAAAAGGAAGGTGAAGCTAAATATTGGTTACTGCAATGGTCAGCTATGCCTCAGTTCAATTCAAGCGAAACCGGCTTAACTATTTCCATCAATCAAAATCTTGAATATTCTCACCGACACCAAAATCATTTACATGCTATACATCCTTTAGGATTATTGAACATGGAAGACTCAACCGAGAAGATGATAATTGAAAATTCCTTACGGCAAATAGAAAAACTCGGAACAAGAAAATGGGTTGGGTATTCATTTGCGTGGATCGCTTCTATTTATGCAAAAGCACAAAATGGTGATTCGGCTGCAGCTAATTTGAAAAAGTTTGCCACCAATTTTGTTTCATCTAATAGTTTTCATTTAAATGGTGATCAGAAAGCGGGACAACATTCTGATTTTACTTATCGTCCATTTACTTTAGAAGGAAATTTTGCATTTGCGCAAGGCATTCATGAAATGCTTTTACAAAGTCATAAAAATTTTATTGAAGTGTTTCCTGCTATTCCAAAAGACTGGAAAAATGTTTCATTTAAAACATTAAGAGCAGAAGGAGCTTTTCTTATTTCAGCAAAAAAAGAAAATGCGGTAGTGCTGGAAGTAAAAATAAAAGCAGAGGCAGGAGGTGTACTAAGAATAAAACTTCCTTTTAAAACATGGATCAATACCGGTATCGATCGTTCGGAGATAAAAGTAGTAAACGGAATTGCAGAAATGAAAACGAAAAAAGGACAAATGATCACATTCAAAAATGCATTCGAATAAATTACATTCCTTTAAAACTAGCTTTTCTTTTTTCTAAAAAAGCACTCACACCTTCTTTCATATCTTCAGTAGCAAAACAATTTCCAAATTCCTTTATTTCCAGGTCAAAACCATTTTTAGTTTCATCGTAAACTGCATTGGCTGTTTTGATACATGCTGCAACTGCTTGTGGAGCTTTACCGTTTATTGTTTCAAGAATTGATCTTGCTTTCGTCAATAATTCTTCTTGTTTAACTACATAATTTACGAGGCCATATTGCAAAGCAGTGTTTGCGTCGATCATGTTCCCGCTCATTAATAGTTCCAATGCTCTGCCTTTTCCTATTAATTGAACAAGTCTTTGTGTACCACCATAACCAGGTATTAAACCTAAATTCACCTCGGGCTGGCCAAATTTTGCATTTTCACTTGCAATACGAAAATGACACGCCATTGACAATTCACATCCGCCACCGAGAGCAAATCCATTTACTGCGGCGATAATTGGTTTGTTGCAACGCTCAATTTTAAAGAAAATATCCTGGCCTCTTTTGGCCATTTCCATAGCTTGTTCTTTGCTATAATTACTAAATTCTGAAATATCAGCGCCGGCAACAAATGCTTTGGCTCCTGTACCTGTAATAATAGCTGATCTTATTTCAGGATTTTTTTCAATGTCATTCAATGCTTTATCAAGATCATTAAATACATCTTTGTTTAAAGCATTTAATTTATCAGGACGATTGATCGTAATAGTTAGAACATTATTTTCAATGGAAGTAAGCAGAGTTTGATACATGGTGAAAATTTTCCAAAAGTAGGTAGAAAAGAAAAAGCCGCACCGACAAGTCGGGGCGGCCTCCTAAACCGTCCTCTATTTTTATAAGTTTAATTCCTTTAAAAGGTAAGCGCAAATACCGGGCCTGTTTTCCAATGATAAAAGGCACTCATAGAAATGAGTGCCGGTTAAATTGTACCCTGTACTTATTGTTCTAATCAAAATTTAGTATTGTTATTTAATTGTGTTGATTGAGGAGCTACATTCCCTCCGCCATTTACAATGATCTTCTGCGTTTCAAATCCGGGAATTCTTAATAAGTATATACCAGTACGTATATTACTTACTTTTTGTTGCTGAAGATTCGCCACGCGGAATTGACTTATTTGTTTTCCATCGATAGTATATAGTGTAGCTATCGTTTCTTTTTCAATTCCATTTATGCTGAACCAGAAGTTGCCATTATTAGGATTAGGTCCCACAGTTATTTTTTGTGTTGAGGAGTTAACTTGCGGAAGCGTTTTCCCATTAACAGCTGTAATATCGTCGCCAACTTCACGGTTATTATTGCCGCCACCTTTGTTTTTACTTGCAACAGAGATGACATCTGAATAGGTAAAACCATTGAGTGTAACGATCTTTAGCCTGTAATATGAAATGCCCGTATACGGGTTTGCGTCTTTAAACTGATACGACAGTGGGGAATAGCTGTTACCACCAGGCGCAGATGAGTTTACAAATGTCCTTGGAGAAAAATCAGCTTCATTATCAAGTTTACGTTGCACTTCATAACCACTCATATTGGCTTCAGTTTGTGGAGTCCAGTTCAGTTGTACTTCAGTTGGCTTTTTACATTGACCGGTAAATACAAGACCGGTTACACCATCAGGAAGTTGAATATTATTATTAGCCAATGTTTGTAAAGCAAGACTGGCCATCCCTGTTTTTTCTACGTAGTTAGCATTTATGTTGCTCGTTGTTTGAGACAGATTACTCCAATCGGCGCCGCTGTTATTGCTTTGGTAAATAACCAATGCGTCTTCGTTTTGACCGTTCAATTCAGCATCAAAATACCTAAGCCTCAGTGTTGAATTCAGGTTACTGTTATTTGTTGGAGTAATTAAATAATAGCGATGAATGCTGTTTGTTAAACCTGTTCCGCTTTGGGGTAAATGACCCCTGCGAATAGTTACACTGCCAAGATCAGTGCTACTTGAAATTGTTGCCCCAAGGTTCCCCGCATTTACGGATGTGGGAGCATTCATGTCTTGAGTTACTTCAACAAAACCGCCACCTGGTCCGATAATGCGATTGTTTTCTGACTCGCCGGCAATAAATGCAGATGAATTAAGCAATATGTTATTATTATTAAGGTCCAGTTGACCGGAAATAAAATTAATCGATGAACCCACACTGCTATTTTTCGTAAGTAAAACTTTAGCACTATTAGTTTTTGCTATTTCCACAATATTGAAAAGAGAGAGGCTGGTTCCATCGATATTAGAATTTTGGTTTCCGGTAAACTTCATGCTGCTACTACCAGCGATGAATGCTCCATTGTTTACAAAATCCAAATTTTGCAACGATACGGTGACATTCCCGCTGTTGACCCAATTTGCTCCAGAGGTAATAGTCAGCTGCGCATGTCCTGTTATACTCAGGAAGAGAATTTTATATAGAAGAAAATATTTTTTCATAATCAGTTTTTAAAAGTTATGTCTGTTTTTACCAGCACCTCATTGTTTCAAAAATTATAACTGCAAGCTTAAGCCCCTGTTTTAGCTCATTCATCGTAAACTTATTAAATGGTAGCTGCGGCTAAGGCAATGGTATCAGTGGGCTATTTTCTTTTTAAACCCTTTATTTCTTTTCTGAGTTCATCGATCAGTTTTTGTTGTCCCTGTACGGCTTTTACGAGTGGAACTACAAAATCGCTTTAACGAAGAGCATAAATTTGCTTGCTTGCATCTTTTTCTTACAAACCCAGCTTTGCTTTAATCTGGGCCATATCTTTTTTAAGCTGTATATTTTCTTCTTCCAGTATTTTGATTCTTTGTTGCTGCTCCTGTATGCCACTGATAATGATGGGTATCAAACCCGTATAATTTATGCCGAGGTATTTCACTTCATCGGATAACTTTTCATTTGTCTCTTTATCGAAAGAGGCAGGTTTCACCTGATCTGCTACAAGCTCAGGAAAAACTTTTTGTATATCCTGTGCGATCAAGCCAAACTGATTTCCTTTAGGAAGATTCATTTTATATTCGTCAGTTCTATATTCATAGGATGTTGGTTTTAGCTGCATAATTTTATCTGTTATGCTTTGAATGGGTTTGATATTCTTTTTCAGTTTGGCATCAGATGATGAATAATAATTGCCGCTGATGTTCACATTGCCTGCACCATAAAAAGAAGTTAGAAAAGAGCTCTTAGCTCCATGGGGTTCTGAATATACACCTATCACATTGCTTATAGCATCTTTTCCATCCACATAACTGGATACACCAAACACCTGATCTGTATTTGCTGTGTTAATAACTCTGGAGGAAATACCATATTGAGGGAATGAAAGTGTATTGGTTGCTGTTTGAAGAATTGCCTCAATGGCGGTACGAGTACCAGTAAATTTTCCTCCTGTCGCTCCTCCGGAACCAACAACTCCTGTACCAGTACCTGTAAACTCTCCGCCACGCAGACCAGTTCCTTT
>Ga0193740_1000191_pt1 | contig 17921 bp, 18 predicted proteins | sample L2s1metaG_FD_145072 | JGI IMG/M metagenome (GOLD analysis project Ga0193740, IMG submission 145072) | Soil microbial communities from a riparian zone of the East river system, Colorado, United States - L2s1 | ecosystem: Environmental > Terrestrial > Soil > Riparian zone | place: USA: East River... | reverse complement strand
CACCGCTGCCACTGTCGGGATTATTATGAGATAAAAAGGAATCCCGTTTATTTTTAAATTGCTTGCAATACCAGCTTTCCTGATTCTAAAATATCTACTCACCAACAAATAAAAACTAAATACGAAAAACAATATCCCGAAGGATACATGATAATTCGTTAGTGGTACCATAGATAAGACAAATGCAATCAACCCCAGTATGATCAGGGTTGCAAAAATGAAAGGCTTTGTGTGGTTGCCATGCCTCGAAGTTTTTTTGCGTTTTGCCATTTCAAACCAAAGCCATAAAATGCCTAACGGCACCAATAGCAAACCAACAATGCTAAAAACCTGCATCATAGCTGACAATGTCACGGCTAAACCGTCGTAACGGCCTGGCAGGAAGGGTAGAAACATACATAGAAGTATCAATGCAATTATTCCTGTTATCCTGACAAAATGCTTTGTCATTACCTGTTTGTGTTAGGTTTTGTTATTAACCTGATGGCAATGCGAAAGTCCTTAAGAAGTTGGTACCCTAACACATCCGTTGCCTGACTTTTACAACCAACTGTCGTGGGTAAAATTAGTGTACTTGAAAATATATCAATCGCTGGTTTAGTTTAGAGGGATTGGTTAACCTGCCTGTCGTTAGCTTGCTTTGGGTCGGCCGAAGTACAATAAGTAACCATCTGCATCTTTAACTTCAAATCCCCGCAAACCATCATCGTTATCATTGAGTGGTTGAAAAAACTCTACATTCCGCAATGAAAATTCTTTCGCAAGTGCATCGGGATCCGGCACATAGAGGTAAGCATCCCAGCGTGCAATGCCTTTTTTGATATCCCTTGTGTAGTTCGGTACAGGATCCACGCCAATGTCCTTCATCATGATCATCGCTGCACCCCGTTGAACAATACCAAAAAAGATATCGTCTTCACTGGGCACCTGGAACGTGATGTCAAAGCCGAGATAGTCGCGATAAAACATTAACGCAGCGGGAACATTCTTTACAATGAAAAATGGAGCAATGCCCGAAATTTCTGTTTTAGTATGTACGTCTCCGTTTTTCAAATCGTTTTGTGGAAATACCGCTATTAAATTTAGTAAACTGTGAAATAGTAGTACGCCAGGTTTTATCAGCCTTGCAAAGGCCTGGCATTTTTTTGAATATGCCTGGCCTTTGCAAAAAACTGATCAGGATTAGAATTATAATCTAGTACGTTAACCAAACGTTTTGAAACTATGGACAAGTGATATTGGGATTGAATGGCGTGTAAATGCCGGACGGATTTTCTTCGTATAACCAAACATGCAGAGACCAATGGGGTACCGGAAGTGGCGTACCACCAATGTCGAAAGGCTTATCACCGAACATAGGCCGGGGCTGCCCGACATTTACAACAATATATTCCAGTGCTACCAACCGCAATTCGCCATCGGAACCCGTTGCATAAAGTACTGCTTCTGGTTTCAGTGGATCAAATACCGGGTCAACAAGGGAAGGATTAACCCAGTGGTAGCCCATTCCACCAAGCCCAGGGACAGATACACAATGATCGTCCGCCTGGTGCCCTGCCTTAATAGCCTGTGTGGTAGAATGAAATCTCGAAGTTGCCTGCCGAAGAGCCTTCAGCAACTCAGCTTCGGTCATTTCTGCTACTGGTGTAGGATTTTTAGCGTTCATTGAACTGGATAATAAGCTCTCTTCTGCGTTTTCATTCCTGACTTCTTTTTTACACGATGTGGAAAGAAACAGAAGCAATGCCGGCAATAGAAATGTGCCGAATAATGAATTCCTTTTCATTGTTAAAAATTTTTAGTGATGAAATAAAGCAGTTTCCAGTTAGAGGACACAAGGGATTGTGTAAGGTCTTCCACTTATATGAATGTACGTAAAAACTTAGTGGGAATCGATATTTGAAGTAAATGGTAAAATGAAACTATTAACCCGTATTATACCATCAACGTAATGCTCAGCTATACTATCGTTACGATCAAAAGACTGGAAAAACAACGGCTTTCTTTATGTCGGCTTTGAAGAATTGCAGATAATTGTCCTTTACTTTCGCTTGCTGGCCCAGGCATCCATTTTTATTTCCAGTGTTTCTAACGGCATTGATCCATCGATAAGTAATTCATCATGAAAACGTGCCAGGTTAAAATTACTGCCTTGTTGTAGTTCATATCTTTTACGCAGTTCCTGTATTTTTAAAGATCCAATTTTATAGCTCAATGCCTGCGCAGGTACGGCCATATATCGTTCAATTTCAGCAATGGTTCCTTTTTCATCCAAAGGCATGTTGTCCATCATGTATTGAATTGCCTGTTCCCGGGTCATATTTTTTGAATGCATGCCGGCATCAACCACCAGCCGGATTGCCCTGTGTATTTCTTTTGAGAGAGCACCCATATACTGGTATGGATCTGTGTAAACACCAAGCTCTTTACCAAGACTTTCGGCATAAAGGCCCCAACCTTCCGCATAGGCCCCGTAAGCTGAAAACCTGCGAAACTTCGGAAGGTTTTCATTTTCATTCTGGATACTGAGTTGGTAGTGATGGCCTGGTATCGCCTCATGCAAAAAAAGACCTTCTATTCCCGTTGCATTATATTTTGTGGCATCTGTGATGGGAACATAAAAAATACCAGGACGACTACCGTCGGGTAATCCGGCAGTATAAGACGCACTCGAAGTTGCTGCACGAAATGCCTCAACCTGTCGAACTTCGAACTTTGTTTTTGGTACATTATTGAACATCCGTACCAGGTTTGGTGCTATACGGTTTTCCACTTCCCGGTAAGCATTTAATATTTCTTCCGGCGTTTTAAAAGGCATGAATCGCTGATCCGTTTTCATGAAAGCAAAAAACGATTTAAGATCACCGGTAAATCCAACGGTTTGCCGCACACTATCCATAAGGCTTCTTATTCGCTTTACCTCAGAGATGCCTGTGTTGTAAATTTCATTTGGTGTTTTATCAGTCGTCGTCCAATAACGTATAAGCCAACGGTATAATTGATCCCCACCGGCTATGGCTGCAATACCTGTGCTTTTCCTGGCTTTAGGCAGGTATTCGGTTTTTAAAAAATTGGCCAGTTTTTTATAGGTTGGTACCAATTGTTCATTGATCAACTTCACATATTCGCCCGTTAGTCTTTGCTTTTCTGAAGCGCTGAAACTGTTGGGCAATCTTGTAACTGGGCCGTAAAACAAACTTTGAGTTGGATCCGAAACAATCATTGCTTCCATTTGGGGGATCATCTTTACAACCAGCGCTTCAGGCAGTACGATGTTGGAAGCAATTCCTCTGCGGAAGTACACGATTGCACTATCTGCCCATGCAGAAAAAGCCCTTGTTCTTTTTTGCCAGTCATCATAATCTTTCACGGTTTTGAAAGGCTGTAAGCTGGTCCCGCTTCCAAACTGCCCCATTTCAAGTGGTGTACCTCCAAATTGATGAAAGGGCATATACCTATGCTCGGGGTAACGGTCTACCCTGGTAAAATAACCAACCTTAATACCCTCTATTGAAATATCAATTTCCCTTTTCAATATGTCATAACTGATGCGATCATTTGCATTCAGTTTTCTTCTATCGAACTTCAGGATCTTATTTCTGTAGCTGGTAAAAAATGTATTCAGTTTTGCACGGTAACTGTCTGTAAAGTCTGCAGGTAATTTATCGTTATTATTGGATTCACCATTGTAAGTAGACTCGAGAGGCAGGATCTGCATCCGGTCTTTATAATAGTTCTCCAATAAACTGTGAAATGAAGATTTGGAGGCCTTAGTACTTTGACCAGATATTCTTTGAGCAGAAATAAACGTAAAACTAACAATCGTAATGATCAGGAATTTTTTCATGGTTGTATCGTGATTTGGAAAAATACTTTAAGATATCTGCTATTAACAAAAAGAAGGGTTTAAATTTTTGAAAATAAATGGGACTCTATTACGCGAAAGTCTATAGTATGGAGAAGGCATGAAGGTTCCTCGATCGTTTTTTTCGATTGCTGTTTTATACTTTTATACGTGTATTTCTTCCCTCATTACTTGTTGCTTTTAAGAAACTCGGTTTCAGGGTCACCGAATGGTCTCATGCTGAACCTGTCAATTTCACCTTTGCTATTGGTAAGAAAACCTAAGCGAAAATCAGGCTTGCCGTTTATTTCTTCTTTTGTTATAAATTGATCGTAATGAAAATGATAAAGTACAGACGTTTGATTTCGAAAGGAAAGCGTTAACGTATCATTCTTCATGTCTAAGACTACATCTCCATAAACAGGATTAACATATTTACCAGTGTAATCTTTCAGGGCATGTGAAGGAACTGTATTCTTTACCTGTGTTGCGTTTATTGAATCTTTTGTTTTTTTGCCGTCTGCTTTGCTTTTCAGGTAATCTTTCCTGTACCGCTCACTCCATAGAGTTTGAGACAGGTTCAACAACCTATCTATAACAGGAAATGCCATTACAGGTCTCACGCTACCCGCATGAACGCTATTGTGAATAAGAAAAACAGCAATGTTTTCGGAAGGAATAAAAGTAAGGTTGGAATGGTAGCCATCAATGGAACCTGTATGCGTTGCAATCTTATATCCCTTATAGGTTTGTATTACGCGGCCAAGTCCATAAAGTGAATTGGAAAGTTCCTCCCATTTTCCTTCTTTATCCGCAATATTGTTTGGAATAAGCGTTTGCCTGATTGCATTGCCAGGTATTGCTTGCTGTGCCTTGTATTTACCACCATTCAATTGAGCAATCATCCAGTGGCTCATGTCTTCAATATTGGATTTAATGGTGCCTGCCGGTCCCAGTGCATCACTCTGTGCTACAAAGGTTACATTCAGCAGTTTACTGGTGCTATCAGGTTCATAATAAGCATAAGCAAAATTTCCGGATTTCATCATCTCTTCGTTAGTGAAACAGGATGCGTTCATTTGCAGTGGTTGAAAAATTCTTTTCCTGGTGATTTCTTCCCAGCTCATACCGGTAACAGTTTCCATTACTGCACCCGTTGCTGCAAACATCATGTTGTTGTAAATGTAACCCTCGCGAAAGCCAAGCTGGGGTTTCATGTACACCACCTTATTAATCGTTTCTTTCCGTGTAAAAGGGGACGCCACCCATATACCATCGTACCTTGGTAACCCTGTCCGATGGGAAAGCATATCCCGTAGCGTAACTTTTGCATTTAGTTCTTCATTGCTGAAATTTAATAAAGGCATATAGTTTCGCACTGGCTTGTCCAGGTGCAATTTCCCTTCCTCAGCAAGCATACAGGCAGCAGTAGCCGTAAATAATTTCGTGTTGGAAGCAATCGGAAAAAGTGTTTTGGTATCAACCGGTAACCCATTCTTCAGATCACGGTAGCCATAGCCCTTTGCATAAATGAGTTGATCTTTATAAACAATACCAAGCGCCATTCCCGCAATATTCCACTCTTTCATAAGGCTGTCGATATAACGGTCTAAAAGCGGAACCTTATTTTGAAAGGGATTGGTTTGGGTATAACTAAATGATGCTACTAACAAAAAACCAATAACCAGGAATGTATTTCTCATGCAGTTGATTTTAGTGTATTGAAGTTATGTATTCTATCGCCTGGAGTTTCGCTTTGCGCTCACTTTATATGCTATTCATATTTCGAACCGAAATAACCATCTTGCCTTTATGATCTGCCTTACCAAAAACCCTGAAAGCATGGGGAACGTCTTCTAAATTATAGTGTCCATCAATAACCGGTTTCACTTTCCCGGCCATAAACAGTTCGTTCATGTAATGCAGATCCTTGTTTGGCTTCAAAACGACAATGCTTAATTTTTTCTTACTGAATATTGAAATAAATGGTTGCAGGAGTAAAATCTCTAAAAGACGTGATATTGAACCTCCAACTGTAGCATAGATCCCATTTTCGTTCAATGCCCGCAAATAACGAAGCACCGGCCGGTTAGTTTTCACATCCAGGATCAAATCATAGCGTTGGGTGCTACTTGTGAAATCTTCTTTTGTATAATCAATACCATGTGCGGCGCCCATTGACTGAAGCATGTTCAACTTGGCTGTACTATCAACAACTGTGACTTCCGCACCATATAACTTTGCGATCTGCAGCGCAAAGGTTCCAACTCCTCCACCTGCACCATTGATCAAAAGCTTTTGTCCCTGTTGCAAACGACCGATGTCAATAAGCCCCTGCACTGCTAACATTGCGGCCTGCGGTATTGCAGCAGCTTCTTCGAAACTCATGTTGGCTGGTTTTATTGCCAGTGCCATTTCATCAGCACATACGTATTCGGCGAAGCCTCCCCATTTACCACTCAAATCACCATACACTTCATCGCCGGGCTGAAATCGTTTTACGTTTTTTCCTACAACTTCAACACGTCCTGCTATGTCAGATCCAAGTATTTTGTGCTTAGGTTTCCAAAGACCAGAAAGCAAACGGTTGAACAATGATTTACCATCCAGCTTGCCCCAGTCCCAATCATTTATGGATACCGCATGAACCTTTACCAGTATTTCGTTATCCATGGGTGCAGGTTTATCTACTTCTTTAAGATGTAGAACTTCCGGGCCTCCATATTTCGTGTATACAATTGCTTTCAAATTTGAACCGGTTAATTATCTTGATAACGTGTAATGTTCACGGCCTGGCATATGACTATGACTAAAAATGACCAGCCGTAACTATTATAAATTTATGATTAAAAGCTTATGGCTTATTAATTGGTGAGTATTATTCACGATCCGGGAATGTATCCTAATAATGTAGAGAATGTGCTTTAACAAAAATGTCTAAAACAAATTGAATTGAACTGGTGGGAGTAGTAGTTGCGATGAATGATATATCCTAAAATAGCTGTTCAAAAGTTTTGTCTATGTTACTGCAATTTTATAGTTTATTCTTCTGGTTTAACCAACATCATCCTTTCGAACCGGTTTCTCAGCCTGCCAATTGAAAAATGGATAAGGCTTCGTAATAAAATAAACAGTATAAGCAAGCACATAGTCGCAAGCCAGTCGTAATCCTTAAAAACAATCAGGTTTACCAATTTGAAAGCGAAAATTATAAGTATTAAGTAGAGGGCACAAAAAACAAGATAGTTAGGTCGTATCTCCGCACATATGGCGGTTTGCTCATTCATTACTCCACTGTTTACTATTATAGCTTAATTATGACTTAATGCTGCAGCTATATTGCATAGGTTTTTCGTAAAAAGATTGCACAAATGCATGGTAAAGGTAAACCAGGTTCTTTATGCCTTGTATGTTTAAATATTCTTCAGTCAAAAACAGACTACGTTTTCCCGACTTCCTTAAGATATAAGGTTCAATTGTTTTTGAACCATACAAGACATACAAGGCACATAAGGTTAAAGGTCTGTATGTCTTGTATGCCTTGTATGGTTAAATATTCTTCAGTCAAAAACAAACTAGCTTTTCCTGACTTCTTTAAGATATGAACGCTTCAATTGTTTTTGAACCATACAAGACATACAAGGCACATAAGGTTAAAGGTCTTGTATGTCTTGTATGCCTTGTGTGGTTAAGTTGAATGTTAACAGCCACCCGGATGTTGCAGAAGTTACAGTTACCGTATGGGATTTTTCAGCCGCTTATCCGTTGACAATAATTTTTTGTTCTTTTTATGAAACACATAGATGGAAACAAAAAAACCAACAGCAGCCAGTAAAAATACCCAGGGTAGGAGAGTCTTGCCTTCGGAAAAGAATATGTACGCCATGAACAAAGAAATCAATGCTTCAATCCAGCGAACCATCAGTTCTAATCTTTGACCATGTTGTTTTTTGAAGAGTGTATAAATGAAGAAAGAAAGTAAAAATAGGTCGTTCAAGAGCGACATCATTTTTAAAACTGTAGTGATGTAAGTAAAGTCTATAAAATATCATGCAGGGAATGAATAATAACATTGCTGATCCAGGTAGGCAGATTTACGCAACATAGAATTCCGGGACCTTTTGTTTAATTAATAGATAGTGGGTCAATGGAATCATTCCATTTGGAATGAAATAATCCTGTATCAATTTTTTAAACCGTATTTATCCACAATTGCCTGGCGCTGTTCATGAAACCACGTCACACCAAATTTTTTATCAAGAGCAGCCATTCTGCCGGCTATGTTTGGAGATGCAGGTGTTAAGTTATTTTTCACCATGTCCGGTATGATCTGATGAAACAACTCTTCCAGGTAATCTTCAAAATTCTGGTGAAAGAAAAAATCTATAAAGCGTAACGGAACATCAGAAGCATTCCAAAAAGAGTGCACGATGCCACGAGGTCGAAAATTCCAGCCGCCGGCCCTGACTTCATAAATTTCTTTTCCGATCATTACCGAAACAGTTCCTTCGAGTACATACATCAGCTCATCCAGGTTCTCGTGCACATGCGGAGAGGGTCCCATTTGCTTTGGACCCACTGCCACTTCTACATTGGATACCTGGTGGTTAGTTTGGCTGGATCTTATTATCGTACGAATATCAGCGTTGCCGGGTCCCGGCTTAAGCGGCTCCCCGGGCGGTATGTAAAAAGGTTGAAGCATCATATTTTTGTCATTTACTTGGGCAAAAGAATCTGCAGGTAAATTAAGCAAAGAGATGCCACCTGTGATACCAGCGGCAAGAAAGTTTCTACGTTGCATAATTGGTTAGTTTACTGATTTTAATTGTGTTTAGTAAACCTACCAGGTTCTGATATGGTTTTAGTGGTAAAAAAGTGACATTCTTTAACCTTCATGCAGGGCAAAAGACCTTTCCGGAGAGCTTTTTTCTATTTCAAAAAATGCAGGAGGTGTAAGCTGGGTAAACTCTTTAAAATCTTTCGCTAAATGCTGGTAATCGTAATAACCACAAGCAAGTGCAATGTATAACCAGTCTTTATCAGGGTTATTATTCTTTAAACGATATGCCCTATCCAATCGAACGAGTTTTTGAAAAATTTTGGGACTTACCCCGATTTGCGTTTCAAACCTTCGAATAAATTGCCTTACACTTAAACAGGATTGGCTGGCAAGCCAACTTAACGGCACAACTTTTTCCTGTTGTATAATGTACTGACTTGCTTTATCAATTGGTTCTAAAGGTTTACATCTTTTATTAAATAACTGGACGAGGAAAGATTCAATGGCGTCAATCATTTTCTTAAGTTCATCCAATTGAATCAACTGTTCACACAGAAATGAAATGCGACTACCTAAACATTCTTCCGTATTGATGTAATTATTGGTTAATTCCTTTACAGGCAGAATGTTCAGGCGAGATAGGGTAGTAGGTTGAAGGACTACTTTGATGGCACAAAAATCATGACCGCCATGTCGATTCAACGGCACCGTGTAAACGCCATTGATCACACATGGAGAATATGTTCTAACTGCGCCTGAATTCACCTCGCTGAATTTCTGCGGGTCGCGTACATAAAACGTAATTGAGTGTTCTGGTCTTGGCGTGTGAAACTTTACAGGCGGGGAAATATTCTTCTCGAATGTAAACCTGACTACCTGGTACTTCCTCACAAAGTCCTGCAAGGCTGCACAAGGTATAAAGTCCCTGAGAAGAATAGATTCCACTAAACGATCTTTTGGCTTAATAAATGTAAGCTTTAATCCAAAATTATTGCAAGGTGACAACTAAGGTTTAGCGCTTTGAGGATATGGATACAGACACCTTTACTTTGGTGTTGAATACTGTTTGCCGTTGGTAGGTCATACTTCAGCTATGTTTGGTAAACCTGCTGCTTTAAAATTCCGGTTTAATAACTATATCGGTCCAATACTCATCTTGCTAAATATTTTCAACATAGCCTCTACAACCTCCATATTGAAGCCATGAGCGGCTGTCGGAAGAAGTATATATTCTTTTTTGGGTGCTGTGATGCGATCAAAATAAGGCTTCGAAATTTCCTGTGGCGTCATAATATCTTTTTCTCCCTGGATAAAATAAATAGGAATTTTAAAAGATAGTCCACTTGCAGGTCTGTTCATTGGTTCAATAGCAAGCTGTTTATCTCCAACAAAGTGCACAAAGGAATAATCATCGCCGTCAAAACGATGGTGAGCATCTTTTTCATTATCATATTCAGCCGATATCGTCATCCATTCCACTGGTGGAGGTTTAGAATTCATTCGTTCATATTGTTTGACAATGCGCAAAAACTGACCTGCATGTCGTGCAGTATCATAAGGAGGCCTACCAATTCCAGTTAAAACTGCAAGTGATTTTTGATCCCCCGCTTTTTGGGCCAGCTCGTAAACTTTGTGATAGGCGAGTGTCAGATCATTGGAAGGATATACCAGCTGGGAGTGACCGATATAAACATAAAATAGATCCGGTCTTTTCTCCGCCATCTGGATACCCAGTACAGACCCCCAGGAAGTTCCGAAAAGAATGATTTTTTCTTTACTTAAATGCCTCACCAGGTATTCAGCTACTTCAATACCATCATTAATCATTTCCTCTAAAGTCAACGGATTCAACTTGAGATATGCAGGGGTAAGTTCTTCGGGCGCCCTTCGTCCATATGTTTTTCCGGTTCCGCGTTGATCCCATTGAACAAGAATAAAATCTTTTTCCCACCCTTTAAATAAAGCGTCTGCATAAAGACTCAATGGGCTACCCGGTCCGCCATGCAGAAAAAGAATGACAGGTTTAGAGGAGTCACCTTTGATTGTGATCCATTGTGCAAGGCCATTGATTTTTATAAAGCCTTTTTCTTCTATTTGCTGATTTTGCGATTTTGAAATAAACGGAATTACCAGCAGGACGAGAATGATGATGGATTGTGAAATGTTTTTCAAAGGTGATCTGTTCATCTTTTAAGTTATTTACCAAAATCTATATTAGTACCTCTGCTTAGTATTGCAGCTTAATTCATGCCTTAATGCTGCAGCTAATTGCATAATTATTTAGTACAGAGATTGCACAAATGAAGGTTAAAGGTAAACCAGTTCTTTTCCTCGACTTCTTTAAGAAATAAGCTTTAATTGTTTTTGAACCATACAAGACATACAAGGCATTTAAGGTTAAAGGTCTTGTATGCCTTGTATGCCTTGTATGGTTAAATACTCTTCAGTCAAAAACAAACTAGCTTTTCCTGACTTCTTTAAGATATGAAAGCTTCAATTTGAACCATACAAGACATACAAGGCACATAAGGTTAAAGGTCTTGTATGTCTTGTATGCCTTATATGGTTAAGTGGAGTATTAGCAGCCACGCAGTTGTTCCGGAAAGGGACAGTTACCGTATGGGATTTTTCAACCGCTTATCCGTTGACAATAATTTTTTGTTCTATTATGAAACACAAAGATGGAAACAAAAAAACCAACAGCAGCCAGTAAAAACACCCAGGGTAGGAGGGTTTTACCTACAGTTAGTGTTTCTTTGTTCATGACGCACATCTTCTTCAGCTATAGTATCAGGTGATTTTTAACCTTAATTTTTTTCCATTTGTTGTCTTGCTGCTTTTCATAAATCACGCATATTGTTCCAAAGTATGTTTCATTTAAGTCCTGTTTTTGTTTGTCTTTATAACACACAACGATATCAATAAAAGCATACTTCATATCATATGTAATGATGGGTTCAGTCGCCAGAAAATAAAAACCTTTGATATTCCTTGAAGAGGAGATCGTCGAGTAATTTTTGCCCTTTAAGGTAAGTTTCTTTGATTTGAGGTTTCCTGCATAACTGCTTAACGACATTTTCCCGGAGTCACTTATAATCCTGTCAAGCGTAGTGTCTTTAAACAGGTAAGTATGGTTGTAGGGATGATGTTCAGCTGCCTGCATCCGTTTTATTTGTTGTACCGATTTATCATCCAGTTCTTTTAGCCAAAATCGATTGGTTCGCCACAAGCCGGTCGTATCAATAATGACATACTTTGGTGGTTGTGTATGGTCTAAATATGTTAGCAGTCTGAAATTGGAGGTGTCACTAAATGTCAGCTTATATATTTCTTCGTTCTGGCAATAGGCAGGTGTCGAAAATAAAAGAAGTATGATCAGGAAATGTTTCATGTGGCTTTAGCGATCAGGCATTGAGAAGGTGAATGATTTGTTGGTTGTCTTGCCCAAACACCGATTTAAGTTATAAATAAATGTCGATTGTTTCGTCCTAAAATAAGTTATAAGTGAATTCATTGGTGGGACGACCGGGGGAAAACCAGGTCATTCGTGTCATTAAAAAAAGCGGAATGGTCGGATGTCATTGTGTGCAACGTTCACGCACGCCCGAAACACCGGCGGTGCCAACAAGGTACATTTAAATAACGTAAACACGGGTGTTTGAAACAGCTGCTAAAGTTGAAGCATTTTGAATGCAATAGCAATTGCGAAATATAACAAATAAGGAATTATGCATGTTGAGGGGGGAATGTGGTCCATGACAATTGCCACCAGTGTCAACAACTGCGGTTATTTATTTTTAACCAAAATATCTGCAATTCCCTGCGCAATAACGGTTGTATTCGTATGATCAGAATTGGTCAGGATAATAAATGCGGTTTTATCAGTAGGAAAGCGGTAATACACACTCCGGAAACCAGGTAAAGATCCTCCATGATAAACTAACGGTCGGTTTTTATATGTTGTTACCCGCCAGCCATAACCGTAGTATTCTGCTTTGGGGTTGGTTGCATCAGTTTTTACCGTATCTATCCACATTTTTTTCCAATTTTCCTTTGACAATAGTTTATCATCCTGAATCATCATTTCCCACTTCAACATATCTGTAATGGAGGACAGAAAAGCGCCACTGGGTCGAAGGGCAATAAAATCTATCGCATTAACAAGGGAGTCTTTGCCAGCCAACAAATAACCATCGGCCCTGTCTGGTATGATCACAGTTCCTGAAGTAGCTTGTGTAACTGTAAGCCCATATTTGAAAAAAATTTCTTCTTTCATAAATTGAGTGAACGATTTACCGCTTACCTTTCTTATGATATCTGCAAGCATAAAATAACCCAGGTTGCAATACTGCCATTTAGTTCCGGTTGCAAAAACCAATGTATCCTTGTAGGATGCTTTTATAACAACAGAATCGGGTTGTATTAGCATTGGTTGAAAACCTGGTGATTCTCTTTCTAATCCGGAGGTATGGTTCAATAAATGACGGATGGTAATTTTACTCCAGGTTGGTGGAGCATCTTTAAAGAATTGAGTGATGGTATCCGTTAAATTAATTTTTCCGGCTTGTATTAGTGTCATAATGCCTGCTGCCACCATCTGTTTGCTCAAAGAACCCAGTTTATATACTGTGTTTTTTGAAGCGGGAATTTTATGTTCCATGTTAGCAAATCCATATCCCTTCTCTTTTACTATTTTTCCATTCTCAATTATCCCTATGGTAAGAGCAGTAATTTTCTGATCTTTTATTTGCTTTGAAATAAATCTGTCAATCTCATCCTGCTCCTGAGCATTTACACAGACTGAAGTGAAAAGAACGAGAAAGAAAATAAACGGTTTCATGATTAGATAAGTTGTAGTGAACCGGCCTTGAAAAGGGGTGGCTGATAAACATCTATCTGCTGTGCGATCTCTTTGGTTAAACCAAATAATTTTTTTCATGATTCGCCTTCCTGAAATTAGCATAAGCTGAATAACGATTTACAATTTAAATTTATTAGGTCCTGCCAACTTTTACCAAACTTCCTGTTAGCCGTTCGTTGTTTTTATTCGTTTTTCGGTTCATAGTACAGGATTATCGCACCACCACTAAAGGTTTTAGTCTTTATAAGTTTAAGAATAGTCCTATCGTTTATATTTTCAAATAATGGCAACCCTGTTCCCACTATTACAGGGTGAACACAAAGTTGGTATTCGTCAATCAAATTAAGTTTCATTAGCTGTATAATTAAACTCCGACTGCCAACAAAAATGTGTTTACTCCCGCCATTGCGGGAATGTTTGAGTTCTAAAACTTCTTCTTCAATACCTCGATTTGCCAACTTTGCACTTTCCCATTCTACATTTTTCAACGTTCGGGAAAAGACAATTTTTGGAATTTTGTCTATAGCAATAGCAAAATCATTCATTGATTTTTCGTCGGAAGGATTTTCTAACAGAGTTCGCCAATATTCCATAAGCTGATAGGTTATTCTGCCGTATAGAACCGCATCTCCGTCATTTAATAGTTCTTTATAATGTTGATGTATTTCTTCATCTGGAATTCCTGCTGTATGGTCGCAAAATCCGTCAAGCGTCATATTAATTGCTGCAATTATCTTTCTCATATCTGTCTTTGATTGTTATTCACTGTTGGTTATTTGCGAACACCTTACAATGACCGCTGACGGGTACAACTTTGAGTTCGGCAGGGCATTTGGGAACGTCCGACCGGAACTGCAGCCGATTAAAGTTACAGAAGTTGAAAATATATTCTATTGCCTCTGTGTTCAGTCAGCAGGATATGTAGCTGATAGTAGTACTAAGACGAGGATTTTTTGGTCACCCTTGCTGACGCAAAACTGAGCGTTAGGAGCATAGACACCGATATTTTTAATGTTGATAGCTCCCTAAAATGGTTAATAAAATATCATGTAGAGAAGGGTTAATAACATTGTTGATTGTGCAACTTAATGTTTCACTTTCACATGATAGTTCAAACCCAGGATTCATTGTGTCGCCAGAAAGTCAATCTTCAATTCCAGGGGATTTCCTGTTCCATTGATTATCCGGGTCCACAATACACGATAATCATATACCTCGCCATTAGGGTCAGTGTGTGTTCCACCTTTTGGAAAGCCGTTTTGTATGATTAGACGCTTACCCATAGAATCAGTATACTCATACTTAGTGTGAATATTACGTTCACCAGATGGGGGGGAAGTGACTATGTCTTTAGTTTCGGTCTTGGTAGTTTCTTTAGGTAAGTTTGTTTGGTTTTGTCCACAGGAAGTGTGAAAAACAAACACCAGGAACTAAGCATATACGTGTGCGGATTTCATAATTTCTTTACTCAACAACCGCCTTTTCGGGGGACACGTTTAAAAATTACTTTACTATCGCGTTCTACATAGTCGCCCGATACTATCGGATATGCATACTTGGGCGCATGCGATACGTTACGGCTTCTTATAATTATTTTGTCGGCCACTTTCAGGCTACGCAATTGCTCAAGTTGAGACTTTCCCGCATCAAAATTTACAATATAATCGTCACCATTAATCCTGGCCATCACACCGAAACCTAATCGTGAGCCTGGCGGAAGAGAAAGAGAGGTTACAACAGCCTCCATATTGGTAGAATCTGTAAGGTGCTTCCTTATTTTAGCTTCAGCGGCATACACTTTTTTACCTGCGGGAGACGCTTCCCATTTTTTGTACGCTATACCACCAGGAGTAGTGTACCATTGTTTCATTGCGGCTTCCCTTTCAGCAGCAGAGATTGGCTTTGAGATTGATTTTTCAGAAGTTTCATTTTTGATTTCGCGATTGGCAAATACTAGTCCGCTTACCACAACCAGCGGTAAGATCAGCGCATAAATAAGTTTTTTCATATTTTTTGTAGGTTTAACTAACATAGATATATCTGCTTATAAATCAGATCCGTTTAAGGCATTTCTTTTATTTTTCGCATCCTTTTAAAGTTGGTTCAATAAAAATACTTGGATTTATTTCAGCCTAAGGGACCTGGATCGTAAATAAGAGTGTAAACTTTGTAAATAATATCTTGACGTTATGCCTGTTAAAAGAAATTTCCCGCCCATAAAACGTAAGCACATGGGCGGATTATTAATACTATTGATTATCTCGATAATCTGCGTGGCTTTCAGGATGACCGGCAGGGATAACTTTGACTTTGCCAGAAGGGAAATTTTGCTTCGCCGAATCGGACATGAAATACTCCTTCAGTCGGGCGACAGTACATCACGGGTACTTCCGGTAAAAAAAATCGCCGGAAATGAATACCAGATCAGTTTTGAGAATGCGTTTACTTTTCAACCCGAATCCCTGGTGAATACTACTCAGCGTTTGTTAGCCAAAGACCCGCTCACAAGTGATTACGTTGTTAATGTACTGAACTGTGCCAATGCCAGTGTAGCCTATGGATATGCTATATCAAAAAATAAGAAAGATGATATTGTAGCCTGTAAAGGAAGAAGGCAACCCATTGCGTGTTACATGATTAATATTAAATTCAAACCGACAGGAATAATTACAGCAAAGAATGGATATCTTCTGGGCAGCCTGACAGTTTTAGCATTTGTTGGATTTATTTTTTTAAGATCTGTTAAGCCGCTGAAGACCTTACCTGACAGTCAGGATACTGGTATATTCACTTTAGGGTCAATTTCGTTCGACGCGGCGACTCGTAAACTCATGATAAATGGAAAGACCAAAGACCTGACCAGAACTGAAACCCGTGTACTACGCATTTTCGCGTTGTCTCCTAACGAGGCTATAGAGCGAAGCCGGCTACAAAAAGAGATATGGGAAGATGAAGGTGTTATAGTAGGCCGCAGTCTGGATATGTTCATTTCAAAACTTAGAAAAAAACTGGAACTTGATCCGAACATCAGGATTGTTGTCATACGCGGCAAAGGATATAAGCTTGAAATCAGCGCTTAAGAAAATCTTTCCGCTCCGAACTGAGGTTATTAGAATTCATTGGGCAGGTTTACAGCAAAAAAGTAAGTCCAGTTGTCGATGCCGAAAACTGTTGCCTTAGTTACAGTCCGCCAGGCAAAAAATGTGAATTTACGCAGACGGTACGTTTTTACAGCGGCGTACAACGCAGAACAGATTTCTGAAGCCAAGGCATTCAATGCCGCACCCTTAATGAATCGGCAGCACTGATAGAATCATTTATTGTCCTCACAAACGGTAACATCCATTTTGGAAATACTTGCAGACTCCATTGGCTTGTCCAGAAAAACTCTTGCAATCTTAGGGTTTGGTGGATAGTATTTCAAAGGAAACTTATCACCCACAGAAACTTTCTGCTTGTCGGGGTTAAAAGAGGTAAAATTCTTATAAATCACGTTATTTACACAATATTGAAAATCTGCATCGGGACCACCATCTGCTGGATAGGATATTCTATAGACTATTGCAACAGTATACTTATAATTTGAACTCAGTTTATCGCCGTCAAAAACGTACCTTTTAATCACTACAAATAGGATAATTCCAACCATCACAAATGCTGCGACCTTATTAACTATAGTCATTTCTTTTCTTTGGTTGATGCCTAAGTAATTTTCAAAGTTTGACAATGGTTGCGGCTAACGGGATAAGCATTTACGAAGGCATGGCATTTGTTTGCTTCAGCTTCATTTGCTTCTTGTTGTTGATTAAAGTTATAATGTTTAGATATAGATTAAAAACCATGCTTTGTGAATGCTATGTTAGCAGACGTTTTTTATACTGGCAAATGAACGAACGTCAACTTTTATTTCTTTTAGCCATTCAGTTCTTTCTATAAACTGCTTTTCGTCAAGAACAATTAAATCAATGTCGGTAACTCCTAATGGGCCAGAATTGTTTTCTGAAAGATAATAGCCGTTTGCTAACTTGATAAATGCAGAATATTCAGAATCGACTTCATTATTATAATAGCTAAAATAAAAGTCCACAATTTTCTGTCCCACAAAATATCTTTTCACTTCGTCATTGACTACGTTACCTGTGTCGAACCTTGCCGCTAAATAGCTCAAATTGTCTGGTGTCAATTGTAAGTAATCATCGTCGTCGCAGAATTTGGGGATGTCTATAATTTTATCACTGGCAAGTTTTATGTAAGAGTAAAACATCTGTAACCCATATTCATTCTCTGGAATATAGTGAAATCTCAACTCCACAATTTCTTGCCCAATTAACTCTGACAATTTTAGGGTGTCCATACAAATGTCTGCTAACGTTCACGCATGGCCGAAGTGCCGGAAACAGAATTCCTATAGCTCGGCCGCGGCGTAAATTTTTTTT
>Ga0193740_1000190_pt1 | contig 17935 bp, 20 predicted proteins | sample L2s1metaG_FD_145072 | JGI IMG/M metagenome (GOLD analysis project Ga0193740, IMG submission 145072) | Soil microbial communities from a riparian zone of the East river system, Colorado, United States - L2s1 | ecosystem: Environmental > Terrestrial > Soil > Riparian zone | place: USA: East River... | reverse complement strand
GTCTTTTGGCATCATAGGGCGACATTCTTTCTTTATATGCCCAGGAAGCCAAAGTGGTCTTCAGTAGTAACGCACTTCTAATTGAAAAGTTATATTGCCCAATGATTTCAGCACCGAGACTAGTTCTCAAATCACTTGACCTACTTTCTAGCCCAAGGGGAAAAGAAATTAGGGGACCAACGGCAATACCTTTTTCTCCTTTCTGCGCCTGAGCAACTTCAAAAAGTCCCGATAAAAGCAGTAAAACGAGGATTGTTTTTATAATAAATTGATTTTGATTGAAGCCAATTGCTGTTGATGGACAGATGCTTGCTGCTGTTCTGGTAAACTGTGTCAATCCGTTTGTTTATAGATGAAAGATAAATATAGTTGATTAGTCCAGCCGTATGTATTTCTTCCGCTTTATCGGAAAACTTTGTTATACGGAATTGGAAGTATCTTCTTTAAGTTGTCGCACAACGGTTAACAGCTTTGCGAAGGTTGGCATTTGAAATTCGTCGGCTTAACACTTGCACAAAAGCAGAATAGTGATTGAAAATTTAAATTTAATTCGACGGTCCAACTTTTGCAAAACTGCCTGTTGTGTATTCGTGTTTATTTCAGAATGAATTTAGCATTAATGCTTGCTGTCACCTTGATTTTCTCGAATTCTATTTTAGATAAGTCCACGTATCCATTGCTTTGGATTGAGCTAGTGCCTCGAATTTGAATACCTGCCACTCGTCCTTGCAATTGTTGTGAAATATTATGGTCTGTATCAACAATATTTATAGCCGAGCCCACAGTTTGATTTAACGGTTTGGTCAGGGCAACAGCTCGCTCTTTTGCGTCAAGGATGGCTTTTGTCCGCATTTTATTTTTTAAGTTGTTGAGGTCAGAATGTTCAACCCTTTCAATTGAAGTATTGGAAATACCAGTTTCTTCGAGTTTCATAAATGCTCTGCTAGCAGTCACGGCGTCCGTTACTTTAAGAGTATAAATCTTTGTCTTAATAACGTCCTTGTTCTTTAAAAGATAAAATTTAAAGTTGCTTGACATATCAGATGTGGTCAAATCCTTTTCTGTGTCCAACCCTAAACCTTTTAAAGCTGCTACCATTTTCTGTTCGAGTTCTTCGATTGAAACCCTGTCTCTGGTGTCCTTCTCTGAAAGTAGAATACGAATGTAAATTTCGTTTGGTATCACCAATGTGTCCGCACTACCACTTACATCAACATAAGGTTGGTCAATAAAATTCTTTGTCTGAGAGTTAGCCAGAAGAATCGATAAGAGCAGAAAACATAAAATTGTCAATTGTTTCATATGCAGTTTTTGGAATAGATGCAAGACTGTGTCGGATTACACATGACGCACAACAGTTGTATTTCCACTAATATACGCTACCGTTTTCCATGCAACAATTTTTTGAAATCGTTCAATTACAAAACATTTATCAAAAAAAACCAGGATGTTTTGGGATAACACAAATACAACCCATCTCGAAAAATTTTCTTCCAAACTTTTGTAGATTGAAAAACGGGAAGATAAAGGCCCAGGTCAAGCCTGGGTTCTTCAATGAGTCAATTCAACTGCCGGGCGTATAAGGGAAAAGTCGATCTATTGCAAGCCAAATAATAAATTTGAATGTTTAAATTGCTAAACACAAGATTAAGATTTCCTTTCAAAAATTTTCCCTGTTTCCTTTATCTTTGCCGACCCTGATTAAGACTGAAAAGTTTGGTAGGATGAGGATGGAGCATCCCGCTTTTAGGGGGAAGGTCACTGATTGAGCAAAAAGAAAAGTGGTAATAAATATTTTGGTCCGGTAGCTCAGCTGAATAGAGCAACTGCCTTCTAAGCAGTAGGTCACTGGTTTGAGTCCAGTCCGGATCACTTAAATCTTCTAAAACCCTTTCTCAGCAAGGGTTTTAATTTTTAGGGGACAATACAGGGGACAAATTCATTTTGTTTGTTCAATTACGATCCCTATTAGACTGATTTGGTTAAAGCAAGGTTTTAATCACTAAATCTTTAAGAACAACTTTTTAAGTTTCAACGATTATGTAGAAATAATGTTTTATTCCTTGAAACAGTTAATTTCCGATATAATTTATATAATATGAAAAAGACGGCAATTAATACCGCTGTTTTTTTAATGATTTTTTTGGCAGCTTTCTATGCAGGAGTTGGTGGTATGGCAAATGTCGATTACGACACTAAACTTTCTAATTTGAATGCTCTAAAACCCGAGATGGACGATACGATTTCTATGCGAAGTGGGGTAATCGTTTACAAAAATAAGCTTGAGATGCAGAAAGGAGAAATTGCAAAAGAAAAAGAAAAGTTTTTAAAATTTTACCCTTGGGTTGAAAAATTACCTGATCTCATAGTTCTTTTATTGACTTGTTGTTCTTTTAGTTTAGTCGGTTCTTCCATTTTAGTTGTACGAGATTTAGCACTTAAACACGAAAATGTAATAACACGAAGCCATACAATAGTAATTATAAGTGGTTTTTTTATAGGGTTAATTATTTTAGGTCTTTCTTATTTGCTTCCAGTAGTATTGATAAATGAAGGCGGCAAAATCAGACCGATTACTCTTATGTTTTTAAGTTTGTTTGGAGGAATGTATTCGAATAAACTTTATGAAAAACTATCTCATTATGTTAACAAGATGTTTAAAGAACCTTAGTACCAAGACTATTATCATTTTGGGTCTGTATAGCTGTCACCCGACTCTAAAATCTTTAAATACGGAACGGATTCCTACCGAGGTGGCGCAGCATTTCGGGGTTATGAAGTACGACTCGAGTTCATTTGTCACTCCTGAACCAATCAAAGTGGTGACAGAGAATTATATTATTGTTTACACTTTAATTGGACAATTCAGGAATGGCGAACTAACTGGTAAAATAGAACAAACTAAATTTCCAACAAGTCTGCCAAATCTACCACCTCAAGAGGCAGTGAGAACTAAACCTCTGTTTTTGAAGCTTAAATACAAACTTTGCTGCTCTAATCATTTTCCAAATGATTGCGTTAATAATGAAAAACAGGCCGAAGACTCTACCTTAAAGAAAAAGTGTAACAATTGGAAAGTTGTTATATTATGACGAAGCGGTTGAAATCTTACAACTAACTAAATTCTAATGAAAACAATTTACATAACTATTGCCTTGTCGTTGTTGTTTAAGGTGAGCATTTCCCAGAATAGTACATTGTGCGCTGACCTATATTTTTTTCCAGAAGAAAAACCGCAAAGAAAAAGTGATGAGACTTGCTTAATTAATGAAAGTGGCAACATGTACAAAAAAGTTGAAAAGCTGATGCAGGTAGCTGGCTTACCAATGAATTTCGTCGTATGCAAAACAGGAAAAACCTCAAATGCATTTGCTGCTATTGACAAAAATGGGATAAGATATATTAAATATGACGATCAATTTTTAAAAAAACTGAACAGTGATACAACAGCATTAGAAAGTATGATTATACTCGCGCATGAGGTTGGACATCACCTTTCTGGCCACACTATTTTAATGAATATTGAAACGTTTGAGAATGTCTTTAAAAAATATTGCATAAAATCTACCCCAGATTATGACGAAAAACGCTGTAACGAGGAACGAATTAAGTATTATGAGAATAGTCAAAAGCAGGAATTAGAAGCAGATAGGTTTGCAGGCTATATTATGTTCAGATATGGAGCGAAGTTCGAACAGATATCCAATTTGTATAAAAGGCTTGGTAAATATTACTCGACACGTCAAACTTATTCTCATCCAGACATTCCAAAACGAATTGAAGCGGTGAAGGAAGGATACGATTTAGCAAGTTCAAATGCGAACAGTAATAAAACATTAGATATTCAAACTATAAGGGGTAAACTACCAAACTTTGTTTTTAATAATACAAGTAAATTGGACAGAAATAAAATCATCAATAACATTGTAATCGAAACAGTGTATGGGGCTGCAAGATTGGTTACAAAAGACACACGCTATAGTTTTGGCCTGTCTCATCATCAACCTTCTTTCCAAGAACTTAGTCAAAAAGAGATTGACGACATTAATAAGTATTTAGGAAAAAAAATAAAGACCTCCGACAGAAACATCGATGATGATGTAGACTTTTTTGAGGTTTATCAAATGTATATCGGCTTATCTGGCGACAATCGAGTGGTATATCGACCTCAGTATGCATTTCATATTAAAGGTGGAATTTTCAAAATCATTCTTTTGGACAAAGACGCTTTATCGAAAGTTCTTTACTCCTGTCCATTCATCGAAAGTCAGATTTCCAAGGAGGAAATAAAGTCTATTTTTGTTGAGATCTTTAGAATCGGACTTCAAAAAGAAATTGCCAAATATTATTAAGCCTAAACTTTGAAGTTCCGGTCTTTCCGTTTGCTAAAACACACCACAAGCTTTACCTCTTCACTCATGGCGTCCTGGGTATTATGTCCTGATAGACCATGAAGGGTAAAAAAATCAACTGCTAAAAGAAAATCCCAAGCTTCGCAACATTGAAAATACATCCGTGTAGGGGACACGAAAAGCATCACAGACATCCGGGATAAGTACTCTTTTTTGGGACGCAGGATTGGACTTCTCGTCTGTTATTAAAATGCAGTTATGAGCCTTAGCAAATGCAATAATCCATGCGTCTGCGTTGTCATCTTCCATAAACTGATCTTTTGCGGTTTGATGATATTGCCTTTGTCCGTCCGCCCAGTTTACAAGATCTGCATATACTTGTATTACTTGAGACGTTTGTGAATCCATGAAATAGCTCTTAAAAGAACTATTTGCCCATTTTTTTAATTCATCATCCCCTTTATTTATTTCGTCCAATACTTTATCCAAACTTAAAATTTGCCTATTAGCAGCATAGATTGGTAATTTGCTCCAAAACGGCTTGGCAAAGTCAAATGAATAATAACCTCGAGCCGCTTCCATAAAGGTATTTGCATCTATTATATAGGTTTGTGCAGTTGGCATTAATTATTGCTCATAATTTCTTTTAACATAACCGTCAAATGATTTGGGGGTTAAGCTCGTAAGCCTAAACGCATCCCTATATAATATTTTGTGTTGTCTGACCGAGGAATAAATAAGGTTAAAGAAGCTTTTACTTATGCGATATGTCGCAGTATTATAAAAATTACCGCCATTTGTAGCTTTCACTACTTTTTCAATTTTATAAGACTTGAATGTCTTATATGCATTGTCAAATTCAGTCTTAGTAATTCTATTCAAATCAAACAATCTTCTTGCAATCACTATTCGACTAACTCTAAAATTTTGAGATAATTTATCGTAATTATTTCCAACCAATCGAACCTCTCTCAATAATAAAGATTCTGGCACTAAAAATTCGGCAGTTACTGCATCGCAGTACCTCTCAGTTTGTTCACTTGCGGGAAGCAATTCTTTATTATCAAAAGATGCACTTTTACCAATTAGAATATGAATTACTTCATGAATTATGGTAAAGATTTTTCCAGAGATAAAATCATTGTTATTAATGAAAACAAAGGGAGCATATTCATCATGCAGTACGAATCCCCTAAATTCTTCAACCTTCAATTTTCGTGTAGTATTGTTATTGACAACGCCATTACAAACCACGAATATTCCAGCGTCTTCCGTTTGTCTTATTAAGAATCGAAAAGCATCATCCCATGATTTAATGGTTTTATCTTTACTCCAATTCTCTTCCACGTTTAATATTTCTCTAACTTTTTGTGCTGCTTTTTTTGGATCAGTATTTACCGTAAGGGAGTTCGCAAATTGTAGAGGTTCTTGAAAGTCTTTACGTAAATCTCTTGCCCATTTTTGACGTTCCTCAATATCTCTGATTGTATCCATTAACTCATCACTGGGAGTAAAGTTTCCACCATTTCCGCTGCGATAGTGTGGAACGGGATATTGAACAACTGGCAGTTTATTCAAAAAGAAATAGCCAAAAGGAATATTAAAATAATTAGCCAGCGTTACAAGTTGGTTGAGGGTGGGTTTACTTTTATCGGATTGCCACTCTGTTATTTTAGGAAATTTGCTATTGATTTTATTGAGCTTATCAGTATGCTTGTAAAGCAACTGATTCAGTATTGTAGTATTGAAATCTATTTTCATGGTTGACCCTTTTCTTACTTATTTAAGGCAAATACAGTACCCTTGCTTTAAGAATAAGAAAAGCAATTTTCTTATAAGTTATTGATTATAACGAAATTAAATAGGCAAATAGCTGGGAAGTGTTAATCTATTTTGGCTAAAAATAAATACAAAACTTTAAAATTTTGTATCAAGGCATTTTTTTTAAACTTAATGTCCAGGAAGGGTACAACTCCCCTAACGTCCACAATAAATTTGCCTTAATGGGCGTTTGGTGTAAGGGCGGCACAAGGCACTCAACCTTAGACGCCACTTCATTGAGTGACATTTTTTAATTTGTACCAAATCTACATTCACATTTAATACATCCAAGGTTCTTTAGTTAAGCATATGCAACCTTGCTTGTAGTTTTCTATCCTTGAAATATTAGCATAGTCGGGGTTACACAACTTGCCCAGTCGTCTTCTAAATTGTTATTAAAGAGGTTCGTTTTCCTTTTTCTTTTTAGTTTTCTTGTCTTTCACAAACAAGCCCGCCGTGTATTTATCGTAGAGTTCAAACAAAAATTCAATCCTTTTCGTCTCGTTAGCGAAAGGTTGCGGGCGATAACACAAATCCACTGCTTTATCCAATTGCAGGTGTGCTTTTACTAATACCGGTGGCATGGTATTAGGATCGTATAAATCAGCTAAGGAGCTATTTGGGAATTGTGCTCTTGCATCTAAAACAGCCTGAGCAGCTTCTTCCACTATTCTAATTTGTTTTTCAGTGGATGACTCAGGCCATGGAAAGTTATTGTAAACAATGTCTTTCGAATAACGATATCTACTTTCCAGGCGGCCACAGGTATATTTCATCCAAACCATGTGCATGGATGAAAACAGAACTCCAAAATGATACTTGTTTGCATTGGGAAGCGCCAAACAACTATCAGTAACGATTGAGTCTTTCTTAAAAAAGCCTAAGGGAATGTAAAGTCGATTCTCAGAGGATGTTCTTGGAATTAATACAAATGTATTAGGTTCATTTCTATCCCGAAATAGAGCAGGGGTAGCAGCTAGTCTTCTTGTTGATTCTGCGGTACTCGCTTCTCTGAACTTTTTTACTTGCTTGATTCTTTCCATTACTAAAGGCATTTCTCTCAATTCAGAAGGAGCAGCTTCAGTTAACCATAAACACCATTTTTCTCCATTATATAAATACTCCTTTGCTCCAATTAGTTTTTTAAAGAATTTCTTAGCTGATGGTTCTTTTGATAGAAATTCTTCTTTTTCCGCTTTTGTAAAATTTAGATATCCACCATCATAAGCTAAATTTCCGACAATCATTTCTGGAACATTAGTCAGGGGTTTAGATCGGCTTATAACAATTACATTCTTTCCGCTAGTCAGATATGGAGTAATATTAGACACTGTTAATTCGTTGGGATCACCTTTTACGTGTTCATAATCGTATAGCCGTTTGATTTGTGTCTCAACGTTTGAAAACCCAATTATTACGACGTATACGCCCGCATTTCCTTTTGCTTCATTATTCCACTTAAAGGTTCTGTGAGCAAAAAGAATTTTTAAATTTATTTTGCTAAATAAGTAATTCCAAAGTAATCCCACTTGTTCACCTTGCGTGATTGAATTTGTTGAAACAAATGCAACTTTTACTGCCGAGGTTTCTTTAGAAAACCTTTTTAGGTATTCACATGCTTTTACATACCAGGCGGAAACATAATCTAGCATTCCATGATTTTTCAAATCATAAAAAACTAAATCTAAATCTGCCTTTTGCTCTTTTGTTTGTAAATAAAAACCCACAAACGGCGGATTGCCTAATATATAATTAAACTGAGCTCTCTCTTTTTCCCATGGCATTGGGTCAATCAAATCTTGCCAGTCAATCCTTAATGCATTACCATGTACAATAGTTGCACTTTTTCTTAATGGCAAACGCACATAATATTCCCCAAAAGTTTCACTGGCTTTCATGTTCATTTGGTGATCAATTAGCCACATAGCCACCTGTGCTATCTGAGCTGGAAATTCTTCATACTCTATTCCATAAAAACTGTCTACATCAATTGTAAAATAGCTGGAAATATCGGTTACGGTTTGCCCTTTTAATTGTTGTTTAATGATCTCCATTTCCAGTTCCCGCAGTTCGCGGTAAGCAACAATTAAAAAATTTCCACAGCCGCAGGCAGGATCGAGAAACCGAAGCTTGCTCAATTTCTCGTGCAGCTTTTGAAGTTTCCTTTTATCATCCTTTACATTTTCAAACTCCACCCAAAGTTCATCCATAAACAAGGGCTTTATGAGTTTTAGAATGTTTTTCTCGCTTGTGTAGTGTGCTCCCAAGTTACGTCGGGCCTTTTCATCCATCACACTTTGAAACAATGAGCCGAAAATGGCTGGAGAGATTTTCCCCCAGTTTAACCCGCAGCAATTAACCAGTATCTTTCTCATTTCGCTGTCAAATGCAGCAAAGGGCAGCCGTTCTTCAAAAAGCTTTCCATTTACATATGGAAACGCAGCAAGACTTTCATCGAGATTCCTTAAGCGTTTTTCTTTTTGAGTATTTAGTATTTCGAATAGCTGTGAAAGGTGGGCAGCTAGATCGCTGCCATCCTCCTTCGTGTTGAGGTCGAGATAATCGAAAAAGATGCCCTTTTCAAAAATGTTGGTGTCATCGGCAAATAATAAAAACACAAGGCGTACCAAGTAAACTTCCAAAGCATGGCCTTCATAGCCCATTGCTTTCAGTTTGTCGTGAAGTTTTCCCATTAACTCGGCGGCTTCAATATTTACCGGGTCTTGCTCCTTATAAGTTCTTTTTTGATAACCGGCAATAAATCCGAATAAATGAACACTCTCAACAAACTTGTTTAATGTAAAATCATGTTGCTGAGACGTTTCCAGGTCGTATAACCGGAAATTTTCGAAGTCACTAACCAATATATATTTAGGGAGTTCTGCTTCCTTTAGCCCAGGAAAATAGTCCTTGGCTTGCTGGTAGGCTTTGTCCAGGCTTTTGCCTCTCGATTTATGTTCGACTAAGATCGTTCCTTTCCAAAGCAGGTCTATAAATCCCTGCTTTTTATCAAATGTCTTTACTAATTGTTCAAAAGTTGCTATTCTTCGCCTACTGATTCCAAACACATTGAAGAAACCATCCCAGAAAGATTTTGCTTCCGCATCTTCGCTTGTTTCATTTTCCCATTCTTTACTAAAGGTTAGGGCTCGGCTTTTAATTTCATTCCAACTTAAAGGCATAGGTAATTCGTTAGCTAGTTATTTGGTCAGCGGCCAAAATAAGTATTTTTAATCATATAATTAATGCCGCAATTTACCATTCGGGCTGAAAATCCATTTTAGTTCCGATTTATTGTTCTTCTCAAACTTTGATATTTTATCGATTATTGATTCCTGGTGTCCTGTCCCAATTAGAAATAATGCTCTATTATATTTATGGCGTTCAATTAAAGCATAAATATTCTTAAGCATCTCAATCTCGCGCCTGTCCTGAATATCTAACCAGGTTTTGTAAATCTCTAAGAACTTTTCCTGATTCAATTTTTTCAACATAATCTCTTGTAAAAAGCGTTTGCGTGCTAATAAAGCTCTGCATAGGTCACTATTTATATATGGAAAACCAAGTCGAGCTGACAAAAATGTTAGTCCACTTGATAAAACATCGTACTCGCTACTATGATCCTTAAATATGTCATCCAATTCTCTAAAATCGGTCTTAAAACGCATGTTAAGTTCATTTGTATCCAGGTCCACCGGGAAATGAGCTATAGGATATTGTTGTAAGTACCTCTTAATTGTTTTTATTTCCAGGCTTTTGATAGGCGCTCCTTTATAAATTGCGGCAAATTTACTAGGAGGTACTTCTTCAAAAATTACATCAGGAGCAATTCGTTTAATAATTTTATACAATTCATGGGAGTTGCATTTGCCTCTTTCTGTATGACCAGTACCAATTAAAGTAATCGTACACATAAATCCATATTCCTTTTGCTAAAACCCCGCCGGAGGCAATAAATAAAAGATATGCGCAGCATGCCCTTTGTCTTTTGTAGCAGAGCGGAAAAATATAAACAGACAATAGCCGCAGGCACCATTTATCTCTTTCTCTAATAAAAATAAGGTCAAATTCTTTAAACATGCGTCTTGATTTTATAAAAATAAAGCACCTGCTTTCTGAGAAGAATGCCATCTATGAGATACTACTTATAAGTGGCATATTTGTGTTATTTTTAAGTCCAAATGATGATATGGTATTTGAGGCCCATTTTAAACATATTGCACCTATAAAAATGCTTTTTACTGAAAGGCTGGATAGCGGAATTTGTTTTACAAACGAGGAAGATCATATTCGCAATAATTGTCATCGCTTACACATTGATTTAGATGAAATGGACGAAATGCCAGAGGCCATTGAAGTTTTTTCTTTCTACCATTTTGTAGTTTGCATTTACAAACGCTCCGGTATCATATCACAATATGTTTTCCCTACTTCGGCACACATACAATCTGTCAAAAAAATTCTCAAGACATTTCCAAAAAATGCATCTCGCCTAATACTCAAAGTAGGAGAATTTTCAGAATGGGGGTATGACTTTCAATCAAAGCGATAAGCAAACGACTTGTTCTTTCTATAACATAGAACAAGTCGTCTCACGGTGAAACATTTGAGCCTAAATCAAATAGTTTCCATTACAAATCTTTGCCAATACAGAATGCAAAGTGCTACCACATTTCATGAAATGATTTTTTATCCAGGAACCACCGATTATACATGTGCTCTGTATGATAGTCACGCAAATTTATTTCTGCTCTTGGTATGCCGTCCTCTGTTAGTGGTATCAAATTATTCTCAGTAATCCCGATCTTTCTAAACCTTTGTTTATACCGATAAAGTGTTGCCCTGGACAAGTAATTGAATTTTGCTGTGTCTTTAAAAGAACCAAACTTCAAAAGCTCTTTATAAAAGCCAACCATTTCTGACTTAGGTAAATTCCGTTTGTGTTTCAAATTGTAATCATCGATCATGTTTGCAATTTTATCCTCTTCCGGAAGCTCTTTTATTTGATATTCATCGACAAACTCAAAAAGCTTTTTAATACAATGTATTAATAGCTTCTTTGAAAACAGCGCTTTGCTGCAATCATAATTTACCATCTGTTTGTTATATGCTTCTTCTGGTTCCTCCAAACCAAGCACAAAAAAAGTTCGTTTTGTAATTGTTTTTGAAACATGCCTATGAACACTCCTTGATTGCTTATCGATTTTATCGTATGGATGCTCTTTCCTGTACTGCTCTTTCAGTTCATCCGGCAATTGTCCAATAGATTTCGAGATCCGGTCATTTTTTTGGAGTGCTGCTTCCACCTTTAAATATTCATCATAGTGGGGTTTCCAAAAAGGACATTTTGTTCTGAAAAGATATTTCTTGTGTAAATAATTAATCATCCCATTTCTAATAGTTAACTCATATCGAAGGATTCGATCTGCGAAGCCCTTATATTCCTTGGTCTTGAAATATTGTCTGTCTTTTTCCTGGTTAATTCTTAAATGCTCTTTTAGATCATTCTTTTCATACTCAGTACCCTTATGGTAAATCTTAGCCGAATAGCGTTGTGTGGTGTACATTAAAGAAGTTGCATAGTCTCTTATTACCCCTTCTTCGTCTCTAGAATATTTTTTTCGTTGCCTCTTTTGATATTCCAGATATTTTAAAGCCTCCTGCTTATTTCTAAAAACCTGATTAAAGCAGACATCGATCCGATGTACCTCTATATCTCTTTTATCAAAAACAATATTTACAAACTCAAATCTAAAAATGTGCTTTAAGATTGACATCAACCTATCATAAGCTCTTTCAATATTATATCCCAATTGTGAGCAGTCTGAAAAGTTATATTTCTTATCTCCGATATGGTCTACAAACATTACGACATTTGAGCCATAAACATATTTTGGAATAGAAAAATTAAACTCAATAAAGTCTTTCATGTAGTTGACGAAGTAGGCAAAAGTGTAATGATTTGAGGCATTTTGCTGTTTAGCAACTTTTGACTTGATTAGGAATTCACCTGTTCTATTCAACTTCATAATCCGGAGCTGCTCACCCAGGTCTTTTACTCCGAGATTATCCAGGCGCTCAATATCCGTTTTATAAACCCTTGCTTCCGAGGTAGTGAATCCCTTTTGATCGAACCTATCCAGTTGCTTAATGGCGCCTCTATATTTTTTTACGCCATGGACCCGCAGAATTATTGTGTCAATCATCTTGCAACTCCTTTCTTGTATTTGTGAAAACTAACTTGCTCAATAGAGTTTTCTATTTCCTGCTTTTTATAAAGAACCCTATTTCCAAGCTTGTAAGATTGGAGCCAGCCTTGTTTTGTCCAGTCGTGTAAGGTAGGAAGTGTAATTTTTAGAATTCCGGCGGCTTCTTTTCTGGTGATATACTCGGATTGATCTGGCTGTTGCGGTGTTAGGCTCACAAGCCTTTTGTCTATTATTTGCTCAATCCGTAAAAGCAAATCTTCTAAACGAGTACCGATTAAAAAAACTTGTTCCATATTTTGCTTGCCTTTGTTTTATAGGCAGCGCAAAAATGGAGGAGAACAGTCCTGAGGTACCTGCTTAGGGTACCCTTGAAATTCTAAGAATTTTTCTTTTGCTTTTTTTGTTGTAGTAGCTTTTTACTTTTTTGTGCCATATCGGAAGAGTGTTCATTTGCTCCAAATTCCTCAAAAAGCTCACTTAAAAAATCATAATTAAATGGAATTTTTAAGTCGGTTTCTTCTCTTTTGGGAATTGCTTCCAATGCCTTTTTTGTATTGCTGGGGTCCTGATTAAGAATACGTGCAAGTAAATGAGCCTTTTTTTCAAACGAATTTAATGGGAGCTGATATATCGGATCTAACATTCCTAGCTCATGAAGGAAAACAATTTGCTGGCCGAGAGTTGTAGTTTTTCGCTTATTCTTAAAAGCCTTTTCTTCTAATCTTCGAATTCGGTTTTCTAATTCTGAATACCTAAAGTTTTCTAAAATAGAAATATTTGCCACTTGTTTGTTCATTCCTAAACAAATTGAGTTGTGTTAATCAAATCCTTCACTAAAGAATTCCTCTAATGTTACACCTAGTGCATTAGCTACTTTGGCTAAACTGGAAAAGCGTAAATCCTGGCCCTTCTCATATCGCCCCATTTGTGCCCTGGAAATATTGTTATCATAGGCAAAATATTCATAGCTCGTATATCCCTTTTTTATACGAAGCTGCTTAATCCTTTCTCCCAGTTTCTTTAATTGATCTTCGGCATTAATACCCACCTTTGAGGGCTGCTTTTTACCCTTGCTTTTCATAGGATAAAATAACCCAATCAAAACCTCCTGAGTTACCACTTTAAAGACACTACTTATCAGTAGCTGAATTGGCAACTACAACCTTTTTTGCTTTTCACTCCTTAAAAAAACAACAAAATGCAAATTGCTAAGTAATTTAGCATTATGGTTTTCTGGATTAATTTAAAGCTGGGTTCAAGAATTTATCACATGTATTGTGAAAGGATAGAAAAGGGACAATCATTCGAAAAGTTCATGGTTTGGCCTCGTGATAACCCACGTAAATGGATAATTCTACAAACCAATAGACCACTGATAAGAAATAAGCTAAATCTCAAAACGAAGCGATATAGTTGGAAAGTGATTGAGGGAGAAATTAAAAATCAAAGAGCCTTTGAGGAAACAATAGAACTGATAGAAAAATATTTGGAAGACCATCCCGACACACCCACGATTCATCAATAAAATAGAGGGTGCGAAAACTAAATTAAGTACGTTTTAAGCATTATGTCTTTTTTATAATTTTTACCATTTCACCGAGTCAACAGCATTATTAAAATCTAACAAGAACGCTTTGATATCAAAATCGTCGAATTTGTAGTTCTTAAATGTTTCTTTTGTGACTTTTACCATTTGGTACCTCATAAGTTTTTTCTTTTCTTCAAATTCAACATTTTTGACTTGGTAAAAGTCCACTATCAAATCATAAGCAAAAACGCCCTTTGCCTTTTTAAAGCGTTTTCGCTGCTTCAAATCTTCTGGTCGGCAGATAAGTACTATTGTTATTTCAGTTATAGAATTACCATAAAGCTTTTCTTTAAATGTGGCTTCGATTCCTTCCCGAAAAGGATACATTTTGTTTAATGTAAGTCCACATTGATCATTCCATTCCATAAAAATTCTTAGGTCCATAAAATGGCAATTTAAAGGCGATAAAAGCAAATGTTTAGATTTTCCCTTTCCTAACCAATAAGGCAATACCAATAATAATAGTGAGAATTCCCACAACCGCCATTACATAGTCGAGAGGATTGCGAGTAATAGGTGCATCACTCCACATTAATAATCCAAATAAAGCTAGGTATAAGAATAAACAACCAAGCAGAATTAGAAAAATGCCTGTAATTCTCATTAGTTAAAGAATGGATGATCAATTAACTTATTTGCATTATCCTCCTGTGAAATCTTGATATACTTCAAAAAGCTTTTCTCAGTTCTGTGTCCGGTAATTTTCATTAGCGAAATTGTTGGAACTCCCTCTAAATAGCCATTTGTAGCAAATGATCTTCTGGCAGTATGCACAGTAATTAGATCGTGCTTTTTCAAAATTTCTCTTTTTCTTTCTCCTCCTTTAGTCATAATGATTTCAACCTTATCGGTAAGCTTTGCCTTTTCCCCTAATTCCTTTAAATACTCATTCATTTTCTCGTTACTTATGGTAGTAGGCAAATGACCTTCATATTTATCAATGATCTGACCAACTATTTTCTTTATTGGAACGATAACGGTTTCATCTGTCTTTTGAGTTCTTACTTTTATAACACTCTTTTGTTTGTTGATGTTTTCAATTTTCAACTGAGTAAGATCAGAAAACCTTAGTCCGGTATAACATCCAACAATAAATAAATCTCTTATTTTGTCCAGTCTTTCATTTTTAGAAAGATCGAGGTTGGTTAAAGTTTGGAGCTCTTCTTTGTTTAAGTAAATACTTGTTGATTCTTCCTCCAGTCTTTTAAATCTTCTACTACGAAAAAATACATTCTTAGTAAGACCTCTTTCAAAAGCTTCTCTCATGAAAACCTTAATGTTCTTGATGTGGTTTCCCATTGAGTTTTGACTATATTCTAAGTCTTTCAGATAATTAATAAACGCATCGTAGAAATCAAGATCAATCGCATCAAAGTGTAAACTTGTGCCTTTACTTTCTTTAAATTCTCTTAGCAGTCGAATCGATTGTTTTATCGATCTTTTTGTCACTTCTTTTCTATTTGATGCGTCTACAACTCTTTCTGCAAAATCAGCCAGGTCTTTTGTACTGCTATCTTCTTTTTTTAATGCTTCATTTAGCCTAACTCGTAAAAGTTCAGGAGTAGGAGTTACCCCCTCTATTAGCAAATCCCGGTGACAATTACTGACATCGCCTACCAATTTATCCAGGAGATGATTAATACTTTCAGCCTGGCGAAATTCTCTGATAAGCTTTACTCTTTGTTTTTCAGTGTTCCAATATTTGGGAGGCACTTTTTGACCGGTAGAATATTTTAAACGGCTTTTATTGAAAGTGAAAAATAGATAAATGAGCGTCGGATTTTTTCCATTCCCATTTTCTAAACTTGGATTTTTGAGTACGAATGTGGCTTGTGGCATTATTTGGTTGTGTTAATTTCCTTAACTAATGAATCCTGCAAAAGACGCTTTTTCTCTTTAGCCAATTCGACAAAATCGGAACGTCCGATAATTATTGCAGTATCTTTTAGATAGTATGCAAGAGCTCTCGTGAATGTCGCTCCATATTTGCTGCTGAGGTTATGAGATATTTCTAGTTTAAAAATGCTATCCCCTCTAAAAAACGCCATCCATACATAGGCATTCTTTAAAGAATCTTCTTTTCGCTCCGAAATAAATCTGATATGCTTAGCACTATCTACCCAGTAATATAAATGTGCAGTATCTCCATTGGGCCGGTGTAGTGTTTTTTCATTAAACTCGAACTTTTTATAGTAACTATCAGCCAGTTTGTTCAAACTGTCAACCTGGGGAGCGATGGCTTTTTCCTGAATTCGAAAATTCCAACCTAATATTCCTATACTGTCATTTTTGTCTGGTGGCAATAGCATCATCGTAACTTCATAAGGTGGCTTATCAGTAGATTTGCACGAGAAAATGATTAAAGAGTAAAGCAGTAGTTTCTTCATCCTCGCAAAGATATGGGGGACATCATGGGGGACAAAACGTTTTGGTTTCGCTTTTTAAATTTTTATTCGTATGACGCTACAACCAGCCACCACAAAGAGTTTCAGAGAAAAGGCCAGCAAAACGCAACAAAATTTAACAGCCTTTACATTAGTCCAGTCCGGATCACTTGAACCTGAAAGAGTTGCAAATTGCAGCTCTTTTTTTTAAGTAGTTGCACACTATTTGCGTTATATGCTGTATAATTTATTTGAAAAAAAATATCGAAGACATGTATTGTTATGAATCTGCACCAGTAAAATTCGCACATCGGTAAATATATTATCCAGTATGTTTTTAACTGACATAAAATATCAGCAAAGCACCAACAAAAGGAATACGAATTAGTTTAGCGAGTTTTGACCCGGGGAACAGGGCTGGAGAAATTACGTTTACCGGATGTGGCTAGTTCAAACAATAGTTCAAATGAAACTTATTTACTACAGTGTTGTTTTTTTATTGTTATTCTCCTGCTTAAGGCCAAGATCTACTGTTCAAAAACCTCATTTTGATAATTTTAAAGACTACTCCTATTTGCTGTTTCAAGGCAAAATACGTGGAGAGAAGAATTCCATAAGCGGTGTTGCAACAGGATTTTTTGTAAAGTATCATGACACACTATACCTGGTATCAGCAGAACATGTATTAACAGGTAATGATCCGTTTAGAGTTATTCGGATCGATTCTCTTTCCCCTGATTTCCTGACATTTTATTATAACACATCAAATAACACCGTTAAAGGTTTTGAAAATTTATATTTGGATTCAATTAAAAAAGCAAATCCACCCCGCTATATAAAAAACCATCCTGATTTAATAACCTTACCTGTTAATCTGCCGCCGGAAGCTGAAATAATATCGATCGAAAACACGATAAACCCCAATGCGGAATTAAATGTTGGCGATTCGGTGTTTTTTTGGGGCTTTCCCGAAATAAGGGCAGTTTCAGATTCTGATATTATTTACAGGCAGGATCTGGATCCAATAAAATATAGTGGAGTAGCAGTTGGCCTGAATGATTCATTATATTATGCTTCAATTCCAAACACAAAACAAACAGTTTCCGGTTCGCCGGTATTTGTAAAAAAAATAATCAGGGGAAGGGACAGATTTTATTTTATCGGCATTCTTTGCGCCGGAAGTGAACTTAGCGGAATGGCGTTTTTTGTTAGATACAACCAGCTACTCAGATCGATTAATTATGTTGATAAACAATAGTGCCAAACGGTAATAATGTTACAAGCTTAAAATCATACAATATCCACCTTTTATTGGTGCTGGTAGGTATTGTGAATGCAATTTCAACGTCTATGCTTTTTTTCATGGGTTTTTATAACAAAGACTGTAATTTGAAACGATTCAAATACCAAAGACTTGTACTAACTTATTTCAAAATTCGCTGGTTGAATCCAACTGTTTCAACGGAACATTTAAAACCCTTGCATAGCAAGGGTTCTCTATATAAGGAGGATTGAAGGTATTTTTTCACCAACGTGCCGTTTCCTCAGGCACATAAATGCTTTTTCATTCTTATCTTAACT
>Ga0193740_1000189_pt1 | contig 17936 bp, 17 predicted proteins | sample L2s1metaG_FD_145072 | JGI IMG/M metagenome (GOLD analysis project Ga0193740, IMG submission 145072) | Soil microbial communities from a riparian zone of the East river system, Colorado, United States - L2s1 | ecosystem: Environmental > Terrestrial > Soil > Riparian zone | place: USA: East River... | reverse complement strand
AGCTGAGCAACGGATCATCGGCATTTACGAGTTCAATGGTGAAGAAATCTATGTTGGCGGCTCTTGTGATCTACTCAGATTAACTGACGACAGCACAGAAATAATCGAGCTCAAAACCACTAGCACCGAATCTAACGAACATCTCATGCAGCTTGCGGCTTATTGCATGCTATTCGCCTGGGATGAGACTGATGTGTTCGGTACACTAGTCTATCTCAACGACCGCGTAGGCCATAAGATCAAGGTCATACATACAGAGACACTTATATCCTTCCACGAAGAGTTCTTGCATCGTCTCGGTGCCCTCCAAGGAACCGCCGACAACAAAAACGAATTTTCGATTGTTGTCGAGGGCGACCACCGAACCTTCTCAAGGGATGATATAGAGTCAATGATCAACAAGTACGACAACCTAAGTAGTGCCATTAAAGCTTGGGATAAAGAAAGGGCTGCCATCAAGAATATCCTCGATGAGATAGCTGCTCACAATCAGTACGATGCTTTCGAGCATAACGGAGCAAGGTACACAGTCACGCGAAGCCTCAGAAAGCAACTGGATGGCGATCTAGTGGAAAGATTGTGCCCTGATGCTGTGTCGTACGTGCCGTCTCAGATGGTCAGGATCACGGGCAACGCATCCTAAAAGCCCGGGACTATTGAGTAATTATAATATATCTGTTATAATATTAACATGGATCTTATAGGAGAGTAATATGGAAGATATCTCAATTAGAAAACTAAGCCTGGTAAGAATGCTCGAGGTAGCTATCATCGTGATACCTATGTTCGTATACATACATCACGGCCAAGATGCGGCCAATAAGAGGGCTGACCAAATCAATAATAGAATTGACGCCACCAATAGCAGAATCGATGCCACAATCGCCGATGGTAACCGACAATGGGTTGAGACCAACAAAAGAATGGATGCTACCTGGGAAAGACTAACGGCGGCTATCGATAGACAACAGCAAAGTAATGGAGGGAAATAATATGGACCATATTCAAGCAACTGACACGATTGTAGATAACAAACAAAAGAAGCTTTTTGATTTAGAGGCCGCAAGAACTGCCTATGCTGATGAATTAATACCGGGCACCAACCTCACAGTCAAAATCGCAGCCTATTCATTGTGCCGCGATGAGCTGTGGATGAAGAAGGCCTTTATGACTCGCACTATCACCAAGGCAATGGAAGCTAGAGTACCAAAGCATATCCATGACCAATGTATCGGCCTCAAGGTGCCTTACAATCTATTTAAGTTGGGCGCACTGTTCTACAATGAGACACAGGTGAAATACTGGGGCATCTACGCTGTCTCCATATTACTGGATCAGGTAGAAAAGAGGAAGCTACCCACGATACATGGAGTCCGTATCCGCTTCAGCGTACCCAACCTCAAGAGGCTGCTAGACAACCAGGATGCTTACCTCGAGGCCGTAGACAAGGGGCAACAGGCTAACTACTCGACGATGTGCCTGCTTAATGTCCTGGAGGCAGAAGACACCGGAAATAAATATAAGGTCATCCTCTACCCTCGTGGCGAGATCATCATCACAGGGGCTCTAGTATTCTACCACAAAGGCAACAACGTCGATGAGCAGGAGCCTATCTACTTCGCCATGGACTGGAGCAAGACAAGGGTCAAGAACGCGGACGGCACGCCAACTCCTTACGGTCAATATCAAACAGCCATGGTCAAGACAAAGGCAATGAGGCATGCACTGCAGGAAGTCTACGGCACATTAATGCCAGAAGTGTCCACGGTGGATGAGGCTATAGCTGGGCCGATAGAGGACGAGTCCATGTCCTGGGATATCGACTACTCTGAGTTTGACAGGCTCAAGCAGGAACGGCTGCTCAGGGTGATGGGCCCGCAGCAGCCGCAAGAAGAGGGTCCAAGAGTGGAAGAGGTGTAAGCCTCTCCACTGTCAGTGGAACACACTGCTACCACACAAGAATATCTTAGATAACTCCTCTACATTTATCTTCTCTTTGGGCTCTAGTCTCGGCACGCTCGTCAACAGGCTGATACCCTCATCATTCAAAATCACGGGGCTATAAAGGCTTATCGCCTTCTTAACATTCGTAATAGTCACCCACATCAATACCCTGTCACCAGTCGCCAGGTGCTCACTCCAACTCCCAGGCCTGACCTTCGAGTCCCCGTACTCTTCACCAAACTCACTGACAATATCTATGGCCTCAAGGTAAATATCGTAGTATTCTTTCTCAAAGAAGGATAGGACACGACCGATAGTGAGAGCGACCAATTCACGCTTAGTAAAATCCTCATCAAGATTAGGCTGTGGGTACATCAATTGCTCCATTTGCATGACGGATACATAAAGTATGCAAGACACCTCGGCTTGTCAACAGATTGTTAACTACTTCCAATATATCTGTCTGGCTTCTATACCGGTAAAAAATATTATGAGCATACCGCGTAAGGGAATAGTGGTGCCTTTTGCTTGCTTTGAGGAAATATTAGCATCGGAACATGAGGTTTCCACGGAGATCGAGTGGATCCTTAGAGATCTGGAAGTAGAAGAAAGGATCAAATGGGTTGAGGATAATATATATGATATATTTAAATAAAAAAGGAGAGATGAGAAATAAAAAAAACTCACCTCTCCCTATTTTATTTATCGTTCAAATCGACTACAGTGTGCTTCGTCTAAAAACCACCACTTGATAGGCAACTTGACAAAAGATTAGACAAAAGCCTGAACAAAAGACCAGACACTTGACATACTTGACTACAAGACCACCCAAGGAACTTGTGTAACACCAAAATACATGAGCTCCGGTCGTTTGTCAAGTGGTAGTGGTTTGTTTTAGGCAAATTTACTTATTATTTGATCACGAGGATGGAGAATGTATAACAAGAAAGTAAAGATAACTCATACTTATCAAGACTTTAAGATGACTCTGGATATCCCATCCATAGTCAGGTCTTTATTCCCAAACGGAAAATCGGAAAGTGGCGGTAAAACATGGCGCACACAATCACTAAGTCAAGATGGCCCTGGAAACCCATCGCTTGTTATCTGGCTTGGAGCAGGCGGGTTCTGTGACCATTCATCAGGTGATCAAGGTGATTTTTTTGAGCTGGTTAAATTAGTCCATAGTTACCCAGATATTAAGAGTGCTGCCGAGTCATTGGGCTATAAAAGTAGTGTCAAAAACAGAAAACTATCCGGAGCAGAAAGGGCGGACCTAGAGAAAAGGCGTTCAGAGTTCAGAGAAAAGGAGGCGGCCGAAGAGGCTGCCAGAGATGCCGCGGTCGCAGCCGATACAGAAGAAAAAAGAGCAGGAGCTGCGAAATTAGTAAAATTATCTAACAGCCATTGCACAGGTGTATTTATAACATATTTTACTAATCGCGGATTATTTAATCGCCATGGTAAAAATAATGAGATCTTGGGCAAGGTAACCAATCTCAAATATAATTCTGCTGTCAACTATGCCCAAGGGCAGAAATGTCCGTGCATAGTTGGTCTAGTATCAGATCATGAAGATAATTTCCTGGGGGTTCAGAGGATCTACCTTGATCCTAAAACAGGGGGAAAAGTCAAATTGCCATATACTAAAGACCACACCCGGCCGCCAAGCACAAGAGCTTTAGGGCCGATAAGAGGAGGTGCCGTGCGGCTGTTCCCGCTCTCTGGGGAAGTCTTGGCCATTGGCGAGGGTATTGAAAGCTGCCTGTCTTTTACAAAATTGCACGACATCCCATGCTGGGCGGCATTATCAACCAGTGGCCTGAAAAACTGGGTACCGCCTAAAGGCATATCCTCATTCATAATCGCAGCAGACAATGACCACAACCCCGAAAATTTGGGCTCTAACCCTGGTATGGAAGCCGCACGATGTCTAACATCAAAATTACATTCGATGGGCTTCAGCGCTCAAATTTGGGCGCCACAACCTATAGGCAATACCAAAACAGATTGGAATGATATTCTAATACAAAATGTTGATCCAACGCCCCAAACAGTCTTAGTTAATAGTAACAAGCCTGCAATCACGGGCAAAGATCCATTACCGTCACTGCCTATGCCGCTGACAGCCAATGAGTCAGAGTGGAAAAATTACAAAAAGAATTTAATGCCCTTACTGGCGAGATTTTTACAGGAGAGAGATGACATCAAAAATGCCGTGCTAGTGATTTTAGATGGAGAATACCTGATCAAGGCCCCGAAGATTGGGGCCTTGAAGATCCACCGCCAAACACAAGGCAACTGGATTATGAAGGCGGCATCAGAATCAGCAGGTAAACAAGTGACAGTGTTTAATTTTTTCAATACTCACTCAGATTGTATACCTATATTATCGAGGACACGCTGCCGCCCAGACCGAGCGACTGAGGTTATTGTCGATGGCATGCTAAACACGTATGTACACAAAGAATTCCTGCCCCCTAATAAGGATTATGAGCGAGACATAGCCTCTTATAATAGGTTGGTATCTATAGCCACTGGACACAACGAGGCCTACAGCAAGTGGATGCGGATCTGGGCCAAGTGGAATGTTGTCAACCCTGGCAAGTGTCTCACCTTCCACCCTTATATCATTGGGCCTAAGGGATGCGGCAAGAGCAAATTAGGGCAAATCATGTGTCATTTAGTGGGTGACACCAGCGACCCGCTAGGGCGTGAGTTTTTTCATCCTGAGCGAGGTCGTTTTGAGCGGTATAAAATTAGCGAGCGGGTCGTCTGCATCCTTGATGAGTTCACATTGTTCCCTTGGACAGCAGACACTTTCAAGGAAATAACTGGCGGCTCTGAATTCACGAGTGAGCGAAAGTACGCAAACCATGTAATCGAAAGACGGACAGCCAATTTTTATCTAGCGGCCAATATGGAAAAAAATCCAATGCAACACATAGAGCCTGGTGAGCGGAGGCTTTGTCTAATATTACATCCTTTGGACAGCGTGGAATTTGCCAATACAGACGATTTTAGAGAGTGCGAGCATTTATGCAGGGATATCATCACTCAGAATCCCACAGAGCAATTTTTGGGCAATGTAAGGCATTATTTAGCTAACTATGATGGCGATTTTAATTATCTAGAGACCATGGTCAGGGGTCAGGGCAATAAAGAGAACATGTTGCGGTATGAGTTGAATTACAACGAAGAGTGGCTGGCCGATTTGTTTAGAAAAGAAAATCTGCAGGTCTGCTGCTTAGATGATGTCATCGGTAAACCTGACGATAACTATGTAGGTATGGCCAAACATCATGTCAGCGACCGTGACCAAATCGTGTGGGAAAAACATAAGGAGCGGATCTTAAAGCTGAATAAATCTATACCAGCCATCATGCTGCAACTGGGCTATAGGAGAGTTAGATACGATCTAAAAATAAGTGGGGAACGAATTCACCACTTGCGGTGGGCCCATAATTCAGTATCGACGCTGACAGGTGCCGAATATTACAAGATCTGGCTAGAGAAAAGAACGATCAAAAACTAAACACCAATCAAAATTTTGATCCAATTACGGCAACAATTGGATCAATTCACTCAAATTTTCCGGGAAAAATCTCATCATTTTAGTCCAATTAGGGCCACACAGACACGTCACAGACACCCCACACAGACACGTCCCTGCTATCGGAATCCTTGAAAAAGAAGGGTTTCCAGACACACAGACACTCCCCCCCTAGACAACTCCCATATGCGTGTATGCGCGTGTATGCGCGTGTATGCGCGTGTATGCGCGTGTATAGGGTATTTTACCCCCCCTCTATAGCTCATCCCTTTGTTTTAAAGGAATGGACGTGTCTGTGTATGTGTCTGTGTGGGGTGTAAAATGTGTCTGTGTATGTGTCTGTGTATGTGTCTGTGTGGGGGGGGGGAGTGTCTGTGTGTCTGTACTCTCTATTTCGTTCTTGGATGGATTAAAAACCTATTGCATCTTTATTTTTTCGAGGTACCTTGTGTGCATCGACTGATCAGGAGGTACCAATGAACCCAGAAGATACTGCGATTTTAAAAAACGATGTGGAAGTAGCGGAGTTGATGAAGCAAGCGGCCGAGCTCGGAGCATGGCGGGCAATCTGGGAGGCCAGCGGAGCGAAGATCCGAAAGGATATGGCAGCCGCCGCACTAAACCAATCAAGCTGCTGCTCTAGCGGCATAAGCACCGGCGCAATAGCAAGACTAAACGCAAGAGTTGCTGACCTAGAAAAGCACAACGCGAGCCTGGAAGTTCTCCTACTCGAAACAAGAAGAGATTTGGGTTTGCTAAGGGGCAAGCACGCACTACTCGATGAGTTGTCTTCAGTAATAGACGACAATCCATCTCCTACACTCGAATCAACCAGCGCTGATAAATCTCCTGCTCGAGGCATGTAGAATTGAACTGCTATTAGGATATAATACGACCATCTAACTTGATGGGCCAGCCATGGATTTCCCCCATTTTCGAGGCCGCAAAGAACGGACACTACAGGAGATCAGGCTAAAAGTAGCTGCAGGCACACCACTCACCGATGAGGAGTCCGAGCTCCGCGAGCACGACAACGCCCTCAAGAGAGAAAGAGCGCATCGGTACCCTAGCTCCCATAAAATGAAGCTCATCGCTATCCGGGCCAAACTACGTGCTCTCATACCCCTCACAGAAGAAGAAGCAGAGTACCGCAACAAGACAAATAACTACCACAAGCTGTACCACCGGAAGAAAAACCCGGACGCCAAGATGAGAAAGCGTACAGACCCAATTGATAAGTTGGCACAGCTAGCCGCTCAGGAAGCGGAGCGGGCAGCCAGGGCAGCAGCAAAGAAAGAAGCAGCAGCAAAGGCCAGACTCGAAAAAGCTATGCTCAAGAAGGAAGCTGCCGCAGCCGCTAAGCCATTCCGCTCACTGTCAAGGCCTGACCAGCCCAAACCCCCTAAAGTCACCGAAGCCATCAGGGTCCGCGAACCAAAGCTTAAGCCAGTAGAGCCTCGTAATTTTAAACCATCCGGCCATTGGGACAGCCCCTGCCAGGTAGATGCACCAGACCTACACGACCTTGACTACGATGACGATGCCGCCAACGACCTAGCAGCCAGAATCAGAGCACTGCTATCAAAAAGATAACAACCACTTGACTTACCGGCCAAGCAAGAAAATAATGAGACAACATTATCCACCTTGTGCTTAGGTTTATATGGATGCCCCTCAAAGCTTTATAGAACACTTATCTGATGAAATAGATGACGACTCTGCTGATCTCGCTAAAGCAGAAGAATTGATCTGCGAACTCCGGGCTAGAATAGCCGTCCAACAGGAGCTACTAACATCAATCAAAAAAGCCCAATCTAGCAACCAGCCTGCCCGTAAAGATGCTTCAACTTATTGGGAGGAGTGACCGCTCCACTTGTCTTTGTATCAGTACCACAGTATAAATTAGTTTTTAAACCTTATTAGGAGTACTTATGGAAACAGGCGTTGGACCTTCTTATGATTCTCTAGAGGAAGACGAGGAGGATGTAGAAAATGATGATGTTTCACTCGACGAGGACGAGGACGTAGAGCCAGATCTAGATGATGAAGATCTCGAGGAAGATGTAGACGCCGGCGAATCTAACGAAATAGATGACGAGCTCAATGATGAGATTTTCATCGAGTCTTACAGAGATGGGGCGATTAACAACCCATCTGCAACACTTGATGAGGCCTCTATTGAGACGGATAAACCAATAGATCTATCCCCTAATATATCTAAAATTTAATATTCTTGACCTATAGGTGTAATTAAGTTACAATATTAACTGTAGCTTAGCCACTTATAGGTTTATTATGTTTAAAAGAGAAGATATTAATGCTAACCAAGATCCAAACCAGGCCATACGGCCAGCGCATCTAGAATTGGGAGCTCGTATGGCTCGCCACGCTGCTCAATTACGGCCACTCTATATCGAAATCCCAGAAGCACTCCAACTAGTCCCCGAAGAACTCCCCGCGCCAAACCGTGCATTAGACCTTGCCGGTATTGAGCAGCTCTTCGTGGAAGCCAACAACGAAATAAACGCTGGAATAAACGCAGCAAACAATAGGCGATTCAGTGACAATCTAGATTCTCCAAACAATCTAAACTCCCCACGGTCCGAAGAGCCCATGGATACATCGTTGTCCACACTATCCCCATTCTCCTCAATATCCCCACTCTCCTCGTCCTACTCCCCATTCTTTTCACCTTCCCGCTCCTCCACACCTCTATCAGGATGTAGCTATGAATCGGTACCCCCATCACCAGATGTGGTGTCTGCTTCTCCTGGCAAAACCCTGTAAACCCTGTATAATCCATTAGTCCTCTTTGTTTTTTGGCCTGCTACCAATCGATAGACAGAGAGGGCCCTGGAGTCTCTGCCCTCAAAATGATATAATGCTCAGGTCATGTAGCTGGCATTATTTTCTTAATTTGAGGTATGCTATGGAAGGGATGGGCATGATGGGCGAAATGACCAAGACCATCGGCGAAGTTAGCGGAATGATGAAAGGCATGAACGGCAACTGCCATGACGGCAGAAGTGCTTGGGCTGAAAACCCATTCGTGTGGATAATTTTTTTAGCTATTTTTATGAGGGGCAACTTGTTCGGAGGTCACGCAGAAGGCGCTGGGACTATAGGTAACGCAGCGATATTATCTAAACTTGATAGTATAGAAAACACTGCTTCTATACAACAAACTGCAAGTACAGCAGCAACCGCAGCTGGCTTCAACAACATGACCCAGCAAATGGGCGCAAACCGCATAAGTGATGAGGTTGCTGGCGTTCTTTCTGCCGTTAATGCAGGCAATGCATTGCTCGGTTCTAAGATATGCGACCAAACATTCGCTATCGGTCAAGGCTTCAGCAACATGAAAGATTTCCTTTCTTGCCAGCTGAACACTCTAAACACCAAGGCTGACATGAACCTGTGCGAAACTAAGTTCTCTGGTGAGCGCGTTATAAACGCCGTGAACCAAGCTGCATGCCGCACTGACAGCCTGATACAGTCCACTTCTTGCGCAACAGATAGCCTGATTCAAACCACAGCTCTCTGCCAAAGCAAGGCAATGGACCAACTAAAGTTCGACCTAAGCTCCCAAGCTAACGCGAACTACAATGCACTTTCTTCCCAAGCTCAATCTAATTACTGTGCTCTAAGCAAGCAAATTGCTGATGGCTTCTGTGAAATAAAATTAGCTGAGAAGGATGAGCAAATCTCTGAACTGCGCACTCGTCTACACCACGAGCAAAGGTGCAGGGATGGCGACACTATTGTCAACCTAAGCAACAACATCAATAATATTGTTGGCAATGCAATAGCCGCTGCTTTGGCAGGTCGTAGTAACTTCGGTTCTGGGAATGTCCTAGGCGCTGCTACTAAGTAAAACTACTAAGTAAACAGTAGGAGGGTGTGTAGCCACCCTCCTGTTGGCTCTTGTTATATATGTATGGGGATGTTATGGGAAGCTTCGAAGATATGATGAAGAGCGCTATGGGTATGTTTAACACTGAGAAGAAGGTGGACAACCCAAGAGTCGAGAATATGCCCAAGAACGATGGGATGGACGAGAAGATATCTGGCATAATAAGTAAGATGAAGACCCAGTTAGCCGCAGAAAGCCCCGAGGCAATACAGTCCCACTTCGATCAGGCTGCTACAATGGCTGAGAAATATGGTATAAACAGGGATGAATTCACTGCAATGGTAAAGAGATTCCTTGGTTAATGGCAGTAAGATCAAAAACCACTTGCATTTATTCGCAGCTTCAGGCAAAATCCCTATAAAGTCGGTTGAGGGAATGAAAATGGTTATACCAAACACTGAGGTTATTGGGCCGGATAGTGAGCCATCTTCTGCCGCATCCGAGAATCATCCTGACGAGGGTGACTCCAAGCCCGTGGATATAGCCACACAAAAGGCCGAGTCAGAGATAAAACCTAAAGGCATCCCTTCATTTACGTTAAACTGTCCCGAAAGCTGGGAAGTTTTCAGAGAGACTGAGTCCTCTGTGGACTTCTGGTCCTACATCTAACTAATGTGATATAATAGAGGCAAGGCCAGGAACTCTTATCCGATTCTCTAGACTAACACCAACCTTCTAGTAGTCCCTGTAGCCTCGGAAGAGATTGACTTCGCGTTATCGAAGTGATGTTAGCGGCTAGCTCCAATAAGGTGGTCCTGACCGTTATTCTCAGTCTAGCTAATTTCTTTACCACTGTCAACGATGTAGGCCTCAACCTCTTCCTTGGGCTTTTCGACCTCCTTCTTAGCCTTCTTGCCCCAGTATCTTGTAAGTAAGGTGTCCTCGAGTAATAATTTAGGGTGTACTAATACATTTTTAGGATGACACATGATGATCTTCATACCATATCTTCTCTCAATGACCCTCTTCTTGACAATGAAGGACTTTAAAAGCTCGGGCGATTTGACCTCTTCGATGTACCGGACCCCATCCATAGTGTAAACAAAGTCAGCAATATACCGTCTCGTATCGGCGATTTCGAACGTACGCTGCCTCTCAAGGTTCTTAATGACTCCTTGTGCCAGGTAGCCCTGCAATGCCACCCAGCGATTATATTCCGCCTTGCTATCGAAGATCATGCCAAACTTGTTTACCTTAATGTTCTTGTACCGGCTTTTGTTCCCAGGTAAAAACATCTTAAGTTTTTGTGCTGCTTCCACCAATGGATCCTGTACTGGCCGGAATGGTGATTGCAGACGGAGGGGGCTGATGATAGACTTTAGTGTCTTAGAAATCCATAATTTTTTCATTGCCCTATGCCATTTAGTATAAACACATCCAATCGGGTACCAGATGTAGTAGACGAGGGTCAAGAAAATATTAACACTCCCGTCATGGCAGGGTCAGAAGTAGCCCCAGAGGTAACCCCAGAAGTAACGCCAGGAAGTACATCAGTAGATAATGTTTCACGTGAAACAAACTTAGAAGCCCCAGCAACAGCACCAGAACAAGCCACCCAGGCAGACGACCTCCCCGATCTTAGCGACACAAGCCCAACTGCCAGCAACATCCTACGTGCCAGTTATTACAACTCACTTCATGGCGATAAGGGTATACTCACTGCAGAAGAAGAAAGCTTTGTACCAGAATCAATCAAGAAGGGTGCCCGGGCACTAAACATAGAGCAGCTCGTTCATGGTGAAACCTCTAAGGAAGACAAGGCCAAACTTCTAGGATGGTCAAAGCAAGTCCTAGGTGCAGCCGAAGAACAGGAGGGTATAACCCCAGCGATCAAGAACTTCATACTAGAAAATGCCGGCGGGATGGCCGGCAGTGTCATGGGTGATACAGTAGAATTTGCCACAGAAGCTCTTATATCTGGAGGGATAGCCGGATATGCAGCTAAGGCCGCCGCGAGCATTGGGTTCATATCTAAGGCTGCTCCCTTCGTCGGTTCGGCTATAGCCGGTGGTTTATTTACTGGCGCTGAAACTGCATCTAAAAATGTTTCACGTGAAGCAAGAGGCGAAGAAACACAATCAGTTGGCGAAGCTGCAGCCACGGGCGCAGCCTTCGGTGTTGCCATACATGGTACAGTCGCTGGGGTTAGCAAAGGTATAAAGTCGCTCAGCTCCACCTTTAAGGGCAAGCCAACCGAAGTACCGAAGGATTCCCAGGGTATGCGTATAGTCTCTGACGATGATATGATCGCGGAAACATGGAACGGATACAATCCTCAAGGTGATGAATATCATGTCAAAACAGCCAACGACAGTATTAAAGTAGTAGACGATGTAGTAGCCGAACTGCCAATCGAACCAGGTATGCTCGACACTGCCAGATCAATGGGCAATAAGATGTGGGATCGTCTCACAGGCAAGAAGATAAAAGAAGTTGTTTCACCTGAAACATTGCCAAGAGAAGCACCCGAGAATGTGCCAGAAGCCGCGATCATAGCCAGAGATCTCAGGGAAAGAACAAAACTTGCACGCTACGAATCCCACCTAGAAAGTGCCATCGAAGAAGCTGGCCCCGAATTCGAAACATACAAAGCTCGCGGCAAGGAGATGCTAGAAGATATTGACGCTGCTTCCAGGCAAATCAAAGAAGCAGAGGGCGCCCTCGAGTCTCTGCCAGAGGATGCAACCCCTGCAGAACGCGCTAGCCGTGAAGCAGAAGTAGCGGCCTCCAAGGAGAAATACCAAGAAACACGTGCAGCCAGAGACACCTTCCTTGATGAGAACAGGGCCCAAGTAATCCAGGGCAGAGCGATCACCCGGCTCGAGGAAAGAGCAAAAGCCCAACGGGCGAAGCTAGGTGAGAAAGCTTACGAACTGCCTCCTGAGCCGTGGCGCACCGTCATAGCACCGGATGCAACAAACTTCCTCATGACCGATCTAGGCCCACTATTCCAAATCGAGACAAAAGGTGGTGTAGCAACCTTCAACGAGACTATGCCCTATAGAACTGTTGACGATCTGGGCCACGCAGTAAGCCAAATCCATTTTGACCTTATGGCTCAGAAGGAGGCCTTATACCCCGGGCATGGTGCTATGGACCACTTACTTGAGGCAATAACGACTGTCGGGCCGACCAAACAGGCTTATGAGGCGTACTATAAAGGCAACCTAGCAGATGGTCTCGATCTGGCAGATATCAAGAAGTTACGTAAAGAGATCCACGGCATTGGCACAGAAGCTGATCCTCAGGCTGATATCTACCGGGCGATTGCCACTGGCGATGAGCTTGGGCCTCAACACTCAAGGGCACTAAATCAATTAACCAGCAACATGAAGGAGGCCCTAGAGCGTTCACGCCAAGCTCTTGCCAAACAAGGTGTGGCAATCAACAAGATTGAAGGCTATGTCCCCCACCATCATAATATGAAAAAGATCCTTGATTACGGAGAGAAGGGGTGGAGCGACTTCACACGTGATCGACTGGACTGGGACCGCATGTTCGACCACCTCGAGGACAGGCCAGATCTCGCTATAAAGGAAATGAAGAGCTCCATCAAACCTACTAGGAAGATCACCCGCGATGAGAAATTCATCCTGAACCAGGTAGCAACAGACCCAAGCCTCAAGCAAGCAGCCTGGCATATCATACAGGATGTCCATGGTTTATCAGATAAACCATGGCGTTTAAAGCCAGTACAGCAAAAGATACTCAGGGGTATCTATGAAGGCATGCAGGAAACTGAGGGCACTATCTCTTCTGGCGGCTTCGGTATGAAAACATCGACTATGAAAAATAGATTCCTCCATTTCAAAAGCCCAGAGGCCTACACCGAATATGCGAAATCATTTGGCCGCACCAGCGTGATCACAGAATCGGTATTCCAGCATCTCAATAGCGCATCAAGAGCACAGGCGGTGTATGAAATATTTGGCCCCAAGCCCGTTGAGGTCATCAAAAAACTATCAGCACGTGCAAATAAGTATGCTCGAGAAGCCGGCACCGTAGACGACATACGCTTTAAAACTAAACGTGGCATGGTGAGCAATTATTCCTCAGTTCTATTTGAGCGTTCACCAGCTAGTAACTATTCTGACTGGGGCCCATCAGTCGTTCTCAATAAGCTAGACTCAGCTAACCGGTTATTCATAGTCAAGAACAGCTTCCTATACAGTCTCACAGAAGAGCCTATCACTCGCGCCGTACGTACTGCAAGACTCACTGGTGATCCTTTAAAGGGTGTCAGCACGTTCTTTAAATCATATAAAGACCTGCTCCACGACCCCCACATCAAAAAGATGGCCATAGAAGGTCGTATCGATATGAATATCATACCTGATGTTGCTGCCATGGATGCCTCACTACCTGTCAAGGGGGCTGCTAAACTCAAGGAATTGTTCCGTACGCTAAGCTTTGACTTTTTGTCTGAGCGCAACAAGGCCGGGGCAGCCAGAGATTTTGAAGGCGTAATCCATGACACTATCAGCAAGAAAGCCTGGAGTGAAGCACCCAAGAATCTTAGAAGCATGCTCCGGAGTGTCGGCCTGACTGAGAAGGATTATAAGTTCATGCAAAAAAACCTCAGCAAGTTTGAAAAGATTGACCATCCCTATCCAGAGTTCCCGCAAGAGTACGCTGATATAACCTACAAGTCATTAACCACTCAGCATTTTGTGGATAGCGAATCTAACTATCTAAGAAGCCTCGGTTTCAGGCTCCGCGCAGCCCAGCAAAAATTTGTCAATCAATCTGTAGTCATTGGACGCCCCGACTCACTCGCCCCATTCATAGGCAGAGTGCCGCAAATACCGTTTATTGGTAAAAACATAACAGCATTCACATCATGGATGGGGCACCAAGCGCTCAATGCCATGGACGATACGCGAATAAACAAATATTACACTGGCTCCAACGAGGCAAAGGGTACTGTTATGCCTTGGGCTAAAGCACTCGGGGCTATCTACGTAACCAGCTTCTTTTCGATGATGTACCGCAACGAGCTCAATAAGCTCGTTCGGGGCCGTTACACCGATTGGGATGACCGCAAGCAGGTTACCAATGCCATAAAAAATGCGGCCTTCGGAGCAGCATCTCTCCCATATCTTGAATCAGTATTTAATCAATATTCGTATTCTGGGAACTTCAAAGAATCTATGGAAAGCGTCGCTGGTAAGGCTGTGCTCGGGCCGACACTCTCTAAAGTGATGGATGTGAGTACTAACTTTCGTATGGCCATGGACGAGACTATTAAAGGAGACACTCATAAATCCCTGAGGTACTGGAAAAAACTTATGCCATTCGCAGAATGGGCACCCGCTAATCTTATTGTAAACAGGCTCCTACTAGATTCCATAATCCATTACGCCGTCCCTGATGCCAATTCTTATTTCCAGAGCCAGCGTACCTATGAGCGCCAATATTACTCCAAAAAAGATAGGAAGACTGTTAAGAGAGATTATGAAACATTCGATTTTGCTAAATCTGGCGCTCTCTTCCCAGAGTAACTGTAGCAGTAATTGTTACAATCTTGACATATCATGCCAAATGATTTACAATGAAACTATTCTAGTCTTAGAAACAATATGGAGATCCGCGTGCTCAATAAATTAATCAATATGATTGTAGAATGGGGCTGCGTAATATTCGCTCCATCTGTACTGGGGTGGGCATTCTACCATACGGCAGTGAATGACCCAGAAATATTCTTTTATATAATCGGGCACATAGCAGTAGTGGGATTTCTATTTTTGCTTGCATTCAACTGGGAGTCTCACAAGGTTAGAAAGTATGAGGCCTAAACCGTCACTCAATAATACTAATTGACTCCTTCCTTGGATCACCTTTCTCATACTTCTTCTTGGGGCTCACCGTTATGCTCATGAGATCTGATGGTCCGGTGCTACCCCTGGTGCTCTCGTGGATATCGTGGTATCTGAAGGTCCTGTAACCGTTGGTCTGGGCCATAGTGCAGTTCCTTGTCAGCTGATGATCGGTGATTATGTTATAGGTAGGGATCCCGCCAAACACAGCCGGCACAAACCAGTCAATCATCGCATGCAGCTCAGCAAATACCGACCCCGCATAGAAGTTCTCGGCTATATAGATCTTAGTTTTATCAAGGGTTGCCATGCTTATGGTCTGGTTGTCAGAGGCAAATGTATGCCTCTTGCCACCCGACATAAAGCCAAACTCAGCCCCTAGCGCACCAGGATTCTGCGTATAGGATGCTAGGTCCCTTGTTTCTGGGATATTCCGCACCCACTGATCGACTATTGTAGTGATATCCACAAGGGTGCTAATATCAACACAAGAGACAAAAGTAAAATCAGTAGGACTATCAACCTCTTTTTGTAGGCAGAAGAACTCATTGCCAAACAAGATACCAAGCCCCACAACGTTAATGAGCCTATTGTTAGGATGAAATATAATGCGATTAGTAGCAACATCGTAACCTGCCACATGTACATGCCAAAGACCAGGACTGCCCGCGTAGTTAGGATCACTTCGAGTAGCGGTATACTCAAACGAATTAAGCCGGAGAGACGGTATATTGCCCAGATCACGCTCAAAAATATACTCGTTAACTCCACGCTGAATAACTACATTGCCATCTTCCAGGATATCTATCACAGTGCAATCACCACCCAGATTCAGATATGAGGTAGCTGGCGCAATGATCCCACCTATCGTCTGAATAATAATAGGAGGTCTAAAACCAGCTATAGTGCCGTCTTTCTTACGGGCCAACAAAAGGTGTAGCCTCGGGTCTTCCTCTAAATGGGTGATTTCCTGATCGTCATCCCGAATCCTCAGAACCAGTGACTCCGTGCCTTCAGTGGCCAGCTGCTCAACTGACGCTATCTGCCTATGGATTAGGCCGTCCTTTGTGGGGATAAAGATCATTGAGTAGAATGTACGAGCCCTGGCCCCGTTGCAGGCAGCGTATATCAAGACATTAGTAGTGATATTCTCCCGGCCTATGGTCTGTTGTTGGGTATCCCCTGACTTTATAACCCGCACAGCACTGGTGGTGGAGATTATAAGCACAGTTGCGCATGGGGCAATATTGAGTATTTCCTCATCACCCTCAAGGAATACCTGGAAGTCAAGAGCCGCCCTTGTGATGTAATCAGGGCTTGCAGGGGTCATAAAGTTATTAGACTGACCGTACATAGATGCGATTACCCCCTGCCCAATGTATTGATCTTGCGGCAGAATCCCAAGCCTCGGACCCTCACATACGATCCAGAACCTATTCTGAAAAAGGCAGAAGTCCCGCGGTTTTGTTACCTCTTTATAGGCTCTATCGTCAGCCGTTGAGCCGGTAAGTACCTTCAGAGTAGCCCACCTAAATGTCTGCGCAGCATCGCGCGCCAAGTAAAGTAGCGTTCCATGGCCACACAGATATGGGTATTTGTTAGCTAATGGATCATCCAGGTACGAAGCAGGATTCTTAATGATAAAGTTTTTGCCGACAGCCACAAGATTAGGTGGGCCAACAATATCCCCCACTTCTGCCGAGGTAACAATAGGAGTTCCGTCCTTCTTGAGCATGCTGTAATAGCGCTTGTTTGCCAGAGGGTCCATGTGGAAGATAAGGAATGCCCCCAATAAGCGGTCTGTCGCTAGCGTTTCTCTATACCAATTAGCGATCCAGTAAGTCTTTTCATATTTATAAGCCCCGCCATTGTTTAGGAATGTAATATCCTGGATCAGCTTGTACGAGGGGGTGCACGAGAAGCTGTTGTTAAGGTCTATGAAGCCATTCTGCATCTTCAAGGGATGAACATTATACCCTGGAGAGTGATAAGTGGACGCGCTTAAAGCCCACTCACCGTAATCAAGTCTTATAGGAGGCCTTGAGGGTGCTTTTGTTGCCATTACTTAGCCACTATATATAGTATATACTGTTTACAGTATACATGCATAGAGTGGTAAAGGTAAGCATATGGTGAGTTACTCAATTGATGATATGCTGGTCCTTGCTCTAAAGGAAATAAAGTTACAGAACCAAGTACTTGATCCACCGAAGCCAACGGGGGCCGAAGATGAGGATTACCAAGAGCGCTTGGCTGTCCACCAGAAGAATCTCGAGCTACTGCGCACCCAGTACAACGATGCACGATGCGAGATAATGCTCCGCACACCTGCTATATGGTGTACAAAGAGGGAGACATTATCAGTTGACGCCGCGCTGGAAGCAGGGTGGTACCGGCTCCCAGCTGACTTCCTTGGCTTTGTTGGTGTCTCAAGGGTCATCGACGTGGGGCAAGACCAAAATGGAGAGACGATCTACAAGCTACCTGGCCCCGATTTGTATTATATATACGATTCACGCCGAGAAGATAGGGACCCTCTGTTTCAGAAAGCAGTTCGTTACTGTTTCCTATCCAAATTATGCATGTCAGAAGACAGTGCGAGTGTATACTTCACGGTAATTGTAGAGAAGGAACGTAAGGCTTACTCCGACTACACGACCTGGTTAAACACCCGTAAGGGCGTGATGCGCAATAGTGACTCTAGCTCCGG
>Ga0193740_1000188_pt1 | contig 18092 bp, 13 predicted proteins | sample L2s1metaG_FD_145072 | JGI IMG/M metagenome (GOLD analysis project Ga0193740, IMG submission 145072) | Soil microbial communities from a riparian zone of the East river system, Colorado, United States - L2s1 | ecosystem: Environmental > Terrestrial > Soil > Riparian zone | place: USA: East River... | reverse complement strand
TTGAACATAAAACCTTTATAAGCGAAGTTGGAACTGAAAGCCCCCTTAACGATAGCCGTGGCATCGCCTACAGGCATTTTATCAGTTGCATCCCATATAAAAGTGCGGGTACCATCACGCTTCAGGAACACTTCCTTCCCGGTAGCGGGATCGATACCGAGTGACTGCACGGCCCATATCTGGGTCATTGACTTGCCTACTTCGAACCGGGGCAGCGGTTTCACTTGTTTATCCTGGTTAACCCCGGCGCTATCATTCGACCTGTTCAATAGCTCAATAGCCGGTGATAGTTTGGTGATCACGTTAGTATAATGACCGGCGTTCGCCCCGATTGTCCAATGGATATCGTTTTTACGGTCGCGGATGATGGGAGACGAAAGAGAGATCTCGAAGCCGGAGTTTTTGGTAGAACCCAGGTTATCCATATAGTTGATAAAACCGGTTGAAGGGGCAACGTCCAGCGGAAGGATCAGGTTGTCCGTTAATTCCTCAAAATAATCAAACCCTATATTCAGCCGGCCGTTGAACAAAATGCTGCTAACGCCCAGGTTGTTTTTCAATGTCTGTTGCCATTTAAGGTCGGGGTTTTTATAAGCCTCCACCAAGGCACCCAGTTGCAGGCGATAGTTGTTAAGCGTATTGTATAAATAGGTGGGCTGGGTCATGCTGGCAGAGAAATTCTGGTTCCCGGTGATGCCGGTGGTGAGCCTGATGCGCAGTGACTGGATAATGTTATTCTTTTTGAAAAAGCCCTCCTTGTCCACGTTCCAGGCAATACCCCCGGCCCAGAACGGCGCCAGCCGGTTGTTGGAACCGAATTGAGAAGAACCGCTGGCATTCAGCGTTATTTCTGCCGTGTAGCGGTCTGCATAATTATAGCTGGTGCTTATATAGGTAGATACCGTGCGGGTCATGTTTTCCGTCGAAGAGGGTTTTGTGGATGTGCCATAACCGTTCGCCATTCCCAACTGGTTAAGATAATCGTTGGGAAGTCCCGATACCTTAATGGCAGTGGTACTGCTGCTGGTTTGCTGCGCCTGGAACCCGGTAGAAGAAGAAATGGTACTTTTTCCTATTTTTTTATGATAATCAAGGCCGATCCTGCCATCAATCACATTGTTCTTTCCCCTCATTTGGTCATAGGTGCCAAAATCAGTAAAAAGCCCATTCACGTGGGCGAACGAAGTGTGATCAGCCGGTAAATATTTGTCGGAACCGGGATTATTGTTTGCAAAGATGAGTGCCGCCTTCATACGCAATTCGTTGGTAAGGGTCCACTCAAAATTGGTACTATTGGAAAAGCCCCAATAACCAGCATAATCTTTCATATTCAGCGTGGAATTATAGGCGGGATTGGTCATGATAATCCCGTTCGGCGCCGGAACTCCAATACCCAGCTCCACATTCGTCGGCTCAAATATCTTTAGCACATTGCCGGCCGAATCGTAGGGTTTGAAGTAAGGGAATTGGTTGGCATATTCGTTGTAACTGCCCCATGGCGAGTTATTGCCCTTGCTGTAACTCACATTGGTATTATTGGAGAACCGGAGCTTCCCGGTTGCATACATAAGATTGTTGCTTAACCCGAAACGGCTGCGGTCGGAGCCTTTCATCGCACCCCTGTTTGTGCCGTAGTTCAGGCTCAATGAATAACGCAAGGCCCTGGCACCACCGCTGATATTCAGGCTGTGATTGAGGCCAAACCCATTCTGCACCGGCTGCGAAAGCCAGTAGGTGTTCACCCCGCTTTTCACCTGCTGCAAACGGTAATCGTACCATTGCTTCAGGCCAAGATCTCTAAAATGGTTGTTTGCATCGGTATATACACCAGCCAGGCGCTGTGCTTCCAGTAAACCTTCCGCATCCAATAAATGGTAGGAAGTAAGATCCGGCGCTTCGAAAGTGGCATTAACGGCATAGGAAATTTGTGTTTTGCCGGCCAGGGGTTGCTTGGTTTCCACCACAATAACGCCATTGGCTGCTTTGGAACCATAAGCGGTGGTGGCCGCGGCATCCTTCAAAACCGTGATGCTGGCAATACGATTGATATCCATGTCATAGATGGTCTGCAAGGTTGTCTGGAAACCATCGAGTATAATAAGAGGCTGGTTGGGATTCAATAAATAACCCGACATGATATCACCGTTCGAAACGGGGGTAGCTGTTGCATTACCCGAACCCTGGGTGTTGACCGGTAAATTATTTTGTCCCCTTAATTGGATAACAGGCAACTGGTTCGGATCACTTCCCAATACATTGTTTTCTTCTATACGAACAGAAGGTTCGACAACTGCGAGTGCTTTCAGGACATTGGTAGGGTTTACCATTTTCAGATCCTCACCGCTATAGGTTTTTGAAGCACCGGTAAAACTTCCGGCTGATCTTTTATACAAGCCGGTATTCACGATCACCTCACTCATCACATTTGTCGATGGGGTAAGCTTGATCGCAACTTCGGTTTGCCCGGGTTTCAATTTAACTTCCATGATGGCGTGACCTACATAGGAGAAGCGAATTACAGATCCTTCAGGTACGTTCTTCAATTCAAACGTGCCGTCCTTTTTTGTAGTGGTAAATATTTTTGCACTGGAAACCGAAACCGAAGCTCCCGCCAGCAACTCACCTCCGCCACCTTTTACCGTACCCCTTACAACCGGAATGGACTGTTGTTGTGCGTAGCCTGACAATGCAGTCACCAGGATAGCCAGTGCTAATAAAACCGCCTTTAGTAAGGACAGGAAATGCCGGCCCCGGACCATAGTATTTTTGAATTGAGTCGTCATGTTATTCAGTAATTATTTCTTTAAAACAGTTCGTTATTTATTCGGGCTTTATAAAAACATAAGAGGCGTTAGGCGCTACTGCCACCTTGGTATAGGGCAATGCCGTGAACGGAAGGTTTTTTCTTTTGTAATAAAAGAACACCTGTCCTTCTCCCAAGAATTCTTTTTGATACTCTTTTGCGATCTCGACACCAAGGCTGTCCTTTTTTAGGGCTGCCAGTGTGTATTTAGGCAGGTTGCGGTGCACACGCACCGTGTCCAGCCAATTTGTGGCCGCAAGCGAATCGTTGAGAGCCGTGGCGCATTCTGCCGCGATGTAATACATTTCCGTTGTACGGATCAGCGGTAAAATATTGGAATTACTGAGGTAAAATTTCTTTGGTGAGATGGTATTGCCAAGTGCCATGACGGTGGTAGGGTCAACAAAAGCTCCAAGCTTTCGCCAGTCGCTGGTGGCGCCGCTGCCGGTGATAAAAAGGGCCGTTTGGTTTTGCGTGGTGAATCCAAGCGGTGGTGACGTGTTTAAAACCGTTTTATAATAAGCCAGTGAATTATTAGCACTGCTGTACAGGGAGAATAAATGTTCTTTCGTAAACATCAGGTCAGTGTTCACTGTTGCCAGCGGAAACTTTTTGCTGTTGATAATAGATAATGCAAGGGTTTGCGCATTGGCAAAATCGCCTTTGTAGAGATAAATGCGGGACAGCAAACCTTGCACAGCCCAGGTGGTGAAACGGGACGTTGTCATGTCAGCATCGCTTAATAATGACTGTGCATTTTTCAGATCGGCAATGCAGGAATCGATAGCGGCACCGGTGGTTGAAAAAGCTGTTGCATAAGGACTGAACCGTGTAACATAAGGAATCGCGGGCACGTTAAAACCTGCTGCTGCAGGTGAAGGTGCAAACATGCGCAGGAGGTCAAAATGGATGAAGGCTCTTAATCCCAGCGCTTCTCCTTTGATCGTATTGTAGTTGTTACCGCTGAAAAGCTCTTTTTTGCTTTCCATAGTGGTCAAAAGATTATTCAGGTTGCCAACAGAGAAGTAAAGATTATCCCAGATGTTTTTGTGTACCGTTCTCACTGACGCATCCTGGAAATTATACCTGGCACTTTGATAAAACATATTATCAATAGCCGGTGAGATCGTGGTGTCATAGCTTCTACCTAAAATAGACATCATACCGAAGGTCATGTCCCGTCCATACGAGTTGATTGCACCCATTTGCAGGTACACGCCATTTAATATATCCCTGAAGCCCTGCTCATTTGACAAGAGTGTATTCTCGCCTACCTGCAAAGGAGGTTCTACATCCACCCATTTTTTGCAGGCCGTGAAAGAGAGCATCAGCACGGCAACAAGGGATAAAATCAACAATTTCTTTTTGTACATGTGACTATTTTTAATCAGCTTAAAAATTGGTTGTTATAGAAAATGTGTAGGTACGATTGACCGGGTAATAAATTCCTTTCTCCGCATTTATCCCTCCCGACTGAAAAGCGTTATTCGCCATAAAGCCAATCTTTGCAGCTTTTGCTTTGATCATGCCTGCAATGTTTTGCGGCAGGCTGTAATCAAGTGAAATAGCAGAACAGTTCAACAGGTCGGATTTTTCAACAAACCGTGTAGTGGCATAAGTTGGCGAGGTAAGCATGCCATTTACCGATAAAGCCTTATAGGTAGCTACGTCACCCGGACGCTGCCACCTGTTAGCCGTTGCTCTTTGATCAACGTTGTAATTGATGTCTGCGTTTTCCAGCCTGTCAGCAAGGGTCTGGTTGTAATAACTGCCACCCACCTGGTAATTGAAATAAATTCCGGCCGAAATATTTTTTACGGTAACCGAAGTTCCAAATGATCCCTGCCATGTGGGCGATAAGTCACCAGCCAACACTTTGTCAGTTGCATCCCAGGCGAAGGTTTGTGAGCCATCCGCTTTAATGAATTTTTCCTGTCCTGTTGCCGGATCAATACCCATTGAACGAACGGCCCAGATACCACTCAGCGATTGTCCCCCTACAAAGCGTGGTTGAGGTCTTGTCTGGTCAACGGACATTGCATCGTTCGATTTATTGAAACTATCGAGGTAGGCCGACGTAGAAATTATCCTGTCTTCGTTATGAATTCCGTTGGCCCTTACAGTCCATAATATTCCTTTGTTGCTATTTTGAATGATGGCATAATTCAGATCCAGTTCGATGCCTTTATTTTCGATGGCGCCGAGGTTATCGTAATAGCGGAAATTGAGGAAACCTGTAGAGGCGGGAGAAAGTACCGGCAGCACGATATCTTTTGTCCTGTTGCGATAGAAATCTGCCTTTACAAATAAACGGTTCTTGAATAATACCGCATCGATGCCGACATTTAATTTTTCTGTTTCAGGAGCCCTGAGATCTTCATTCCCAAAACCTTTCAGGAAGGCACCGCGGCCAACACCTCTCGTGCCATCAGTACTCCCTGTCGGTATAATAGTTATAAAAACTATTTCCTAAATAAGATTGAAAGAACTGGTTGCCGGCCATACCGATGCTGCCGCGAACACGCAACTGGTTCAGGATATCATTGGCATGAAAGAAATTTTCCTGGTGAAGATTCCAACTGGCGCCAACCGACCAATGTGGTTCAGTAGTATTGTTCTTTCCAAATTGTGATGATTGATCTGCATTACCGGTCACTTCTACCTGGTAACGATTGTCGAAGCTATAGGTGAAATTGCCATAACCGGAAGCCAATCGTGAGATCATCTTCCCGGTAGCGGGCCGCGAGGTGGAATAGGCACTGCCGAATGCAAGGTCAGATAGTTTATTGCTGACAAAGCCCGCCAACTCCAGTCCAACGGATTCGCTTTTTGTTTCCATAGCAGATATGCCGGCGGAAGCATAAAACAGGTGTCTGTCTTTCTTTTTCATATAATGAAGATTCAGGCCGCCTTCAAGGCTTATAAAATCGCTGGCGGACTGGTTGTATTTTCCTTTCCTGAAGAAATCATTGGGTGAATAATCTGCGTAGATGGTGTGGCCCGGTGGCAGGAACACATCCACTACATCGGACTGTTTGCTGATGGAAAATCGTCCGTTTAATCTGAAGCCGTTTCCAATGGTCCAGTCTATGTTGGTCAGGTTGTTGATCCGGCTGTAGGCCCTCTCGTCAGAAGTAGACAGGGTTCCGTTGTAGGCAGGATTGTAAAATTTTACGGTATTTCCCTGGTAGGTATATTCTTCCAGTATTTTAGTCATTAATCCTGTTGAAGAATCATAAGGATTCCAGTAAGGATTTTGCCGGGCATAATCGGCAATGCTGCCATAAGGTGAGTTGGCTGCGTCAACTTTTGAATAAGTGAGGTAATTGGTGATGACGGTGTTGTTGATCCTGGTGCTGACAAAGCCGCCAAAATTGACTGTCTTTCTTTGCGAACCTTTCATCACTCCTTCTACATCGTTGAATGAAAAATTCAAACCGTAATTGAGGTCATCATCACCACCATCGAGCGACAAATAATGCTTGGTACCAATCGCCGTTCTTGTAGGAAGTGCCAGCCAATCTGTATTGGTTCCTTTGTTCACCTGGTACAGGCGGCTTTGGTATAAAGAAGCGTTATTGGCAAACAAACCCGCAGACTGTTCGAGCTGCAGTTTATCCGAAGCATTCAAAACCTTGTAAGAAGAGAGATCCGGAGAGGCGATTTGCACCTGTCCGGAATAAGTAATATTAAAAATACCTTTTTGCGGTTTTTTGGACTGTATCAATACAACGCCATTGCCTCCCCTCACCCCGTATTGTGAGACTGCCGCGGCATCTTTTAAAATAATAACCCTTTCAATATGATTCATGTCAATATCCAGTACAGTTTGTAGAGCCACCTGTACGCCGTTCAGTAAAAAAACCGGTTGGTTGGGATTAGCAACACCACTTGCTACGAAATCGCCTTTGGAAGGATCAATTTGTACACCAGTAGCAACCACGCCCGAGCCGCTGGCAATAGTGGCCGAGGCCGGAAAATTGTAAGCGCCACGCACCTTTACAGGGGGTATGACATTTGGATCGTCGCCGAATTTATTATCCCTTGTAGCAATTAATGAAGGCGCATAATATTTTAATGCCTCAACAAAATTCTGTGTATTGATCTTTTTTAAATCCGTACCACTTACTACGGTAGCTGCTCCGGAAAAATGTTCAAGCGGTCTTTCGTAGAGACCATTTTGGTAGTTGGCTTCTAAAGATGATTCCCTTTTTGCGAGACGAATGGTTAATTCTGGTTTAACTTTTTTTGAAGACACCAGGTACCCATTACTACTGGCAGTAACTATAGATTCTTTTAAGATACTATCAAACTCTACATACCCGCTATTATTGGTATAACCCTTTTTAGATCCAATTGTTACAAGCACACTGTCCATGGCGTTACCATCTGACAGGTCCTTAATGGTAATTCTTGTTTTCAGTATAACCCGTGAAGGAATACTATCCTTTTGTGTTTTTTGAAAATATCCGTTGGTAGCTGCTTCACTAACCAAGGATGAACAAAGAACACAAATGCAAATAATGCTACAGAGCAGTGAATGTCTCATTTACGTTGTATGATTTATATTTTTCAATCACAAATCCGGCTCATATGCCAGGATCGGGTTTTATACAGGGTAATAAATTTCCAGGATCATGTAAGAAGGGATCTAAAACACACCGCAAATCCACGGTCAGAATAAAGCCATTACTTGTTTAATAATCCTACGGAATCAATTGAGGTATCAAGGTAGATTGATTTTCAGGAGGCGGGAGTCTGCTTTTGACCAGTTTGAAATTCCATTTGACCAAATCGAATATCCGGCTGATGAATTATTGATCAATTAAAAACCGGAATATATCCTTTGAAAGAAGTAATTCGTCAGTTGACACAAAGTTAGATCAACTATTTCATGAATTTGTAAGGACGATCATTTCATCCAATGTAACTTGTGGGAATATCTAAAATAAATATCGAGTTGTTGTTAACACCGCCATTTAAAAGAAACCGGTTCGTGGTTTTTCTTTTCCACTGGATGGCCTGGCTTATACTGCATTTTATTGTTTATCTCCCCACCCTGTTAAATATGACAAGAATTGTGTGGGACAGTTTCCTTTTCACACACTTTGTTCTTGTAACGGTTAATTTCTTATTGTTTTACGTTGTAGCCTTTTACATTTTGCCCTTAATGGGTACATTTCGAAAAAGATGGTTTTGGGTATTGGTTGTTTCCTTGATGTTGGCCATCCTCGTAACCTATTTACGATTCAGGCTCCAGATGGCCTGGGCTGAATATGCAATGGATAAAGGAGGCTGGAACAAATTTTCTAGAAAGCCCCTCAATGATTCTTATTCTTTTTTCAGCTATCGTTTCCGAACTTATTTTCAGACGAACATCTTAACCATTATATCGATAGTTATACTTGCTTTTGCTTACCGGCTTCTGTTAATCTGGTTTCAGCAGGAAAAGATCAGGTCGGAGCTGGAGAACCAAAAGCTGCGGGCTGAGTTATCCTTTTTAAAAATGCAAGTGAACCCGCATTTTCTTTTCAATGCGTTGAATAATATTTATTCCCTGTCCGTAATTGAGAATACAAAAAGAACAAGCAACAGTATTCTGAAACTTTCGGAGTTGATGCGATATATGTTGTACGAAAAAGAGGACACTGAGAATAAAGTAAGTCTTGATAAGGAAATTCATCATATCAACAGTTATATTGACCTGGAAAAACTCAGGCACCAGGATGATATTTATGTCAACTTTTCCATAGAAGGCGATACCAATGGAAAACGGGTTCCTCCCTTGTTACTTTTTCCCCTGGTTGAAAATGCTTTCAAACATGGTGTACTTTCAGAAAAAGAAAAGCCGTTAACTATTGAATTGAAAATTTCAGAACACCGGTTGAATTTTTTAATTGATAATTATAATAATCATTACCAAAAAGATAAAGTGGGTGGCATTGGAGTGCCAAATGTAAAAAAGCGCCTCGACCTGCTATACGCAAACAAATACACGCTTGATATTGACCATACAAAAGAACGGTACATCCTGAATTTAAATTTACCTTTGTAGCTAACTAACAGCCTCCTTATGCTGAAGTGCATGGTGATTGACGATGAACCCCTTGCTATCCAATTGCTGGCCAATCATATCAGCAAAGTTTCTTTCCTGGAAATGATCAACACTTTCAACAACCCGATGGAGGGATTAATCAGCTTCAACTCCAACCCGGCTGATCTTATTTTCCTGGACATCCAGATGCCGCAACTGACAGGCATCCAATTCATGAAATTGTTACAAAACCGTGCACAGGTCATCATAACCTCTGCATACGAAGAATACGCTATCGACGGATTTGAACACAATGTAACTGACTACCTGCTTAAACCCATTTCATTTGAACGCTTTTATAAAGCAGTGGAGAAAGCCTACAATCTTAAAAATCCAAGCCATAAACTGGAAAGCACCCAGGACCTATATCCTGCAACCGGTGGATACATTTTTGTGAAAGTGGAAACTAAAATGGTACGAGTTGAGTTGGATGATATTTTGTTTATTGAAGGCTTAAAAAATTATGTTTCCATTTATACAAAAACACAACGCATTGTTACGCTCCAGGTGATGAAACAACTCGAAGAGATCCTGCCTGCCAATCGTTTTGTAAGGGTACACAAATCATATATCGTTGCACTTGATAAAATCAATTCAATTGAGCGACAGGAGATTTACATTAAAGACCGCGTAATTCCAATTGGTATTACTTACCAGGAGCAATTTTTTAAATTGCTTGAGTCCAAAAAGGCATAACTACTTTAACAATCCAAAAAATATCCCCAAAAATTTTTTGCTGCCCTTTGAACATTATTGAGATGAACCGGCTATTTAGTTTTTAAAATAGATATTTTCCATTCTTCTTTAACCACTATTTTTTGTATCGTTTAAATCAAAAATCTTATTTAATAACATCCACTTTTCGCCGTGTGTCGCTTCTTCAAGCGGTTGTTGATACTTCCACATCAATTCTTCCCATTCCTGTACCTTACTGTTGTTGCTATCCATTTCAGTTTTTTTCTGAAAACTGAAATCGTCGCTTACCTCCATAATCATAAACAAACGCGTTCCCAGGCGATAGATCTCCATCTGATCAATTCCCGCATCCTTAATTGAAGCAATTATTTCCGGCCATACTTTTTTATGGTGTTCTTCATATTGACGGATTAGATCTGCGTTGTTCTTTAGGTTTAAAGTGAGACAATAGCGTTTCATAATTTTTATTAGTTTGATAAAGTAATTGATTTCTTTGTAAAACAAAATCCCATCTTTTTTATCGAACACAAAAGTTTTTTTCAATCAACAACGGATTCATTCCTGATGTTTACAATTCCCTATTGTTTGAAGACGGTGGCGGAAGTATTGATCGCATGCTTCAATTGCGGAAAAACTATCACGGAAAGTCGCCACCACATAAGACGCGGCTAAATGATATAAAAAATATGCGATGTTACTTCGTTTGACGATCTTTATCGCGTCGAATTGCTTATAATTATACCTAACGGGCAATCAATTAACCATCATATTTACGGGTAACCTGAAAAAAATAAATTCAAATGAAAACAATCTTCTTCCTGGTGTTCGTTGCAACTTCAATTGTTTGCAAAGCACAAAAGCATCAACTGGAAAAAATATGGCAAACAGATAGCATTGTAGCTATTCCTGAATCTGTGTTGCCGGACGCAAATAAAAATATCCTTTACGTTTCATTAATCAATGGCGGAAGCTGGGTAGCCGACGGCAAAGGAGGTATTGGCAAATTAAACCCGGATGGAACGAAATATGATTCTACCTGGATTACCGGATTAAGTGCACCAAAAGGCATGGGAATCATTGGCAACCGGTTATATATAGCAGACATGAGCGAGGTAGTAGTAGTTGATATCGATAATGGAAAAATAGAAAAAAAGATTTCCATAGACAGTGCGCAGGGATTAAACGATATCACAATTTCAGATAAAGGTATTGTCTATGTTTCAGACTCACGGACGGGAAAGATATGGAGAATTGAGAACGATAAACCGGCATTATTTATCGAAAACATAAATGGAGTCAATGGATTAAAAGCAGTTGGTGACGACCTGTTTATTGGCGGGGGAAAAAACTTTATGAAAGCCGATAAAAATAAAACCCTGACAACGATTGCAACCCTAACGCAGGGAATTGATGGAATTGAACCTGTTGGCAATGGCGATTTTATACTAACAGCATGGGCAGGATATGTTTTTTATGTATCTGCAAACGGAGAAGTTGAAACCTTATTGGAGACTTACCAGGATAAAAAAAATACAGCGGATATAGGTTACGATACCAAAACAAAAACGGTTTACGTGCCAACATTCAATGCAAAAACCGTGGTTGCTTACAGACTGAAATAGTTCCGATCCATTATCAGTTTGTAAAGACGACAACCACAACCGGGAAAACGTTGGATTAATAAAAATTGATTTAAACGAAGGATAAAGGCTTAACTGGAAGCATCAGTGTTTTGTAATAAAAAAGCGGTAAGTTTTTAACCCGGTATTTCTATATATATTTACTTTAATGATTGCTTCGGCAACTGTAAGTATTGACGGCACCCAATCGGTACTTGTGTAGACAGTCCCCCGCTACCTTAGGTAAATAATTTCTTAATCAACAAAAAACCAATTTTATGCGGGACACAAAATCAACTCTGCTACATCGCTGGTTTGAAGAAGTCTGGAATCAGAACCAGGAAGATTCCATCGATCAATTAATGACTCAGGATGGCGTTGCACATGGGATAGTAGCACCCGACCAACCAAAAGGCACGGCCGGATTCAAGATCTTTTACAATGGTTTTAAAGATCAGTTCGAAAATATTCATGTCGATGTAAAAGACGTCATTTCTGAAGACGACATGGAATGCGGGCTTACAGAGGTAACAGCTACGCATAGAGAAACCGGCAAGACTGTAAAATTCTCGGGGCTATGTATGATTAGAGTAAACGACGGTAAAATTGCTGAGGCCTGGAATCATTATGACTTCCTTGAGATGCATCAACAGCTGGGAAAGGTTTTAACACAGCTCGAAGAGGCTTGATGTAAATCTGTGGTGCCGTTAATACGCGTTCTTTTCCCCTTTAATCATGTTGACAAAGGTTTGAACGATTATTTGAAGATCGAGCCAGAAGGTCCAGTTTTCAATGTACCAGAGGTCATATTTCACTCTTTTTTTCATCAGGAATTTGTCTTTTGTTTCGCCTCTGTACCCACTTACCTGGGCCCACCCGGTAATGCCTGGTTTAACCCAATGGCGCATCAAATATTTTTCGACACTGTCTTTAGAAGACATATTTAAGGGAACAGGGTGTGGACGGGGTCCGACAAGAGACATGGAGCCAACAAGCACATTTAATAATTGGGGTAATTCATCAAAATTAGTTTTGCGAAGGAATCTTCCTATACTGGTTGTCCTGGGATCATTTTTCTGAGCCTGAAGGTAATTTCCATTATCATCAACCTCCTTGCTATGGGCAACCATCGTTCTGAATTTTAAACAGGTGATGGTTTTGTTATTTAAACCCCATCTATCCTGTTTAAAGAGTATTGGACCTTTAGAAGTGAATTTTATAATTATACTGATGATGGGAAATAACCAGCTAAATAAAAATATGATACTTAATAATGAGAACGTGATATCAAATATTCTCTTATACACTTTATTGTCGAAAGAATCCAGGGGAAGAGACCGAAGTGTGATAACAGATAAATTGCCCAAACTATCAACGTGCAGCTTCCCATTTGAAAACTTATGATAGTCTGGCACGATTCGAACTCTTTTTCCTTCCCTCTCCCCTACTGTAACTATATTTCTTATTTCATTTTCTTTATTAATCGGAAGGGTAACAACAATATCATCTAATTCATAATTAGCAATTACGCTCTCGATATCCGATGTGGTTCCCAGGTAATGCCCGTTCAGTTCCGGCTGCTTTTCATCGTCCAAAAAACCAGTCAACTTATAACCAAACTCATGGTTAACACAGTTTTCATAAAAATTAATTCCGGTATCTCCGGCACCTACTATTAAAACTCTCCTGCAATATTGATCACTACTGCGTAGTTTCTTAAACATGATTCTTATCAACAACTTTTGGGCTGGTAGCAGTGTAAATAAAAGAACAGAATCCAAAAAGAAAGGATATCTCTCGAAGGAAAAATGATCCAGCAACTGGAAAAAAATGAAAGAATTCAGCAGCGTGAAAATACCAAATGCTTTTAAAAACATGACCCACTCAATGGAGATGGGTTTCATTCGAAGGTCGCCATACAATCCAAAGGCCCTGGCTACAATAAGCCAGGAGATGACGCTTACAACAAGTACGGTAAACATTGACTCGGAAAAAATGTTGTATTGATACTCAATTAATCTTGTTGTGATAATTATTGCCAGGAGCAACAAAACATCGGCGGTAGCTTTGATCTTTATGAGGAATGAAGATTCTTTAAACATGGTTTTGGTTTTCCCGCAAAAAATTGCAATTAACAGATAGTATTTACTACAAAAGGTTTAAAACAAATTTTGTCTTCTCAATTCGAATAGCGGGAACTCCGTGGCAGGGTGTTATTTCAAAGTTAGTCTTATTCATAGACAGGCATTGCTATTTTTTTGCAAATATGCATAATAATTTTTATACTCAACTCATATATATATCAACTTGACAATAAAACATTCAGGAACGTTGCATTGCATGTTTTAATGAAGTAAAGTGCGAATCATGGACAGGTTCATCTCAATAGAAATTGTTTGAGGCCAATTGTGTTGATCAGTCTGAAAAGGACTGGGTCTTTGTTTGTGGAAAAGTTAACGGTAGAGTGGAGTATTTATTACCGTTTTAGAAAAGGGCTACAAAAGCTCAAAAGAAAGAATGTATTGCGAAGGGGAGAATTTTTGCGGAAGTTATACGGACTTTTTTAAAACAAATAGCATATCCCGAAACGAGCATTGACGTGTACAATGCTTTGATTATACCATTGGTAATTCAGGGACTGAACACAAGAGAGCTGTGCATCAAAGACCATGTTTTTTTTACGCCACGATCTGTTGAAGTTTAATGAATAATCCACCCAATGTCTTTGCCAGGCCAAAAAAGGGGCAAAAGCATAGTTATAAAAATCATTGTTACGTACGATGCGTTCGAAGGAACCGCCTATCCTATCGACACCTTTGATCCATTTAAGCCCAATTGTCTGGCTCGAACTGCCCGGACCTATTCCGGCTCCGATTACCTGTCCATGGTTGGTATAACCATGCTTTATCTGGTAGTGTGTATACCAGCTCTCCTGTGCTCTTAGGAACATAGTGGAAGGCATTTGCAAATTGGTCATTTCACCGTAGAGCTGCATGTCTCTTTTGCTTCCGTCAAATGTTTTTGAAAAGCCTATAATATATGCTCTTGAATGTTCCGGCTCAAGTAAGAAATCTCTTGTATTATATGAATGATCATTCCTGCCAAATTCCCCATAGATCTCAGCTTTTTCTTTTCGAAGAATTAAGCGAAAAAAAACAGAAATCAATTGATCCCGTTTTTTGGCGTCTTCTGCAGGAAGCTGGCTTTTGAAGAATTTGCCTACAACTGGCAGGTACCCATCAAAAGAGCCCTCTACCATGGACCGGTTTTGGTAAAACACCCTGGAAAATCCAAGAAATAAACCCTTTGTCCATTTTGGCTGCCAACTAAAAACAACGCCATTAAGATAACGGTCCCCATCTCCCTTTCGCTCATAAAGTTGTTGCCCCCGAAACAACAAGGCAGTATCATCCGGTATTACCCCGGAACCTTTTAAAACACCACCGATCAGCTGCCACTCAAACGATCCAATGGCGGAAGTAACCGGTTGAGATGAGTTAAAACTGATATGCGGAAAGCCTGGTGCATTATTACTCATTACCAGTGAATTTCTTACACCGGGTCCCCACCATAAATTTTCGGTGGATATGCCAAGGCTTAGCTTACGATAATTGATTTTAAAATTGGATTGCCCAGGGAATATTTTCAAATACTTGCCATACCCAAATCTTTCGGGAGCATCTATCCTATTAACAACATAATGATAATAATCCCGCCAAATGTTTTCGATATGCTTAATAGGAAATGCAGAAAAATAACTGTTATAGGTGTAAACAATTTCCGGACGCGCCTGTAAACTGAAAATTCCTCTTTTCCAGGAAAGGCCAAACGATAATTGATTTTGATAACCTTTTGCAGGTATCATGGATCCATCATTCCACCCATAGGCGTGGTGGGTATTATATTGTTGTTGCAAAATAACAGGCAGCACAGTAATTTGTTTTAAGCCAGTAAAATTGCGTGTTGTGCCGGTTTTATTTAAAACATTATTGAATACCGAATCCGTACCAGACAGAGCATAGTTTGGCCGAACACAAAATGAAAGAAGAGAATCTATTTTGCTGTAGAGTTGTGATGTTCTTGTTACTTCATCAAAGATCTGCATGGGAGAAACCTGTGAATGGCAGTAAAATGAAATCAGGAGGTTTGTAAGAATTATAATAACGATCCTGGCAGTTGGTTTACGTTTCATGCAGTATGTATTCTGTTCGCCTGGTATGGGATTTAGATTTCCTCCTGGACAAGGAAATTGTTTTGGTATACGTTTTTTATTCCTTCACTTAACGGAATGGAGGCCCTCCAGCCAAGCGCATTCAATTTCGATACATCCATCAGTTTGCGGGGGGTACCATCCGGTTTGGTTGGGTCGTACTTAATGTCGCCCTTGTACGCTACAATATCTTTAATGAGATCGGTTAATTCAGTAATACTGATATCTTCACCAACCCCAATATTGATCAAACCTGGTTCATCATACCGATTCATCAAAAAATAACAGGCATCGGCAAGATCATCTACATGCAGAAATTCGCGGCGGGGCTTTCCTGTTCCCCACACTTCCACCTGTTTTTGGTTCTTTTCTTTTGCCTCGTGTATTTTTCTTAAAAGTGCAGGCAACACATGTGAAGTAGCAAGGTCGAAATTATCATTAGGGCCATACAGGTTAGTGGGCATTACAGAAATAAAATGACACCCATATTGAGCACGGTAAGCATCGCACATTTTAATTCCAGCAATTTTGGCTATGGCATAAGGTTCATTGGTAGTTTCCAACAGGCCAGTAAGCAAATATTCTTCTTTCAGGGGTTGAGGTGCAAGTTTGGGATAAATGCATGAAGAACCAAGGAACATTAATTTTTTTACATGGTTTAAATAGGATTGGTGAATAACGTTGGTTTGAATCAGTAAATTATCATACAAAAATTCAGCACGGTAAATGTTGTTAGCATTGATACCTCCTACTTTCGCAGCTGCCAGGAAAACATACTCAGGTTGTTCTTCAGAAAAAAAGCGTGCAACAGAAGCTTGATCGCGAAGATCCAGTTCCTTTGAACTTCGTAAAACCAGGTTGTAATATCCCTCTTGTTCCAGTTTTCTCCTTAAAGCACCGCCTACCATTCCATTATGCCCGGCTATATATATTTTACTGTTTTTTTCCATACCAGGAATTTAATGCGAAACCCACATTATAATTCATTTTGTCTTACAACATCAAAACCACTGTTAATTAATAATTGCTCGCGTTTAAACGTATTCAGATCGCACTCTACCATTTCCCTGATCATTTGACGCAGTGTATATTTTGGCTTCCAGCCCAATTTTTCATTTGCTTTTGTAGCGTCACCGATCAGCAGATCAACTTCAGTCGGCCGAAAATAAGAAGCATCTATTTTTACAACTTCCTGTCCTTTCCGAAATAAAAATTCATCCGTGCATGAGTGAACAATTCCAACTTCTTTGACACCTTCACCCTCAAATCTGATTTCAACACCCACTTCTTCAAAGGTCATCCTGATAAAATCGCGTACTGAAGTTGTAATTCCGGTTGCTATTACATAATCTTCAGCCTTATCCTGCTGAAGCATGAGCCACATAGCTTCTACATAATCTTTAGCATGACCCCAATCACGTTTGGCATCGATATTACCTATATACAATTTATCAGAGAGTCCGAGTGCAAGTTGTGTTACCCCACGAGTGATCTTACGCGATACAAAGGTTTCTCCACGCAAGGGGCTCTCATGGTTGAAAAGAATTCCGTTGCATGCAAACATGTTGTAGGCTTCCCTGTAATTGACCGTAATCCAATAAGCATACAGTTTTGCAACTCCATATGGTGAGCGCGGATAAAAGGAGTAGATTCTTTCTGAGGCACCTCCTGTACCAAACCATACAATTCAGATGTGGATGCCTGGTATATTTTTGTTTTATCAGCTAACCCAAGTAACCTCACAGCTTCAAGTAGTCGAAGTGTACCGATACCATCAGCATTAGCGGTATATTCCGGCGTATCGAAACTCACTTTTACATGAGACATCGCACCAAGATTATAGATTTCATCAGGTTGCACCTCCTGTATAATTCGTATAAGATTAGTGCTATCAGTCAAATCTCCATAATGCAAAATAAAATTCCTGCTTTTTTCATGTGGGTCCTGGTATAAATGATCAATACGGCCGGTGTTAAAAAGAGAAGATCTTCTTTTTATTCCGTGTACAATGTATCCTTTTCCTAAAAGAAGCTCAGCAAGATAAGCCCCGTCTTGTCCGGTAATTCCTGTAATCAATGCTTGTTTTGCCATTTATCAAAATTATTTACCTGTTTTGAAATTGATACCAAGTAATTCAAGAGACGCAAAAAACAAAAACTGGGGAATGGTTTTCAGGTATCGTTTCCAAAGTCTTTTAGGTTCCTGCAGCAGTCGAAATAGCCACTCCAACGCAAAATTTTTCATCCATTGGGGAGCATGTTTCGTATTACCTGCCATATAATCAAATCCAGCTCCTATACCAAACATAATTCCCGTTTGCATCTTTTGACAATTTTCATTCATCCACCTTTCCTGCTTGGGAGCACCCAACCCTACCCAAATATAATCTGGTTTCGCATCGTTGATTAGTTGTGCAAACCTTTCGTTGTCCCATTCCTTCATTGGTTTAAAAGGCGGTGAGATCATACCAGCAATTATTGTCCCTGGGTATTTTTTTTCTATTGCCTGTTTTAATCTTTTCAAATTTTCTTCAGAGTTACCAAGGAAAAAATGTTTTACCCCATCTTCCCTGCCCCAATCAACAAACTTCTCCATAACAGTGGGACCAAATAACCTCGAAATATCTTTATTGCCCTTTAACCTTCCAACGATCTGAAGTGGCTTGCCGTC
>Ga0193740_1000187_pt1 | contig 18097 bp, 14 predicted proteins | sample L2s1metaG_FD_145072 | JGI IMG/M metagenome (GOLD analysis project Ga0193740, IMG submission 145072) | Soil microbial communities from a riparian zone of the East river system, Colorado, United States - L2s1 | ecosystem: Environmental > Terrestrial > Soil > Riparian zone | place: USA: East River... | reverse complement strand
AATAATTGCGGGTGTAAACAGGATATCTGTAGTAAGTCCTCCCATGAAAGATGGTAAAATTGATCCTGTCACACTTGTGGCTGCCGATATCTGCGGTATAGACGAAATCTATAGAGTCGGTGGTGCCCAAGCAGTGGCAGCTCTTGCATATGGGACTAAAACAATAAGCAAGGTTGATAAAATCGTCGGACCCGGAGGTTTATTTGTTAACATTGCAAAATTTCTTGTTAGCAATAAGATTGCCATTGATATGATAGCAGGTCCAACCGAACTTTTAATATATGCAGATTCGAAGTCTGATCCCAAATTTGTAGTCAGGGATTTGATATCTCAGGCAGAACACAGTACGGATACCATTTGCGGTGTCGTTACTACTTCAGAGTCTTTGGCTGCAAAATTAGAAAGTGAAATTACGAGGACATTGAATAGCTCCCTGCCAAGATTGGAAATTGTATCAACCAGCTTCAAGAAGAATGGCTTCATTGCAATGTGTAAAAACGAGGAGGACGCGATATCATTTATTAATGAATTAGCCCCAGAACATCTTGAAGTCTTATCGGAAAACCCTATAAAAATAGCTTCTAAGGTAAAAACTGCAGGTATTGTCTTACTGGGCAAGTACAGTCCCTCATCTGCAAGCGATTATTGTCTTGGATCAAATCACGTGTTACCTACTACAGAATTTGGCAAATCAAAGTCTTCATTATCTGTACTTGACTTTGTTAAATTAGTTAACCACATTACAGTAACAAGAATGGGCCTTCAATCGGTTCAAAAATGCATAAAGGAATTGGCTTTCTCTGAAGGTTTACCAAATCATTATTATGCAGTAGAAGAGAGATTTAGAAATTGACAGATTGGTTAATGAAAGAAATGAAGAAAATTTCTATGATTGAAAAATATGCAATACCCTCTGAAAGTAGTTATTGTAAATTGGACGCAAATGAAAATCTTGTTTTAGACAAGGATTTTCTCACCAGGATTTCACTAGAGAGTTTAAAAAAAATTGATCTGAGAAAATATCCCATTGATCTTTATGATCGGCTATACAAGAAGCTATCTCATTATCTGAAGATAAGTGAAAAGTCACTAGTGTTGGGTAGTGGTTCTGATCAAATTATAGATTTGCTTTTGACGCTGATTGGAAGCAGGAAGAGGTTAACATCGATATACCCTACTTTTTCCTACTTTAAAACACGCTGCCAGTTTCATGGAGTAGCGTTTTCTGAAATAGTGTTATCACCAATTGATAACACTCTGGATATAGAGAAATTTATTATCGATGCAAGAAAATCTCATGTGATATATTTGTGTTCTCCAAACAATCCTACAGGAAATCAATTTGAGAAATCTAAAATTTTTGATATTTTGAGTTCCTTGAAAAATAATCTGGTAATTGTGGACGAAGCATATGTAGAATTTGCAAAATATTCCTTAATTAAATATGTGAAGGAATATCCAAATCTAGTAATTCTTCGTACATTTTCAAAGGCATTGGGGTTAGCAGGTGCTAGAGTAGGATATATGGTGGCAAATGATGAGCTTGCAGATTTATTTAGAAATAGGATTCAGTTACCATATGCAGTAAATAGCCTCTCACTTGCTATTGCAATTTCACTTATCTCTAATCCTAAAAAAGTAGAAGAAAGCATATCACTAATAAAACGGGAAAGAGAAAGGCTCTACCAAAGTCTCTCAAAAATCAAAAACATAGATGTTTACAACTCGGATGCAAACTTTCTTTTCATAAAATGTAACACAAAATATGGTAGAATCGTTGAGGCATTAGAAAATTCAAAAATAATAGTAAAGGCGTTAGGTAACATCAATAACTACGGAAACTGTATTAGGATGACGGTGGGTACAAAAAAAATGAACGATAAAATATTGTCAACAATAAAAGATATTCAATAAAATCAAAGTAGATTGGATTAGAATGAATTCAAATGCATGTATTATTTTTGATATCGATGGTACGTTAATTGATACCAGAGAATCTTACATCAAGACTATAAAAAAAACAGTCCAATACCTCGTTAATTATGTCGATCCGACCAAAGGAAATATAGGAACACTGGTCAGTGATGAACTGATTTTCAAATTCCGTAAATCTGGAATGTTTAACAATGATACTGATACAAGCTATGCATTTATTCTGGGAATACTATTTGGGCCGTCCAAGACTTCTGATTTACATTCTTTTATAGAAAATATAACAAGCAACGCAACTTCAAATGGAATAAAGTCTGTGGAAAATTATCTCCAAAGCTACTCGAAAAACCGTCTGATGCGGATCAAGAAAGTATTAAGGTATCCTGGAGATATTAACAGAAGCATTTTAACTCGAGTCTTTGACGAGTACTTTTACGGGCGCCAATTGTTTAAAAAACAACACAGATCAACTACTAAATTTTATTCTGGCAAGCCGCTAATTGAAAATGATACACTTTTGGTTAGAAATTCAACTATGAAGAAAATATCGAATATTTTTGATAAAAGGGTAGGAATTGTTTCTGGTAGGAGTAGAATAGCTGCTGAGTATTCCATGAAATCAATCTTTAAGTTTTTTGACATAAATGGGTCATTTTATTTAGAAGACGAAAAAAGAGAGATGGGTAAACCAGACCCTTCGGCCTTGATAAAATCCGTAAAAATTTTTGGAGTCAGCAATGCTTTTTATGTTGGAGACTCTGCAGAGGATTTGTTCATGGTACAGAGAGCAAGAAAAATATCCAATCTGGACATTAAATTAATTGGAATATGTGCCTCTAATGCAAGATCGAATCAAATAAGGAACCTATTCAGGAGTAATGGAACTTCTTTAATAGTCAAAAACGTTAACGAATTACCGAACAAATTAAATAAAGTTAGGACCCAATTTTAGATCCCAATTGTCAGATACTGATAAGGCTAGGACTGCGTCGCTGAGCAGAAGTACATCTGAAACAACAATAAACCTAAATGTTAATCTCGATGGTGAGGGTAAAGCACAGATCACCAGTGGATTAAAATTTCTAGATCACCTCATAACAACATTTTGCAAATACAGCCTTGTTGATATTGAAGCTGAGGTTAAATCTCACGATTCGATTTTACATCATTTGATAGAAGATATTGGTATTTGTATAGGGCAGGGATTGGATAAGGCATTAGGAAATAGAGCCAGAATCATGAGATTTGGATATGCTATTGTTCCTATGGATGATTCGAGGAGCAATTCAGCAATCGATCTGGTTAAGAGACAATTCTCCAAATTTGAATTAAAGTTAGAAAGGAATGAAGTGGAAGGGATTGTAAAGGAGGATATTGAACACTTTTTTAGATCTTTACTGCAAAATCTTGTTGCCTGTACCCACATACTGGTAGAATATGGAGAAGATGATCATCATAAACTAGAGTCTGCCATGAAGAGCTTTGCTATTGCGTTTAGAAATGCTGCAGCAATTGACCAAAGGAGAAAAGGTTTGCCTAGTACTAAAGACTTGATGTAAATGACAAAGATAGCTATTTTTGATTTTGGAGCAGGTAATCTATTTAATTTGCACCAATCCCTCCTTAGAAATGGTGCGCATACCGTAGATATTATAAGGACTCTAAATGAATTGGAAGATTATGATGGATTGGTTTTACCAGGAGTTGGAAACTTTGATACCGCTATTAGTTCTATACAAAAAGATTCAATATCACTAAATGCCGCAGTCGATAGTGGGATGCCAATACTTGGCATTTGTCTTGGTCTTGAAATGTTATTTAATAAAAGCGAAGAGGGAATTCTTGATGGGCTTAAAGTATTAGATGGCGATGTTTTGATGCTTCCAAAAACAAAAGTCAAAGTTCCTCATATAGGTTGGAATAATTTAAGAATTGTTAAAACAGAAAGTAACCTGTTGAAAGGGATTCCGCAAGATTCTTGGGTATATTTTGTTCATTCGTATCATATCGAGCCCCAAGATGAAAATCTAATTGTGGCAATAACTGACTATGGTTCGACATTGCCTGTTGTAATAGAACGCTCAAATCTTCTTGGTACCCAATTTCACCCTGAAAAATCCGGAAAAATTGGAGCCCAAATTATGAAAAATTTTGTCAATATTTGTGAAAAAAACGAATGAAGGTATTAGCGGCAATAGACATAATGAATGGGGATGTAGTTAGGTTAACGAAAGGAGACCAATCAACCAAAAAAGTATATAGCAATGATCCCGTTCAGGTTGCAAAAAAATGGGCAAAGGACGGAGCAGACATGTTACATATAGTTGACCTTGATGCTGCATTTGGTAATGAAAGTAATAATCTTTCAATAATCTCAGAAATATTGCATTCTGTGAATATTCCAATTCAGATTGGAGGTGGTATTCGCAATACTGAGATTTTTGAAAAGAATGTTAAAATGGGATTTTCAAAAATTGTGGTTGGTACTATGGCCTATCGCAATGTAAATGAATTGCGTTCACTCAGTAAAAATTATGGTGACAAGATTGTCATTTCCCTTGACGAAATAAACGGAAAGGTTATGATCGAAGGTTGGAAATCCTCATCGGACTATAAAGTTGAGGATGCGATAAACAAGTTCAATAAGCTTGGAATTAGCACTTTCCTCCTGACCAGTATTATTAAAGATGGAACTCTTTCAGGCCCAGATATTGTCACATTAAATAGCATTAATACAGATCGAAAATCAAAGATAATAGCTAGTGGAGGAATTTCAAGTTTGGTAGATGTGTTAAGGGTTCGATCAATTGGATGCGATAGTGTTATTCTTGGTAAGGCATTGTATGAAGAAAGATTGGATATAAAAAAGGTGAAATCAATAGCATAATGCCACTATCAAAGAGAATCATCCCATGTCTTGATGTCGATAATGGAAGAGTGGTTAAAGGAATCAAATTTCGAGGAGTAAAGGATGCAGGAGACCCAGTTGAATTAGCTAAAAAATACAGTGATCAAGGAGCCGATGAACTTGTCTTCCTTGACATTACAGCTTCAAAACAGGACCGTGAAATAATGAAGAGTATGGTTAGAAAAGTAGCCAGTGTGATAGACATACCATTCACAGTGGGAGGTGGAATTAAAACGCTTTCAGATGCACGAGAGATTCTCCTTAATGGAGCAGACAAAGTTTCCATTAATACTGCTACGGTCAATAACCCTGAATTGGTAACAGATCTCATGAAAATTTTTGGGAGACAATGCATTGTAGTTGCAATTGATGTCAAGAGAAATTATGATGTTGACGAAAAGCATACAGTAATGCATGGACCTGATAAGGATTTTTATTTTGAAGTTATGATATATGGTGGATCCAAAGGTACAGGTATTGATGCTATCCAATGGGCAAAAAAAGTAGAAGAGCTTGGTGCCGGCGAAATACTTTTGACAAGCATAGATGCAGATGGTACTAAAAATGGTTACGATATTGAATTAACAAATACAATATGCAGTAATGTGAGAATACCTGTTATTGCATCAGGTGGTTGTGGCTCTTCAGATCACATGGTTGAAGCATTTAAGAAAACTGATGTGGATGCTGTTCTGGCAGCTTCGATTTTTCATTATGATAAATTGACACTTGATAAGGTTAAGAGATATTTGGCTGATAAGGGAATTAAGACCAGATTATAGAAATAAAAGCTTATTCAATTTATTTGAATTATGTACATAACTAGGGTAACAAAAAATATTTGATATCAGCGCAATGTGAGTGCAAAAATAAATATGCCTGCAATCATTTCTATGGTCAAGAAATAATCCTTAATTTTCTTTATCCTGCTAGCTTTTACTTTCCTGAATCCTCTAATAATATGTTGATCACGTATAGTAACAAGAGCATACAATCTGGTGAGCGCCATCAAGAAATTTACTCCTAGATATACTGGAAGAATGAAAAAGTCCTTTGGATTGCGTCTTAAGTGTGGAATAATTTTGATGGTCCTTCCAACTAGCCATAAAATAATAATTGAAATAGCTAATCCCCACTGACTTTCAATAATGGCAATGGAGAGAAAGATTGGACCTAATAATAGCGTAAACACCGAAATAAAACGATCTATCATAGAAAATGCAAGGTAAGGACATTTCCATATCCATTCACTCCATAAACTCTGGAAATCAGAATTATGACTGTTCCTTGCCCATCTAATTCGTTGTCTTATAAACTGGTCAAACCCTGGAGCAGCAGATGAATATATTATTGCAGAACTCTGGTAATACGTCTTCCATCCTTCTTGTTGAACAAGTCTTGTAAAGCATTTATCTTCACCTGACTCCTTTTTTCTACCAAGTATAATTTCATTTAGAAAGAGATTCATCTTTGGTAGTAGAATTTCCCTTCGATACAATGCAGTTTTTCCGCTCAAACAGGAGAGAGCCTTTCCTCCAGCGGTCTGTGCTGGCATATCATAATAGTTTCGCATATCCCAAAAGATATCAGTCATCTTTTGCCAAATTGTTCTTCTTTCAAGAGGGTGATACCTGGGAGTGACTCCTCCAATTTTTGGATCAACTTGCAATGGTCGCAATGCATTTTCCAAGAAATTTGAATCCCACATTGTATCACTGTCTGTTAAAGCAAGAATTTGGCCCTTTGATTCTGATATACCATCAGCCAGGGCGGCTCTCTTTCCAGGTTTTGACGTCACTATCAGCTTAAGATTACTCTTGCCTTGTTGAAATTCCTTGAATTCAGCTATGCATGCTGTATCCGATTTATCAATAATTGCAATTATTTCTGTTGGCTCGTTTTTCCACCATGATTCCAATGATCGTCTAAAAATTTTCTTGTCTTCATTGTACACGGGTATGATCACCGAAACAGTAAGATCACCTGTAGTTCTTGAAGCATCCTTCTTTGTTTCGGGTGTTATTGGATAATAGAGGGTTGCAACTATTTTCTTGATAAACCATATTGTCCATCTCCAAGTGCCAATTATCCCCAGAGGGATGATTAGCCAATAATTGTATAATGAACTTGGAACGAAATTTCTAACTATATAATTTTGCAGGCCGTTGAATTGGTAAAGGATATCAGTTATATCGAACCAAATTGGTGACAGAACCAGCGAAACTGCAAATCCAATAAGTATCAGGTCAAAAATTATGTTGCCAAAAATTCCGCCGTGCTTTTGAAGCGCTTGGTATCTGTAAGAGTTCACTGTTTAATCTCCATTTCCAGATTATTTATTAGTAACTTTTATTATTAACTAGAAGTTAATGACGTAAGATGGTTATTGTTAATTTTTACTGTATTTCTTACTCGAAAATGAAAAGGAATTATATAAATATGATTAATTATAACCCCCTATAATAAAGGGGGATTTTGCACGAGTAAGATAAGCATTATTGGTTCGGGCGTAGTAGGTAGTGCAACGGGCCAGGGATTTCATAAGCTAGGTCATGAAGTAATTTTTTATGATATTTCAAAGGAAAAGCTCAGAACCTTAAAGAATAATGGATACAAGGTAGCAGATGACCTTGGAGATGCATTGTCACAAACAGATATTTCATTTGTATGTGTGAATACTCCAACTCATAATTGCCAACAAGACCTTTCCCAAATACTTTCAGCATTGTATCAACTTGCAAACTATCTAAATACATCCGATAAACGTCATTTGCTGGTTTTCAGGAGCACGATGTTGCCTGGAACTATGCGCAGTGTAGTGTTGAACTATCTTGAGAAGAACTGCACCAAAAAAAGGGGAATTGACTATGAGATTGCATACAATCCAGAATTTCTGAGACAAAATTCTGCATTGGATGATTTCTTTAATCCAGATCGCGCAATAATAGGAGAGGAAAGTGATAATGAAATATCAAAATTGTTAGTAGACTTGTACAAGCCTTTGACAAAAAATATAATCACTACATCATTTGAGGCTGCAGAGCTTACCAAATATGCATCAAATTGCTTTTTGTCATTAAAGATTTCATTCTTTAACGAAATAGGGCTGATATGCAAACATTTGGGAATAGATGACAAGGTAGTAAGTTTAGGTGTATCTTTGGATAAAAGAATCGGCAAATATGGTACCGAATTTGGAAGACCATTTGACGGAATGTGTCTGCCTAAAGACACTCAGGCATTAGCTTCATTCATAAAACAAAACAGGATTGAACCTGACTTGCTTGAAATTGTACTAAATATTAATAAGAAAATTGAGGACCTGACAACAACAAGACAACTAGTCCCGGGTGCAAGAGAAACTCATTCTTAAAACCCGAAAATTTTCTCTTCAATAATTTATATTGGGAGTTAAATTTTTGTTTTAGTAATGAAATTGTCTGTTCTTGGAATTTCATTTGTTTTTTTATTAATTCTAAATATTTTGCTAATAACTAATTTAGGCAACGCACAAGACGTAAAATCCCAAAAACTTATTGGAGTAAACATGTTAGGTTACTATACTAGTTTACCCCAAACACGAGAATTCAAGAATCCTTTTCCTGATAACTACTATGATCAGAGTTTTAAGATAATAAAAGATGGGGGGATGAATCATGTGAGATATGTGTATTATTGGGAATCTTTTGTAAAGAATCCTGTAGCATTCATAAATGAATTGAAATTTGCCGCCACGCTTGCAGACAAATATGGGATAAAAATAATTTACGATAACCATCAGTTTCATACCTCATCATGGCTTAATGCTCAAAGAGGAACAGGATTCCCAAACTTCTTGTTTCAAAATAATTCAGAATATGCCTATGGCAGTGGAGGAAGTCCTCTGTATCCATCAGCAGCAGCATGGTGGACTCACTGGTGGAACAGAGAGATTACAGACGCAAATGGTACTGATGGATGGAGCCTACAGTCTCAATTCTTAAAAAAAGTAGTCAGTACGGTTGACAGTCATCCCAGTACTGCTGGATATGAAATATTGAGTGAACCGCAGGTACATGCTGTAGACCAGTGGGATAAAATTGGAAAATACAATACCTTTTTGACGGATGAACTGAGAAATGTAACAAAAAAGGATATAGTATTTAGCATGAGTATTCCTGTTGATCTTGAGAGTAACATTGGAGTAAATGCGACAAATCTAGCAAAGATGACACCTGCAAATAAAACAGATACTATATTCAAATTTAGTATATACGGACTGCCATCTCCGGGTACCTACCAAGAAGAAAGATTGAATATGTTCTTATCTACTGGCAACCTATCTGGTGTTCCTGTGTATATTGGAGAATGGAACAATGTGGCCAGAGATAAAGTAATAAACGAAGAAGGAGACTTTGTTTATGAAATAGACCCGGAGTCAAGTGATATCACTCCAGAAGATACCACAGCGATATTAAAGAAATTTAATGAAATAGATCCGTATGGATGGGCCTTTTGGTATTGGAATTTTAGACCGCATAGAGTGGAGAACTTTAATTTAGTGACAAGTGACGCAAATGGCAATCTGATTCCCACAAAATACTTTGATATCCTCAAAAATGCTGTTCAATCTGTAAAGTAGGTCAAAGAAAGGAAAAGCAAGGCAGCTATATAGTATCAATGTTCAATGAGGATAGAGCCTCTTCTTCATGGTAACGTGACACAAAGATAACACAAAGATAATATTCCACAATACCATCGCATTATCAACGACCTCCACAAGGTTTAATTCATGTATAATATCATAGTTAATAGAAAAGGAAGATAATTGAATCTGCGACTACGGTTAAAAGACGGAACCAGACAGCGATCTTTAGTACTTATTCTTATTCCGCTTGTTCTTTCTGCTTACACTCATCTATGGAATCCTACGGGGTTTCCGTCGATACACGTGGATGAGGGCCATTACCTGAGAAAAGCAATTTCCACAGAAACTGGCCAAGGTCTTCAACCACAGGATAGGTATCGAGCTCCTTATTTTGGCCAAATTTTCCTGGCAGGAATCTTTAGCATAATTGGTTATCCTAATATCGATAGCCTCGGTGACAAGAATCCTGTTGAGCAATTGTATTTGGTTCCGCGTGTGATTATGGGAATTTTGGCTGTATTTGACACTTTTCTCTTGTATAGAATTACAGAGTATAGATATGGCAGAAATGTTGCAATTATTGCCTCAATATTATTTGCAGTAATGCCATTTACTTGGATGACAAGAAGAATATTGCTAGAGACAATTCAGCTTCCCTTCATGATGACATCAATACTCCTCATCCTAAATCTAACTAGGGGTCGCCAGCTGCAATCCCAACAACTAGAACAAAAACAACAACGACCACAACATCAAGATAAGCAGCAACTACGACAAAAACAACAGCAACCATATCAGAATGAATATACCAAGCTTACTTTGATTATCTCTGGAATATTTCTTGGTCTTGCTATATTTACCAAGATACCTGCATTCACAATAATTCCACTAGGCATGATTATGACTTATGTTGTTACCAGAAAAAAGAAATATGTTATACTCTGGTTAATTCCTGTTCTTTTGGTCCCACTATTGTGGCCTATTCATGCAACACTAAGTGGAGACATGAACGATTGGATCGATGGTGTTCGTTACCAAATCAACAGAGATAGACCCTTGATTAATACAATAAATACATTCTTCCAGGTAGACCCTGTCTTGTTTATCCTTGGTTTGGGTGGCCTTGTTTATTCGGCAATAAAAAAGGACTATTTCGTTTTGCTTTGGGCAATTCCCATTTTTGTATTCCTCCAGGCAATAGGCTATGTCGCTTCATTTCATCTTATTCTGTTGCTGCCTCCATTTTGTATAGCCGGCGCTACTATGATAGAAAAGATAGGAAACAACATATCCAATATTAGAATGAGAAACATGCTTCCTTACATCAGGATAGCAGCTATCGGCATATTTGGTATCAGCAGTATTACCATGCTAATCACCCTCAATACGAATTCAACTTATTATCAAGCACTTGCATTTGTCCTTTCGAATTTACCGGATAGTAATACAAATTCAACAAACATCAATCCTGCGGATAAAGTAACGCTGATTGGAAATCCTCAATATTTCTGGATTCCAGAATTTGTTTTTGACAAGATATTTGATGCTAAAAACTACTACAGCAAGACACCATTTAAGACAGACAAATACATGATGATAATAGATAGTGGATTTGTGAGAATTTTAAATGGAGATAATTCCTCCAGATTAAACTTGGCATACAATGCAACACATAATTTAGCAAGATTTGAACAGAATTTTACAGGGGGGACTGACGTGAATAAGTATCCATTTACTAACTTGAAACTGAGCCCCGAAACCCGATTTATAGAACTAAGAACCAATTATTAATTCTAGAATTTCAGATTTTGTTTCCAAACCATTTAATTTGACCTTTTAGGTTTAGTTCTCGTCATTAAATGCGCATACTTTTGTTACATGCAGATTTTATTGAATACCAACCCATTTCAAAGGAAATACAAGCTGCAGAAGATATTCCTTCGAAATCTAGTTTCAAGATAGATGAAGTGATAGTGGCACTTATCGCCGTTGAAAAGGATGATGATGAGTCCATAATTGATGAAGTTGGGAATGAATTAAAGGCATATGGTGAGATGATAAAATGTGATAATCTGCTAATCTATCCGTATGCGCACCTAAGTTCTGATTTGGCTACGCATACCGCAGCTCAATCCATATTAAATTCCGTTGAAAAAAAGACAAGAGATCTGTTTAAGATTGTAAATAGGGCTCCATTTGGTTGGACAAAGTCCTTTAACTTGAAAATAAAAGGACATCCTCTGGCAGAGCATGCTAAAACAATTCAGAAAAAAGCTGACGGCAAAACCAATACAGAATCAACCGCCGAATCAATCGCACTAAAATCAGAAGAAGTGCTCAAATCCTCATGGTATGTGCAAGTGCCGGAAGGTAGTTTTGTTCCGATAAATGAGTATACATTTGAAAAAGATAGTGCATTTAGAAAATTAGCTGACTATGAATTATCAAAAAAAAGAACAGCAGTTGAGGTACCACCGCATGTAAAACTAATGAAAAGGCTGGCAATAGCTGACTATGAACCTTCTTCTGACGGTGGCAATATGAGATACTATCCCAAGGGACGTTTAATGAAATCACTAATTGAGACTTATGTAACTAAGATGATACATGAATATGGTGGAATAGAAGTCGAAACCCCAGTAATGTATGATTCCAACCATCCGTCAATCCATAGCTATTTTAACAGATTTCCGGCAAGACAGTATAACATACAATCAGACAACAAGCAACTTTTCTTGAGGTTTGCCGCATGTTTTGGTCAGTTTCTGATGGCCAAAGATTTTCAAATTTCTTACAAGCATTTGCCATTGAAACTTTATGAATTAACAAGATACTCATTTAGAAGAGAAAAGAGCGGCGAATTAGTGGGCCTTAGAAGGCTTAGAGCCTTTAGTATGCCCGATTGCCATGCTTTTTGTAGGGATATAGATCAGGCAAAAGAGGAATTTGTAAAGAGATTTGAATTATCATTAAGAGTAATAGAAGGTCTCGGTCTTTCATCAAACGACGATGTTGATATGGTAATTCGTTTTACATCGGACTTTTATGAACAAAATAAAGAATTCATTAAAACTTTTGCAGCCAGATTAAAGAAACCAATACTCGTAGAAATGTGGAAAGAGAGATTCTTTTATTTTATCGTAAAATGGGAATTTAATTTCGTAGATAGTTTGGGAAAAGCTGCAGCACTTTCAACTGACCAGATAGATGTTGAAAATGGGGAAAGATACAAAATTGAATTTGTTGATAGCGATGGTGAGAAAAAATATCCAATTATTTTGCATAACTCTCCCAGTGGGGCTGTAGAGCGTGTGATATACGCTCTGTTAGAGAAAACAGACAAAGACACCAATACTGGAAAGGTTCCAGCATTACCATTATGGTTATCACACACACAGGTCAGGGTAATTCCAGTAGCTTCAAAACATATAGAATTCAGTGAAAAAATTTTGGATGGACTGGGCAAGAATAATATCAGGGCCGACATCGATGATAGAGAACTTTCCGTTGCAAAAAAAATTAGAGAAGCAGAATCTGAATGGATCCATTTCATTCTAGTCATTGGTGACAAAGAAGTCGACGGAAATGGACTGGTAGTTAGGGAAAGGGTAGCAAAATCCCAATATGGGATATCTCTGGATAACCTGATAAATAAAATCAAACTTGAGACTGGTGATAAACCATACTTGCCATTGAACCTACCTATCTATTTGTCAAAACGACCGCTAATCATGGTATGAAATTTGAAAAAAATAGAATTCTGTTTTTGGGTATGATTTTCATTCTTTAATGTTTTTATATTTCAAAACTTAGATCCCATTCAAATGGGAAGAGTAGAGAAAGGAGTAAACTGCAGCGTAAGTGGATGCTCAGAATCTGCAGACAGATCCATCAGTGGAAGTAAGGCAAGTATGGCTGCAGATTTAGAAATTAATACTTCAAACAAGAGAGTATACTTGTGCAGACAGCATTATAAAGAATGGAAAAAAGCAACCAAGGAAGACAGAGAGACCGAAAGGGCAAGATGGGGTTAATCAAATAAACAAGCATATAACAAGATAATATTTTGTATTCAATTCCAATCAAGCAAAGCATCTAGACGTACTTTCTTGGAATTATCCTTAGAAGCGTTTGTGTTGCAAGTGATCCTTCCCTGTAATCGTCGTTCTTGAGAGATACCTCTACTAGGTCCATTCCTACCAGATTAGCAGAATCGTTAATACTTTTAATTATTTTTAATATTTCAAAAGGATCCAAACCAAATGGTTCGGGGGTTCCTGTACAAGGAACATAAGGAATGTCATAAACATCAATGTCAAAGGATATGTAAATATCTCTATTATTAGTAACTTTAGACATATATTCAGTTACGCTTTCTATATTACTTTTTATTTCCCATGGATCAAATGTTACTATACCATTTTTTTCTGCGATATTATTTTCCTCCTGATCTGCCTGTCTGATCCCTATTTGAATGATATTTTTACCCTGAATGTATCCTTCTTCTATCAATCTATAGAATGGGGTGGTATGACAAAGCTTCAAACCTTCGTATTCAGGTTTTAAATCTCGATGTGCATCAAATTGAATCAGCAGAGGCTGAGTTTCTGAAAGACCCTTGATACAAAAATATGATATGGTATGTTCTCCACCAAGCACAAATAGTTTCTTTTTTGTTCTTGAGAGTTCCTTTACCAGGGGTGGAACTTTTTCATTTAAGAAGGAGAATATAGAATCTATCTTGCCGTCATGATATTGGGGTAATTTAATATCACCCAAATCAAAAATTTTCGCTATTTCCTTGATATCCTTTTTTTCATCATAAACATAGGTTTCAATTTGACGGCCAGATGTACTTCTGATTGCTTCAGGGCCCCTGCTGGTCCCTTTTCCAAAGGAAGTTGTCAGTTCCAATGGAATCCCAAAAAACACAATGTTGGCTTCATTAAATGAGATTTTCATATCAATGTCACCAAAGGAACAGCCAGCTTTGGTCCTTTCTGGAGTAATAAAGAAAGAATCCAAAAGGTCTAAAATCTTTGTCAATTCTGATCCAAATCCTGAAGGTAATCATGGTTATGTTTAAAGATAGATAATATTACTATTTTGACCAAAATAATTCATCCAGGTTACTCTGTCTTGGTTTACCAATAATGGACTTGAAATTTACATCTAGTGCAGTCAAGAGCTGATCAAAAGTAGATTCCATTGCCTCAATGTATTTTTCGGTATCTATTTCTTTGTGATTTGCTAGTTCAACAGGTTTGACCCCTTCAGCGGTCTTTGTCTTTACATATGAGATTATATCTCCTGCCTTAATCTGTCTACCGTTGTCAGAAAATAACCTTGCTGCCTTTATATGCTGAGGGATACCCTTGATTGAATTGGTAGTAGAATCACGTCCATCTATGGATGTTATTCTTATGTTTTCAGATGTCTTTTTTCCGTATTTTTCCGGAGATTTGTTTATCATTACATTAAAAGAAAGTTCCTCCAAAGGATATTCATTTGATTCTAATTTTTTCGCGCTTTCTTTAACAATATCTTTAATTTTCTCTCTAGCAGTATCAAAATCTTTTTCAGTATTAATTTTGCCAAGTATATCTAACATACTGTAAAACGTTTTTCTTATGAAAGCAGGTGTGTGAGATTTCTTACCTGTTAGTCCCTTTACATCCACAGTCCCATCTTTGAGGACGCCAATATAATTTTTCTTCAGATTATTAAATACAACATAGCGATATTCTTTATCCAGTTCCAAGTCTACACCCTGATTGGTTTTTGCCCATTTTGAAATTTCTTCTACGTTACCTTTTGAAGGATCTCTCAAAAACAATGAATCTGTATCGCCATAGACGACTGCTACACCTGAATCTCTGCATTTCTCTATTGTCTTTGTGATAATATTTCTCCCAATAGCTGCCGTAGCATCAGCAACAGGAAGACAATAGAGTGGAAATATTTCAGCGCCCATTACTCCGTAGCTTGCATTGAGAATAACCTTAATTGCCTGACTTACTACCGTATAGAGTTGTCGTTCTTCAGGTGAGATTGTTTTGTCTTTTGATAGTTGTTTGTAGTAATTGACTCGAAGGTCTCGAAGCGAGCCTATTAAAAGTGAGGTTATTCCTTTTTTCTCCTTACATGTCCAGTATGATGTATCAGGGATTTTTTGATCAGGATCCTGACTGCAAGAATCATGGGGACAATTTACTGTTTCATATGATAGATTATGCACCTTTATAATACTTGGATACAGACTGGCAAAATCAACTACCGATACATTGAAGTGAATTCCTGGAGTGGGTTCAACTACGAGTCCTCCTCTATACTTTTTTTCTTTTATTATTGCCTCGCTAGACGCTTGACCCTTGTATCGCAACTCCTCGCTATGGGGAATCAGCGCATTTATTTTTCTGTGCTCATAAAATAGCATTCCCCTAATCCATTGGTTCACACCTACCCTAGAAAGATCTTCGATTGAAAGTCTGGATATCCTGGCGATTGCAAATAATAATTTTAGCAAAAGATTATCATTAAAGCTTGTAAGTCTAAATGTTAATTCTGTATCTTTTAGACAGTATTGAGCCAATTTTTGGATTGGCAGATCGCTTATGTTTCCATCAAATTCAATTTTACTATCATTTAGAAGAGCTTCTGAGATTGCATTTAATCTGAATTCAGAATATTTGTGGCTAAACGCATAAATCTGAATTGATCTATTTTGAAATGTTCTAAATAGATCAATATGCACTCCGTGTTTTAGTTGCACTGGTTCTGCCTGGATGCCTTTCTTGATAAATGAATCTCGTTTTACAAGTAATGGGATTTCTTCTTTTGGTATAATGGTATGGTTTATAGGATCAATTGCTGGATCTTGAGATCTTTCATAGAGATAAGGAAGATCAAAATCATCACCATTAAAGGTAACTAAGACACTATATGACCAAATCATATCAAAGGTTTTTTCCAAAAGTTCTTTTTCGGTCTTGCACATTTCTGCCTCTGGAATTAGCGCTGTTCCATCATTGGGATTTTTATCTTGTTCAAGAAGAAACACTTTTCTAAAGCCATCGTTTGATACGATCCCTACTGCAGTAATTTTTCTATCATGTTCCTTAGGAACTGGCATCCGTCCCTCCTCTGAATCCACTTCAATATCAAGGGCTATTCTTTTCATTTCTGGTATAGGCTGATTAAGTAGATCGGCCCATTCTCTCACGTATTCTCTATACTTGTCATTTCTTGCCTCCTTGCTCTCCAAGATTTTATCCCATAGAAAATTTTTCAGGGCATTGTAGACAATGTCTGACATTTTATACAGATCTTCAATTATTTCATCTCCTTCCCTTTTGTAGTATGAACCTGGAATTAGCCTAGTATCATAGAGATAATTTTCATGATATTTTATATTGGCTTCCCATACATTGAGTTTTTCTCTAATGCCGCCCTTTCCACCTATCGACAGTGGATCTGGAGCAATTATTTTTATTGCTTGAATTTCTTTGTCTGACATTAGATCCATTTTTGGAATTATCTTTAGCTCAAATTTCTTTTCTATGGCCGCGATTTCTTCTGCTCTTTTTTGGTATTCCAGTTTAGTATAACAATATGGTTTGTGATCAGTTTTATCCTGCCAAAAATATATCACATGTAAATTAGGATCATAGAATTTTAGTTGAACCTTTTGATTTTCACCAGAATAAATTGCTGATATCAACATGACTCGAGTATTTTCAGGAAGCTCCTTCCAATAACTCAAATATTGTTTATCTTTATCGTTTTGAAGAAGTGATGATTGATCCAATTTAATTCACTGGGAATAGTTTCAAATATGGAAAATGGATAATTATCTTTTGCTACTATTATCTTGTATTTTTATTTGTGGCAGGTAAATTTAGGTTTTTGCGATACGTCAAGCAGTTATTACATTATCTTCTTTTCGTCTAATGGCAATAATGCCAACGGCGTATAGGGCAATCATGGGTAATGCAATGAACCACATTGTGACACCGCTTCCATCTGGTGTTATTATTGCACCAAATACCGTTATGATTATTATTGCGTATCTAAAGTTTCTTTGCCAGAATTTTGAATCAGTCAGGCCACTTAGAGATAGCACATACATCAAAACTGGAAGCTGAAACGCAATGCCAAATCCCAATATGAATTGCAATACAAATGTTATGAAATCGCTGACTGTCAGAAATGTTTCAGCGCCTATTGACTCACCATACTTGTATAGAAAGTTAAGAGTAAAAGGAATCACAAGCACATATGAGAATACAACACCTAATATGAACAAAAGAAACATTGGTGATATTACTTTGAAAAGATTAATTTTTGAAAATGACTTTCTCTTGTTTTTTCTTTGATCAAACGCAGGAGAAATAAAGCCAAATATTTCTCTGATTACAATTGGCAGGGAGCATATCAAGCCAATTAGCAAGGAGATGTGAACCTGAGCAAAAAACACCTGACCGGGAGCAATTTGAATAAGCTTTACTCCTGATGGAAGTAATGTATCCTTCATGAAACTTGTCAGCTGGAGTGCTACATTGTTAAGCGGATCAGGGAATGGATAGTATATTTTGAGATTCTCTTGTTGACTTGCATCCTGGGATGGAAGT
>Ga0193740_1000186_pt1 | contig 18224 bp, 21 predicted proteins | sample L2s1metaG_FD_145072 | JGI IMG/M metagenome (GOLD analysis project Ga0193740, IMG submission 145072) | Soil microbial communities from a riparian zone of the East river system, Colorado, United States - L2s1 | ecosystem: Environmental > Terrestrial > Soil > Riparian zone | place: USA: East River... | reverse complement strand
CAAAATCAGTATAATGATTTTTATTATAATCCTAGTGGTGGGTGTCTACTTGGCGTATGAAGCAAATCGGGCCGCAAATAAATTAAAACTAAAAGTGGAAGAAACGCTAACAGGAAAAGTAATTTTACTCTATATTGTAACCTATTTCGTCACGCAATTCTAAGTTACTACTATTGAAGATAACGTACTACATCTTAGGTTTATGGATTACTCTTGTCAAATTTATGTGTAAAGAATGCTTGGCATATATCATGGGCTTCATCTCTGCTAGATCCGAATTGCTCCTCCACAAAAGATACGCAATGGTTTCCTCCATAAATTATGAGGTTTGGATCACTACATAGGTCATTGGCTTCCTCTTTGGTGGCTCCTTGATCCAGAAAAATATCCTTACATTCTCCTCTGTTTATCACAGTATGATTGCCATAAGCAGAATGATTCACAATTGTTTCCATTGTCCCTATTGTTGCTGCGGTCAATGCCACTACGACTAATGCTGCAAATAAATAACTCGAGGAATTGGAAGCCATACGCATAATAGTTATGTAACTTGTTTATAAAAATTTATTATAAAATTACAGTAAAATGTACCTTAGGTATCTAGCCTAACAGCAAAATAACTTTATTTTATATTATATCCTTTCAAAGATAACCTTCAATTCAGGCTAATTACTCCTTAAATTTATAAGACTCAATTCCTGATTCCGCTAATCCGTAAACAAGATCATCATAGGCATTTGCCATATGGCATAGCCTCTCCCTCATTATAACAGAATATCCTCCGGAGCGATCCAAAATTTCATGTACATCGGAATCCACTATTGAATAACCTTGTTGCATGGCGCTATACAGGACCACTGCAGCCCTTCTAAGATCATGTGGATGAGCATTTGCTTTATTTGTTACTGCCTTATCTAATAATTCACCAATTTTTACAGACTGGCTTTCAGATAACGGTGTTAATTCCATAAAATTGTTAGGAATAACTGTCGTTTTAATTTTGTTATTATTCAATATTATAACCTTTTAATGATAGTCGAAGGGCATCTAATAGATCAGAGTAACTGGTAACGTCTTTCTTAAGATTTAATTCCTCTGCATATGCTGTTCTAAGACTAGTAAGAAGTTTATCATGTTTCTCTTCAATAGCAAGATAACCTTTTGATATTATGGCATGTAAGTTAGAAAGCATGTTTTTATGTTCCGTTGAAAAGTTTACAGGTCTTATCTTTACATTAGAACCAAATGATTCATTAGATTCCCAACTAAGCGATTCTTGCCATCTAATTTTAAGAAGGTTAACCATTGCTCTATTACTACCGTCGATATAATAGGCTACATTCATGTACCCATATTTAACCCATACATCCCATAATATTTCTGTGATCTTGTTTGGGTCCCCCTTCTCTATAAGGTGACAGTCTACAACTCTAATCATATGTTTATTATCTTCTGTCTTGATATGCTCCAATACAACGATACCAGTACCAGATGATGAAAAGCCAGGGTCAATCCCAACACTCTTTAAATTGTATAATGAAACTGGTATCTTATCCGTACTAAATTCTAAACCTAACTGTTGACATTCGTCAATCTGTGAACTACTGAATATATTACCTATGCGACTAAGGTACTTACCGGCATACTCACGTTCGAACTCCGGTTCTAGTTTCTTTTTCTCTATTTCTGCTCTATCATATATTTTATCTAAACCAACAGTATAATCTAGTATTATCTTATGACCCAAAAGCATTTCTCTAATTTCTGGATTAAGTTTAGAGTTTACTAGTTGTGTAGTAAAGAATTTACGAAAGCCATGAAAGATAGGAATCTGTTTTCTCTTATGTGGGTTTTCATGGTCAATTTCTCTAAGTCCAGAATTTGTAATGCACTCTAAGTATTGTTATCGGTGCTTTGCCTTTAAACGGTTTACCTTTAACTTTTGTTATCTGGCTGAACTTCCTTACCAATAGATAGGAGTCTTGTGTTATTGTTTCACCTCTTCTGGTTCTATAATCTAGATATGCATCTATCTCTTTAGCGCATTCGGGAGTACAAAAAGTAAGATATTCTTCCCTATCACCAGAGTAAACAGTAATTTTATACAAGTCATCAATTCGTTCTAAATCTGAAATTCTAATCGACTGTAAAGCACCTATTCTTATTCCAGTTGATGCCAAGACAAGAAAGGCAGTCTTTAATCTCTGATCTGAAAATCCTAGTATTTTCTGTATTTCTTCGTGAGTATAACCTCTATCTTTGCCGTTTATGCTGTTATTTGTTTTATCAGACTTGATGAATTTCTTTAATTTCTTCCAGTTAAGTATAACGTCATTCATTTCGCAAGCGTGTTTTATTGCAGAAAATATTACAACTTTGTATTGTCTTGATATTCTTTTTTTCTCTTCTACCAGGTAGTTGATAATGATGTTAGAAATTTCTTGTTGATCTAATCTAAGGAAAGAGTTAAGGTCCATTCGACAATACTTTAGGAATTTTGTTAAAGAGTATTCATACATCTCCCTCGTCTGTTCTGAATTGATAGAGTTCACAAAGTTGGAGTATGCTTGATCCTTCAAATTCAACATCTGCATACCCCATATACTGAGAATCTATCATAAAGAACTAATAATTTAATGAGTTTTATCCACAGTATAATATTGGTTTAAAAACTTTTTACAAGTTATGATTGCAAAATGCTGACAATCCTGTTCTGTAGAACATTTTGAGTGCTAAACGAGTGGAATTGAAATGTCAATGGTCAGATATGTTACAAGATTGATAGAAATTGATAGAAATTCTATAAGATCTTAATTCATTGCAAATCATTCGACTCATTATTGAAGGGACTTTTGAATAATAGTTCATCTTCTTATGATATTACTTAAATTCCAATTTCTTACATCAGTGGAACTACCTTGCCACAAGGTTATGTACATGCCCGGTGTGTACCGTCACTCTATGCTCACATTCTGTTCCTTCAGGTGGATTTAAGTCATCTGCAGAGACACAAGCAAAGAACAAATCTCCTTGCTGGATGGGACCAATTTCAGGAATCTTGTCGAAAAGGAGAGGAACGATTATTGTATTGTGATCAGATTGTTTGAGCAATTTTTGCGCATCTATCGTTCGAGATTCAAATTCTCCTTTAATCATGGTAACCACTCTGAGTTCCTTAACGTCTTTTCTATCAGAAAGGGGTATTGAAACTGTAATAGTTGGATTCGTTATTTGCCTACCATTGACAGTTTGGAACGACCCAGTAGATAAGGTATCCGAACTTCCTGAACCTATGTTTATTGTGTTTTTTCCACCGGTGTTTTTAATATTACCTTCGACGCACGAATAAGATCTCATTTGATTTGTAATCGCATCAAGGTCATAGGCGCAGGCAAAATACTCATCGCGGCTGCCAACAGAAACAACATCATTCTTCTCATTGAATGGAAATGAAACAGTAGTGCTTTTTGAATCTAGGTCTTCACCTTCTACAATTTTAGCTTGGGTATCACCGTTAGCGGAGGCTACAACTTTCAGTTTACTAGGATTATTTAAGTTTTTTAGATTTATTTTAGCCTGAATAGTAAATTTGCTTGCTGCCATCACCTGATTGTGGGCAATAATAATTGTAAACGATAAAATCACGATGAGCACAGAAATTGTAGAGAAAAATGTCATCTTGTTATTGATTTGAATATTCATTATTTTAGTAGGTTGACATTCACCTTTATTTAAAAATTGAGGAAACACATTAGATAATTTAAATCCACAAAAATCGATAACCGAGAAGAAAGTTTTATTCTACATGCTTTTCTATGATTGCCTGTATTCTCCCGCCATATTTTCTTTTATACTCAAATTTGCATGAAGTACAGCAAAAGAATCGCTCGTAGTTTGCAAACTTGAAGACTTGTGGAGCTCCAGCTATAGTTCCGTGACAAAAATCACAGTCTAAAATTATCTGAATCCCTTTTTTTATTTTCTTGAATGGTTGTTTATTATTTTCAGATTGGATTTCAAAATTGGCTTTGACTTTTGCAATCTTTCCAAAATCAATTACTGGTACGACTCGTTGAATAAAACCTACATTCACCAGCCTTTCAAATCTGGCTTTGACAGTTGGAGTTGTAATACCAGTTTCTCGCGAAATCTGACGAAAAGACTTGCGCCCATCCCTAAATAGTGACTTTAGTATTGAAATATCATAGTCATCAAGTTCAACAGGCAATGAAGATTGAAGGACTCGGCTCAAATATTAAATTTTACAATTGTAAAGTCCTATTGTTATATTTCATCTAGTTTAGTATAAGATATGGCAAAAGACCCCATATGTGGCATGTTTGTGGAAGCAAAACATGACTCAATAAGACATACAATGAATGGTAATGAGTATTTTTTCTGCAGCACCCAATGTCTCAATGAATTTAGGGAACCGGAAAAAGAACTCAAAAAATTAAAAATCCATGTAGCAATTAGTGTCGCTCTAACTATTCCTATTGTATTTCTGAGTTTGCCCCATATGCTGCCAGTTCAATTTGGTCATTTCCTCCCTATGGATTTGATGTATAACTCGAGTTACATTATGCTAGTATTGGCTACACCACTACAATTTTGGGTTGGCTGGAGATTCTACAAAGGATTTTGGGATGGCGTTAGAGCAAGAGCTTCAAATATGGATACACTTATTGCAATCGGAACTTCGGCAGCATATTTCTATAGCGCAACAGTAACAATCTTGCCAGACTTCTTTCCTTTCAAATCAGTATATTTTGAAACAGCTGCTGTAATTATTACTTTAATACTTATAGGAAGATTACTTGAAACAAGAACAAAAGAGAAAGCTTCTTATGCTGTAAGAAAATTATTTGACTTGCAACCACGTACAGCCAAAGTGTTGCGTCCAACAAATAGTCCATCCGGCGAAATCCTCGAAGAGGAAACTGAGATTCCTATTGAGGAAATAAAAGAAGGAGATGTAGTGATAGTCAGACCCGGGGAGAGTATTCCCACCGATGGAATAATAGTAGAGGGTGCATCCACACTGGACGAATCTGCTATTACTGGAGAGAGTATTCCTGTTGACAAATCGAAAGCTGATGAGGTTATCGGGGCAACTATGAACAAGACAGGGTTGCTAAAAATTAAAGCCACAAAAGTTGGACAAGACACTGTACTCTCACAGATAGTAAATCTCGTGGAAGAAGCTCGGACTGGTAAAGCCCAAATGCAAAGAATGGTTGACCAAGTTGCAAAATATTTTGTTCCTGCGATAGTGATCACTGCTCTAGTTGTAGGGTTTGGCTGGTATTTTGTTGGTAATATAGGATTCACGTATAGTCTTCTAGCTTTCGTATCAGTAATGATCATTGCATGTCCTTGTGCTTTAGGTATCGCCACGCCTGCTGCATTAATGATGGGTTCTGGAAAAGCTGCTGAACACGGCATATTATTCAAGGGTGGAGAATACCTTGAAATTGCAAGTAAAGTACAAGCAATAGTATTTGACAAGACTGGAACATTAACAGAGGGCAAACCATCTGTTACCGATATCTATGATATCTCTGAAACCAAAATTGGAGAAAAGGAGCTGCTGAGATTGGCAGCCATTGCAGAGTTAGGCTCTGAGCATCCATTGGGACAGGCTATTGTAAGGAAGGCCAAGGAAGATAATGTGATTCCAAATCCAGAGATATCCGAATCAATTTCAGGTCATGGATTAAGAGCCAAGTACCAAGACCATGTACTATTGGTAGGAACAAGAAAACTTATGATTGACAATAGAATTCTAATTTCTGAAACAGTCGAGTCAAAATTAAGCCAGCTTGAAAATATGGGTAAGACTGCCGTCTTGGTGACGATAGATTCAAAGCTTTCAGGAATTTTGGCCCTTGCTGATACGATAAAAGAGAGTGCTAAGAAAGCTGTAGATGTTTTGAAATCTAAGGGCAAAGAAGTCATAATGCTTACAGGAGACAATGAGAGAACTGCAAAGCAGATAGCAACTGAATTAGGAATCAAAAGAGTTATTGCTCAAGTTCTCCCACAACAAAAAGAAAAAGTAATCTCAGAACTCAAGTCCGAGGGAAAAATAGTAGCGATGGTAGGAGATGGAATTAATGATGCACCTGCATTAGCTACAGCAGACTTGGGTATTGCAATAGGGTCAGGAACGGATATTGCAAGGGAAACTGGTGGTGTTATACTAATAAAAGGTGATGTTAGAGACGTAGCTATTGCACTCGAACTAGGAAGGAAAACGGTCTCCAAGATTAGGCAGAATCTCTTCTGGGCGTTTGCATATAATACAGGATTGATACCAATTGCTGGTGGAGCATTAGTCCCCTTGCTTGGAGTAGTAATATTTGAATGGTTACCAATGTTAGCGGCAGTTGCAATGGCCATGAGCTCTGTAACTGTAGTAGGTAACTCTATCTTGCTTGGAAGATACAAACCAAGGGTTCCTCTTACGACAGCCGAGCTTCAAAGGACCTACGTTCATCATGATACTTATACGAAAGCGGTAACAAACAACATATTTTCAAAAACCTCTCTCGGTTAAACGCACAAACTTGTATCCAGATTTGTCCAACCTATTCTTTATCTCTTCTCTAGTTAAAACAGATGGGTCAAACTCTATAACTATACTGTCCGTCATGTAATCAAACTTGATATTTTTAACTCCTTTTTCATCTTTAAGTTGCTTCTCTACAATGGGTTTACAACTTGTACATTACATTCCTGTAACTTTGAATGAAGCCCTTACTGTGTTCAGGTTTAATTTTAGTATCAGAGAGATTATCTACATTTAACTCAATTGGAAGCAAGATTTGGATATATCTTCAGACTTTGCTCTAATTTATTCTTAATAAAATAGACAATATTTCAAAGATCTATTGAGGGAGGATTCTAAAAACCTTGCCTTGCCCAATAGATACTATGTACAAGTAACCATCAGGACCTACTGTGAGATCAGTTATACCCCCAAATCCCTCTCCGAATACAATATCTCCGGTTCCAAAATTAAGTGGGTTCTGAATGTATCTATCTGCAAGAACATCGGGAAGTACGAGATCATCCCTTTCACCGTTCAATTTAAAGTGGTAAATGCGACCATTGTGAACATCTCCAACAAAGATATCATTTTTATAATGAGTTCCCAATTTGTCAGAATCTAAAAATACTATTGAAGTCAGTCCTGCGCTTCTATACCAAACTAATTTAGGGTCATCGTATTTTCCGTTACCATCAAATGTTACCAGATTATCAATATCAAATTTTTTTTGTGAAGATGAGAATCCATAAATTTGATGCCAACCACTATTGAACCCAGGATTTACTAGGTTTATCTCATCTCCGTCGGCAGGTCCATTCTCTGTGTCCCAGAGGAAACCTGTTATGGGATCAAAATCCAACCCAAAACTGTTTCTAATACCATAGGCATAATACAATCGCAAAGGCATAGAATCTCCTAATATTCCTTTTCCTACAGGTTTACCGTCTTGTGTTATTCTTAAAATACCACTGCGTCCATCTGCAACTATTCCATCATCAAAGTTTTGAGTTTGTCTTGCCTCAAAATCAAGTTTAAATGAGCCATCTATATCTCCTACTGGAACGTATATGTTGTTGTCAGGACCAATTTCTATTGCTCCTCCATTATGTCTTGGTCCAGGGTCAGCTGGTAAATCCAAAAGAAGTGTGGGATTTACAAGTTTATTATCAAGTAATTCATACTTGTAAAGGCGATTTCCTACTGGTGCTTTACCTTCCCTATCACTTCCATCTTTACCATCAATTTCAGTAAAGTAGAGGAAAACATATGTCTTGAAACCATTTTTGGAAACTGCAATGCCACACATTCCTCTTTCAATAGAGTTTGCTACATCCACATCAAGGAGTGGCATATCTGCAACTGCTCCTCTGTTAACCCTCATTACGGTTCCTCTGTCTTTTTCCAAAATCAGGAAGTCATCTGGACCCAGAAAAGCCATACTTGTAGGTACGTGCAAGCCTTCTACTACCTCCTCTAATTTGAGTCGGGGATCAAACACTTCGGGATGGTTGGTACCTTTGTTAAGTACCCGTTCTTTTAGCTTTACTTGACCATACGTATGATCAAAATAAATGGAAAAATTACAGATAATAATAAAAAGAAAGATAAGAACAACATAATTATTCACCCTCGGTTGACGGAGCAAAATTGGATTCGCGATTCACAGCTAGCGATGGCAAATATTAATTTTCCTTCTCAACTCCAATTGTAGAGAATATGATTAAATCAGCAAATAATTATAACTTATATTTCAATTATTCCTCATTCACATAGATCAGATGCTTGTGCTAGTAGATATTTTGTAACTTTACACTACAAAATTTGCAACTTATTTCTCCTTAAATGGCAGGGCTACGAGGCCGGCCGGTGGGATACTCTACGCATAGAGTTCTTTCCGCAGTCGACTGAATTATCATTTTTAGTATTCATAGGTGTCAGTTTCTAGTTTCATGTTGCTGCCATTTACTGCCACTTTTCATCTGAGAAATAATGGCCATTTTGGTATCAATAAGTATCAATCATGAGCATTTAGTGTCAATTAGTGCCATTTTTAATCTTGTTTAAAGTTTCGGTACAATTTACTGCACATTATCATATAACGTCAAGATATTCATCATTTCAGTGCCTGCAAGCACCATTTTGGAGATTTCTTATTTAGTTTATGTTACCGATTGACCCGAACTTTCTTCAATTGCTTTGGCACATTTTTCACAGTACTTCTCTATTATTATTGCCCCTTCAGTACTATATTTGACTAACTTGGTCGCAGGTTCTCCGCATCCTATACAGAATCTTGAATTCTTCTCTATGTTTGATGTAAAGGGTTCAATACTTTTCAGTCTCTTTTCTAACAATACAATCTTCTCTAATTATGTATAAAGAGTTAGGCTATAAAGAGTATACGATATAAACTAGTAGTATTGGAAGCAATCCTTTTTGTTTACATAGGCTTATATCATGACTCCTCCCCTGTAGGTGACTTGGATTTAAGATTGACTGGATTCGAGTGTAGTTGATGGGTCGAATTATACCTTTATTCCAAATCGCAGCAGAAATGGAAAAATGGAGATGAAAGACATTTAGAAAAGAATTAGATAAAAGCGAAAGAAAGAGTTTTGATGAGATGTTGTCTTATTCACGATTAATAACGCCTCCGGAGTGATGGCTTGCAAGCCTGTGTTGTTACATTCCAATCCTTATGTCTATTATATTTCAGCATTACAAGGAGTTTACAAATATAGCGATAGAACAAGAATAAATCAAATTCTTCTATTTATCAAAAGTATGATATAATCTAAATTATAATCTCTGAATAGTTGTCTTGAGACTATAAGTCATGGTTAGTCGATGCACAGATGCAGGATATCGTCTTATCACACTCTTCATGTCGTCCATATACGCAAGGTCCACATACGGTTTTTATTTTCGCTTCTAGGCCAGTTATTCCCTCTTTCTGTAATTCAATATTCATGATCTAATTGAAACGTTACTCTATATTACTTTGTGCTTGTTGATGCTAATGGAATCTTATTGTGCATTGCGGTAATCTTGCAGATACGTGAACGCTTATCCTGATTCTTTTGGCCGTTTGTTCTATTTTCAAAGAATTTCGATTGGTTTTAGTCATTGAAACCTCACACTAGTTAGACCTCACGTTTAAGTTGCGCTACGCGTAAGTAGTATTACGCTTGGCGGAAGTATTGATACCTACTTCTGTCGGTGTATTCCTGTCTTTTGGAACTCTAATTCTACTTGAAAATGGCATAATCATAATTCTTCAGACTATGGAATTTCCTTTTAATGCTTCAACGTAAGAACAGCATCATACGTTGACTGTGGGGTCAATTGTCAAGACTAGGACTCAACTGTTTTTAGTTATAACATTTTATACTAGGTTGTGGTAATTCAGTTAACATTGATGGGTTGAGATCCCTCTTTTCCCATCGATGTTTTGATTAGTTCTGTCTACTAGAATCATATACAATATTCACATTTCTAACCACCACGGTGTTGGTTGGATCTGTCCTTAGCATTTTTACTAATTGTGTTATTACCAAATTGTAGAATAACCTCTTATGCTCTGTCACACTTGTACAATTTACAGTCCCTTGGTGAGATCGTTCATTATCCTTCGTCATTAGGTCCCACCAATAGATAACTGCTTTAACGTGATTGGGTATAGAATTATTGCTACAACAGTAGTGGCGATAAGTTCATCATTGCATCATTGCAAAAGGCCTGAGCAAATTATTATTTCCAGTATCAAACTACATTCAGAAATTTACAAAGCTAATCAAATTATGATATTTGACACGATTTTTAGCACTATAGAAACCTGTTTCAACAACATTGTTTGAGTAATAAACTTAATTACAGTATATTCAAACAGTCAATAAATTTCTTGAATTTTTGTAACTAGTGCTTTTCATGACTCAAAACGGTAACCAGTGCTGCATTCTTTGCTGCTAATTCGGCTCTCTTCAATGAAGATTCGTCAGTTCCTATGATTATGACATCTTTTTCATGAGGTTGTAGACTTTCTATTAGACGTTTTGCTAATTGGTCTTCGTTTCTTAGTGCATCATAATTAGTTTGTGGTATGAGAAATTTGTTATCCTTGAATAATAGAGTGGTAGCACCCGATGCACCCACCTTAATTGCAGCATCTCTTTGTTCTATTCCTGATTTGACAGCGAAACTCATTTGTTTTATAAGGATTGCATAATTGTGTTTTCCCAAAGTTATATTACATTTGGAGAGATGTGTTTCAGATGGTATGGAAGAAAGCAGGTCTGCAAAGAATGAATTCCCTTTTCTTGACAACTTGGTTCCTGCATTAGTTGTTTCTACCAAATTGTGCATTTTCAGGTGCCTAATCAGTGTCCTTACTGTTCCCTCCCCAAGTTCCAGTTCCTTGCACAGTATTTCTCTGCTAACATGGCCTTTCTCGTTCATGAGCTGCAAAGTTTTGAATACATGCACCATATCAAACGAAATCGACCTACTCGGAGCGTATCTATTCGCAATCTTTTCGAGGGTCTTGACATATGTGTGCATTATTAAAAATATAACAATGATAGAATTTATTTGTATGTCATTTTTTATCCAATTATGAAATATTCTGGTTGGACGAACCATCCTATACTTTAAATATTACGATAATCCCTAATAGGGGAGATGTCGACTCAAAAGCTAATCACAATAATTGAGCAACCTACCTCCCGTATGGCTGTTGGAGTTCTGATTGCAATTATGATATTTACAATGTTCATTATGGGCTATGACCAGGGACAATTGTTTAGTGTGGTTCAAGGGCAAGAGGCCTTTGATGGAATGTGGATACACGAATTCTCTCACGATATGCGACACGCTGCAGGTTTTCCATGTCATTAGCGTTAGAGATTAAGTGAAGTTTTTGAGGGCTTTACCTTTTCTAGGAATTACTATATTTTCTGGTTTAGTTACTGGTGTAATTCTCGCAATCATTAATCTTGGTTTGGTAGAACCCTCTATAGACCAAGCAATAGCTCTTGAAGTCGGAAAGTCAACTGCCTCTGGAGAAAACGTAGATATGAATGAATTGGTGGATTATCGGCTTTGGCAGAAAGGTGGTGCCATAGTAGCAGGAGCTGTTTATGGAATATCATTAGCAGCATTATTTGGAGTTGTATTCGCTTTTGGTAGAAAATCGTTACCTGGTAGTAGTAATAAGAAGAAAGCGTTATTCTTGGCTGCCGTTTTATGGTTTGTATTATACTTTGTGATAGCAATAAAATACCCCGCTAATCCTCCCGCAGTAGGTGACACGGAAACAATCTATTATCGTCAGGGCTTGTATGCTGCATATCTCACTATCTCAGGCATTGCGGCATTGGGTTTAGCAATTGTATGGAATCGGATTCGCATCAAATCAAAGAACATCATATTACCACTAGTCTATGCTGGAATTATGATTACAGCCTACGTAGGATTACCTCCAAATCCCGATTCAATAAGCATCTCGATGGATTTGATTCACACATTTAGGATTTTTACTGCCATATCCATTGGTATGTTTTGGGGCATTTTGGGGATTATCTTTGGTTCATTGTGGGATAAGTTCTTGTCTAGAGAACAAACGATGACAACAAGACTCTAGCATAACATCTTGTTATGAATGCGTAAGAAGTATTGTGCAATAAATCCAACTAGTGTTGTATTTGAACAGCCTATGATTTTATATGAACTCGTAAGAATTGGGATTGGAATCCACAATTATTCTGGGTTTTATGTAAGAACTTTTTGCCTGTAAAAGTGAATAACCAATTATTCGTATTTTTGGAGAGTCTATCTTCAGATAGAGGTTAGTTATTACGCATTAGGTCTAAGACAGAATTTTGGATTTGGTTTAGTTTTACAGGTTTAAGCAATACGTCTATATTCTTGCCGTAAAAGGCTTGACAATTCTTTCCTAATATTGTGTATAAAAATGGGACCAAATAAAATGTAAAGATTAACTTGGGGCTGGTCGGATGGATATTGTTTACAAAGCGAATCCCCGGAAGCGCTACTAAAAAAAAGATTCAGACCCAATTATAGTTCTCCATTTTATCTGATGTGGGTCGAAAGGGATGAATCAGGAATTTCAGATGGGTCGGAATTAGATATTCTAATATTTGCTTCATAATTGTCTAATTATCTCAAATGAATTCCTTCTTACTATATAATATTGGATAAAATCTCTAGAAATGATTAAATATCTTAGTGGACATTATTACACGTGGTAAATTCGAGTAAGAATTTATTGTTTGCCAGTTTAATCTTACTCGCTCTATTACTATCAATAACCTCTAACCCTCTGTCACTAACAGGCTATTCTTACGGGATATTAGGCAAAGTGCTAGACAAAATATCTGGAGACGACGACAATGATTCTGACAATGACAATGATTCTGACAATGACAATGATTCTGACAATGACAATGATTCTGACAATGACAATGATTCTGACAATGACATAGGATCTGTGCTAGACAAAATATCTGGAGACGACGATGACATAGGATCTGACGATGACAAAGGATCTGACGATGGCGTTAGCCGGCCTGCACAGAATAACGATGGACCAAATCAAGATAAGACTGGGGGCATGAGTTCTGTGGTAACAGGACAAATTGTGGAAAAAAACAATGAGGATCAAGTTTTTTATATTTCAATAAAAAATACAAATAACCAAACTGAATTTGTCCCAAACAACGTAACGTTAATTATCGGGTCAAAGGTTGTTTGGATGAACGACGATATCTTGGATCACACAATAACAGTAGGGTCAGGATCTGAATCAGAATATTCATTACTGAACTCTCTTATCCTACCCGATGGCATGGTAGATCATGAATTTGATTCGGAAGGAACCTATTTCTATTCAGATTTAGATAACCCTCAATCTAAGGGAACATTAACTGTTCTCGAAAATGATTAGCCTTTGTAAGTATGCGAAAGGGATGAATCTGGTTTTTTGTTTTTATTCCTCTTCTTCCTCTTCTTCCTCTTCTTCCTCATCGTCCTCTTCTGTAGCCGCCTCCGGCATAGCCGCTATACCACTGAAGACATCAATGACGGGCTCAGGGATGCCTTGAGGATAATATTTAGTGTTAAACTTATTCATGTCTGTTTGATTATATATCATTTTTAATTCGTCTATTTTCCATAAGTCCAACCATATTCCAGTCTCATCGTGGATGAAATTGCACGTATGGGTAAAGAATTGTTTTAATTCAGGCTCTGAGCCAATATCTCTCTCTTCAGACACTTTCAAAAAGATCATTCCACTATAGAAACTCGAATAACAGTCTGTAAATGTTCTCGGCTGAGATTCCATTTCTATGTTGTTTGTTCCATTATTAAGTAGTTGTCCATTTACGGTATTTACTGTTAGAATTAATGCCGTCAATAGTCCAACGACCGCTAACAATTCCTTCATTGCATGAGAGTTAATATGGGCTTTCTTATAAAGTGAAGTCTATTTGGAACTAATGTGAAATCTGTGAATGCTTATTCACTGTAAGTTTAGGATTCACTTCTTACTCCAACGGAGAACTATCATTTGTATCAATAAGTATTCGCTTCTGCAGTCATTTCAGTAACAAAGTGCCAAACAATTAATGGCTCACTTTATGAGCGTAAAATGAGCCAATTTAGGTCAATTATTCTTATAAATACTGTCAAAAGTGCAATCTAGTGCAATATAATCCCTTTTTTGCGGTCATTATCTGTGCTTAAAATGTCCGCTTTTAGGACATTTTTCTGAGTAGGCGCCTGGCATATCAATAAGATAGTCAACACAAACAAAAGATTAAGTAGTCTTATCTGGCAACGAGTCTGGATAATAAATTGATGGTCAATAGATTATCGGACCTGTTGATACTCTTGCTCTTTCCTATACTATTATTTTCTTATTCCACGGTGAATGCTGCTACAATATCATGTGATTCATCAACAGATCCCTGTATAGGAACAGACGATAACGATATGATGGAAGGTGATGATAGTTCAAACATAATGGCAGGTGGAAATGGCAATGATCAAATGATGAGCAGCAAAGGTGATGATGGCCTTCTTGGTGGAGATGGTAATGATGAGATGGACGGTGGCATTGGAGATGATATTATCGATGGTGACCAGGGTAACGATAAGATTAACGGATTCAAAGGTCATGATTTTATGTCAGGTGGAGATGGTAATGATGAAATGGAAGGGGGAAATGGTAATGATGAAATAGAAGGTGGAGATGGCGGAGATTTATTTATCTGTGGTCGTGGTGATGATAAAATACACGATCTTTCTGTAGATGAAGGCGACACCAAATCTGATGATTGCGAGGAGTATTAACTCATCAATTATATGATTTCGTTGTGTATATGCGATACAATTGGTACATCCGTAGTGCATAAACTTGATTATCGCTAGTGATATTAGTATAGATAAATAAATTGATTGGTGCCCATCCGGTGAAACAAGACACCAATCTATTATTTGACCCATCCTAAACAATGAATTCGAGACTGGAATGGACAAGTACAACCGTTTGAAACTTTATTTGAAATTTCGATACAAATGCCTAATTGTCTACCTTATCTTTCTCGCCCTAGAATTTTTCTTATCGAGTTTTACTGCTTTTCGAATACTTTCAATCCGTTCTACATTCGGATTTTGATCATCATTTGTCAGTCTCTTAACCAAAGACACGCGTTGATCCTTACTTAACTTTGCAGTTTTTTTTAATCCCAACTTACTCATACATGGCTCCCATAGTTTAATAGCATATTATTTTGATGAACAATTAGCGAATTAGACCTCCCTTTTCGGTAACTTGGGTTTTAAATTGAATAAACCAGTAATGGAATTATGGGTCGAACAATTCCTTCTTATCGAATTGCAACTGAAATGGATCTATTTTTATGAATGGTATTCGAAAGATCCATAGAAATGAGCGAAGTCGAAGATGTAGTAAACAAATTCAATATACTAGATAACGCCGTAAAGAAGGTTTTTTCCAAGGTAGATCCATTATTGGTTGTCTCTCTAATATTTGACAGAAACGCAAATAAAAAACACATCTATACTGTAGAGGCTATACTTAAACCTGGAGAGAATATCAAAGCCCTTCGTGAGGAGGTTATCGAAAACACCGGAATGGCCCCAGCCTTTTATCTATCCGGAACAAAGATGATAGTCAGCCACATGCTTGACTTGGAATTCTTGAAGTGGATAAATGACCGAGAAGATATCATTAGTATCAAAGGCAGTAAGTTTAGCGCAGGTGGTTCTAGTGACTTTTAGATAGTGTTCACAAGAATAGTAAAGTCATCAACTATTGTTTGATCATGTCAAGAGTTTTATAAAACTAATTATGAAATACCATCACCTATATTAAAGTCCCAACAACTTGCCAAAAATTTATAATATATTATTCGCAATATGACGCCGTTCTAAAGTAACTCGTTTTGTGTTTACTAAATTTAATAAAGAATTTTGAATTTCGTGCAGTCTAACAGGTTTAATTAAAACATCTATATTCTTGTCGAAAAAAATCTCGTGTTTTGATATTTCTTGTTCTAAAAATTCAAAAGCGGTAACGAAGATTATACATGCTGAAGGATACTTATTTAAAATTTCCACTGCAACCTCAATTCCGTTCATGTTACCAAGTAATCTATAATCTATGATGTAAACGTCTGGACACTCGATATCGATATCGTCTAATATGGTATCGGCATTAAGATACGCATTAAGTACTCTGTGACCCTTGCTTGAAAGATAATCACTGTAGAGGTCTAGAATATCCTCTTCGTCATCAAGGATCATTATTGTGTGTGTTTCTCTTGGTGTTACCATAATTTTTCAACCCGCGAAACAATTAATCGAGTTGATTAACAGGCATTATTGTTAGACCAACATAGTATATACAGGCTGGTAAGTTGACCTAACTACTCTCAGTTACTAACGTCCAACACCGCATAATGTTCCGCTGGTGTGATTCAGGTCATTAAGGCTTTGCGCTTCGTTGTCCCACTTTAGACAGCAAAAAGGACTGCGTAAACTTTCTTGTAAACGAAGCAAGAAATAGCACTAGTGTTGCCAATCGTACTTGCGGATTTCTTCCTCACAAGTGAGTCTGGCGCTGTGCTTGGTTAATATGGCTCCTCATGTTAACCAAGTCTTACACAAATGACGGCAAATGTACAACTGAAATATGAAGACAATCCTAAAAGTAAAGAGAGAATATTTTTCCTATGCGAAGATTGTTTGTGGAGTATGACAGTGCTTGACAAATCTCACTTGGAAGAAATAATCGGACGTGATAGCACATGTCCAATGTGTTGGCAAGATGGCTTATCGAGTTTTCCCCTAGTGCTGAATGAGTCATTTACATATGATTATTCAGAAAATAGAGGCATCGATGTCAAGTTCGGGCTCCGAAAATGATAAAATATCAGGTAGAAAGTTGAGGAGTAGTTTGATTCATCCAACAATCGAAGCATACTTCAAGATCTAGTTGGTATATTTCTTTTTCTTTTTTATTACAAATTTGACATATATTACTCATACTCTTGCATAACTTATTTGGCTATAATATATGCTTGTTGTCAAAGATTATTTGTTAATACGTCAATACCAGGAATCAATATAACGATTCACTGAGTAATTGAAACGTAAACCAAACTAGGCTTCTATAGCATTTGGATAATAAACCTTAGAAATCAGTTTGTGATAACAATCATCGCACACAAAAATGTCTAGAAATGGATTCGGCGAATGTACATTTTTCTTGCAATTGTCACAATTGACATCTTTTGTTCCCTTTATAACAAACAATCTGGCTTGTTCCTCCAAAGGAAGATGTGATTCAAAACCGAAATCAAAAAACAATTTTAAGTTTCTAGAGTACTGTCTTTTCATTTCTGTTGTTTTCAAAGCGAACAAAAAAGAATCTAAATATTCTTGGTTTCTCTGGATGAGCACCACTATTGTTAATTAGAGACAGGATTAATATTGTTTTTGATATGGGCTGGTCGGATTTGCAGCCTCGGTTCGAATTCCTTTTTTGTGACACTTCATCAAGTACATTAGTTGCAAGCAGGAGATAATCTTTACTATATGCCAATCATAAAGCTGGTAAGAGTTGATTTGTCCTAAAGTTTAATCTGACTGGACAGGAAAGACAAATATCCATAAATATGTCATATTATGATTTTGATAGCATATTGGACCTTAAAGCACAACAACAACAAAAAAAACCAAGTTGGAAAGTTCATGCATATTTTCTAGATGCGTGTAATTGTGACTGGGGATGTCCATGTCAATTTAATGCAAATCCCACTCATGGTAATTGCGAAGGAATTGCCGGATATCATATAATAACTGGTAGTTATGGAACCAAAGTTAAACTCGATGGACTTAATATGGCATTGATAGCTTCCTGGCCTGGTCCGTTGCATGAAGGGCGTGGGAAAGCGTCATATTATATAGACAATAGGGCAGATGAAAGACAGTCTGAGGCGTTGTCAAACATTATTACAGGTAGGGCAGGAGGAGGACCTTTCGCTGTGTATGCAAGCATTATAGAAGAAATCCAAGAACCCAAGAAAGCAAGTGTAAAGTTTCAAACTGAGGATATTAGAAGTCGTGT
>Ga0193740_1000185_pt1 | contig 18412 bp, 11 predicted proteins | sample L2s1metaG_FD_145072 | JGI IMG/M metagenome (GOLD analysis project Ga0193740, IMG submission 145072) | Soil microbial communities from a riparian zone of the East river system, Colorado, United States - L2s1 | ecosystem: Environmental > Terrestrial > Soil > Riparian zone | place: USA: East River... | reverse complement strand
CTTTCAAGAACAACTAAGGACAAAGTTGAGAGATTTCGTGTTGTTGATGGTGGTGGTGCCGGTGCTGCAGAAACTTTCAGTTTTGAAGCAGCCGTCACTGATTATCGTATGGTGATGAAGAATATTCCGGCATTAAAAGAAGAAAGTTTTACCTCTACACTTGATAATCATATTGCAAAAATTGATTTTCAGCTGGCATCGTACCGCCAACCGCTACAACCAAGAGATATTATGGGCAATTGGACAGATGTTACAAAAGAACTATTGAAGGATGAAGATTTTGGATTGCAACTTAGCAGGGACAACGGATGGTTATCCGATGAGCTCAAAATAGCAATTAACGGAGCCTCATCTGATCTTGATAAAGCAAAAAACATTTACCAATACCTGCAAAACAATTTTACTTGTACAAACTACAGCAGGCTATATACAGACCAACCACTAAAAAATATTCTAAAAGAAAAAAAGGGAAGCGAAGCAGAAATAAATTTACTGCTTGTAGCCATGTTGCGCAAGGCAGGTTTGCCTGCTGATCCATTGATGCTGAGTACAAAATCTCATGGATACGCTTTACCTGTATACCCTATTATGGGCAAGTTCAATTATGTGGTTTGCCGTACTGCTATTGGGGGTAAAGCTTTTTACCTCGATGCAAGTCGTCCAAGGCTTGGATTTGGTCGGCTGACCTGGGAATGTTATAATGGTCATGCAAGAGTTATTAACCCGGAAGCTTCTTCAGTTGAATTTTCATCTGATTCTTTGAAGGAAAATAAACTTACATCACTCTTGTTGTTTTTAAATGAAAAAGGAGAAATTTCAGGCAAGATGCAACAAGTCCCCGGGTACTATGAGTCCTATTCTTTGCGGAGCAGGATCAGGGACAAGGGGATTGAAGAATTATTTAAAGACATTAAGAAAGATTTTGGTATAGATGCGGATATATCCAATACCCGAATTGATTCATTGGAAAAATATGATCAGCCATTACAACTGAATTATGATGTAAAACTTGATGTAGAAAAAGACGATATCATTTACCTGAACCCGATGTTTGGGGAAGGTTACAAAGAAAATCCTTTTAAATCGGCTACAAGAACTTACCCGGTGGAAATGCCCTATGCTTTTGATGAAATATTTGTACTCCGTACGGACGTGCCACCAGGATATGAAGTAGATGAATTACCAAAATCAATAAAAGTGAATTTTGATGAGGAAGGGAAAAGCTTTTTTGAATACATCATCGGTAACAGCGGTGGGGTTATTTCTTTCCGGTCGAGGATAAAACTGACACGCAGTTATTACTTGCCAGATGAGTATGAAATACTCAGGGAATTTTTTAATTTGATAGTTAGCAAGCAAAGTGAGCAAATTGTATTTAAAAAGAAAAAATGATCTATGAAACGATTTAGTGCGACCAATTTTTTTCTGCTGGTTTCTTTTTTCGCATTTGCTACCGTTGGTGAGTATGCTGTTACAAGCATTCCCGAACTTTTAAAGAAAAATGCCAACGTAGTAAAGAGAATAGAAGAAGAACGGTTTATACTAAAATCACCGGGTGAGGCTGTTTATTATCGAAAATATGTACTTACGATCTTAAATGAAAATGGAGATAAGCATGCTGCTTTTCAGCAGTACTATGATCGCTTTGTTGAAATTAAAGGTATTGCAGGTGTTTTATACGATGCGATGGGAAATAAAATAAAAGAATTAAAAAATAAAGACATACAGGATTTCAGTGGTGTAAGTGATATTAGTTTAATGGAAGATAACAGGGTGAAGTATCATAACTTTTACTATAAAGCATACCCCTATACCGTGGAGTATGTGTTGGAGTTGAAACATAACGGAACCATGTTTTATCCTTCGTGGCAACCGCTGGAGGATGAGTATTTTTCAGTACAACAAAGCAAATTCATTTTTGAATGTCCGTTGAATTATGAATTTCGGAACAAAACATTTCGTTACGATGGCCAGGCAATGGAGCAAGCAACAGATAAGAAGAGAATGAGCTGGGAAATAAAAGATGCACCTGCAATTATTCGGGAATCTTATTCTCCCTCACTCAGGCATTTAACAACCTATGTAATGTTAGGACCTACTGAATTTGAAATGCAGGCTTATAAAGGAAATATGAAAAGCTGGCAGGACCTGGGAAAATTTATTTTTACATTAAAGCAAGGACGTGATGAATTGCCTGTTAACATAAAACAAAAAGTACACGAGATAGCTGATGGTGTTACTGATCCCCGCGAAAAAATAAGACTATTGTATGAGTATATGCAGAAAAATACACGTTATGTAAGCATACAATTAGGCATTGGTGGCTGGCAGCCTTTCGATGCAAAATATGTGGCAACAAAAGGCTATGGTGACTGTAAGGCATTATCAAACTATATGTATAGCATTCTAAAAGAAGCGGGGATCAAATCATACTACGCGGTGATTGGCGCTGGTCGGGTTAAGCCAAATCTTGAAACAGAGTTTCCCTCTTCCCAGTTCAACCATGCTATACTTTGTGCCGTGATCAATAATAATGATTCGGTTTGGCTCGAGTGCACAAGCCAAACATTGCCTTCGGGTTATTTAAGTGATTTTACAGATGACCGATATGCATTGTTAATAGATGAAACAGGTGGAAACCTGGTTCATACTCCTAAATATGGTTTAAAAGAAAATCTTCAGCAACGAACGATCAATGCAAAGCTTGATGCCGAAGGTTTGTTACTTGCTGAGATCAAGACAAATTACTCGGGCATACAGCAGGATCACCTGCATATGCTTATTAATAATTTGTCAAAAGATAAAGTGAAAGAGTATTTGGACGAAGAATTGACATTTGCTACATACAACGTAAACAATTTCTCATACAAAGAAAACAAGAAGCTAATTCCCGAAATTGAAGAAACTCTTTCAGTGACTGCAGATCATTATGCCACCATCAGCGGTAAGAGATTGTTTATTGAGCCGAACATAATGTCAAAATCAACCCGAAAATTAAAATCAGGCGAAGAAAGAAAATATGATATTGAACTTGATATTGAATACATTGATACCGATAAAATTGAAATAGAAATACCGGTTGGTTATAAGCCTGAATCTATCCCGCGGGATGCTCATTTTGAAAGCAAGTTTGGGAAATACAGTGCGACGGTGAAGTTTGATCAAAATAAAATAATTTATACCCGAAGCATGCAGCAATTCAGTGGTCTTTTCCCCAAGGCTGATTATACAGAAATGATAAAATTTTATGATGCTATTTATAAAGCGGACCGTAATAAATTAGTTTTTATAAAAACTACCGACGAAGAAAAGAAAGCCTTTTGAGCTCATTGATCTTCCAAATGCAACCGGTGATACATACGATGAAGTGCAGGCGCCAGTATTATACCTATATTGGTTATGAAAACAATTCCACTGAACAATGCATAAAATGATGAAAATACTTTTCCTGAAACAGTATTGATCTCTATTACAGGACCCATGCCACTTAATATCATGGAGGCATTGTGCAGTGAATCCAGCCAGTTTGCTCCCGCTGTGTAATGATAGCCGAAGATGCCAATAAGTAAACAAATACCAAGAATAAGAAACGCAAGCATGATGTTTTTTAAAACCCGTTGATAAAAAGTGCTGATCGGGGCTAATTTCTGTTTCTTATGTTCGTACATGTGTTCGCAATTTTAGGCTGAAGGAAAGTTACAAGGTAATTTATAGGAATTAAATATTTTGTAGGCCATTTTTCAATATTTTCATGGTTCAAACCAACTTGAATGAAACAGCTTGCTAACAGCGATATAGTTGTCTTTTTTATTTATTTCTTCCTGGTTGCTGGTTATGGATATTGGATCTACAGAAGAAAAAAAGCAGCGCAGACAACTTCTACTGATTTCTTTCTTGCTGAAGGACAACTTACATGGTGGGCTATTGGCGCATCGTTAATAGCTTCAAATATTTCTGCAGAGCAATTTATTGGAATGAGCGGGAACGGCTTTCGTTTAGGCATTGCAATTTCTGCTTATGAATGGTTAGCTGCAGTATCATTAGTTATTGTTGCTGTTTTTTTTATGCCGATCTATTTAAAAAATCGCATTTTCACCATGCCACAGTTTTTAAAGACGAGATATAATGAAACTGTTGCGATGATCATGGCTGTATTTTGGTTGTTCCTGTACGTCTTTGTGAATCTTACTTCGATCTTATACCTCGGAACAATTGCGATCAATAGTCTTACTGGCGGTGAAAATTTTCATTGGATAATGATCGGCCTAGCTGTTTTTGCGTTAGTGATCACATTAGGTGGCATGAAAGTGATCGGTTATACTGACGTTATACAAGTATTAGTATTATTAGTAGGCGGATTGATCACTTCTTATATCGCTTTAACAGTTGTCAGCGAAAAATTTGGATATGGAAAAGATTTTCTCGCTGGTTTCAACCATTTGCTTAAAACGGCGCCTGATCATTTTAAAATGATCTTTGATAAGCCCACTGCCACATCTTCACAACAGGAAATAAATCATTATTCAAGTTTACCCGGCATGGCAATGCTGGCAGCTGGTATGTGGGTTGCTAATTTGAATTACTGGGGTTGCAATCAATATATAACTCAACGGGCATTGGGAGCAGATCTAAAAACAGCTCGTACAGGGATCTTATTTGCCGCCTTCTTAAAGTTATTGATGCCTTTATTAGTTGTATTGCCTGGAATCGCTGCTTTTGTTTTGCATCGAAACGGAGAGTTGCAACAACAGATGTTAACCAACGGAGAATTCAGGGAAGATAATGCCTATTCAGCTATACTTGGATTTTTACCCGCAGGGTTAAAAGGATTATCAATGGCTGCATTGACCGCTGCAATAGTTGCTTCGCTTGCTGGTAAAGCAAACAGCATTGCTACGATCTATACCTTGGATATTTATAAGAAGTATATTAATAAAGGATCTTCTGAAAAGAAATTAGTCTGGATGGGGCGTTTGGTCGTAATAGTAGCATTGATCATAGCCATCATGGTTAATTGGCGGGATTCATTGGGCATTGGAGGCAAAGGCGGGTTTGAATTCATTCAAAAATATACCGGTTATATTTCTCCGGCTATATTTCCTGTTTTCTTGTTTGGATTTTTCTGGAAAAAGACAACATCCAAAGCCGCGATCGCAGGAATTATTGGGGGCGTTTTATTAGCAGTATTATTTGATAAGTTTTTGCCGGGTCTTGCGGGTAATGATACCTTAATTTATACAGCTTATCCCACTGGCACTGGTGCTTATGAAATACCATTCTTAATTCAAATGGGATGGGTTTTCTTTTTTACTTCGTTATTAATTATAACAGTGAGTTTATTGGATGCAAAAGGCAGGGCATTGGGCAATGCATTACAAATTGATAAGAGCATGTATAAAGTAACGCCGGGAGTAATGGCGATGATCATAATTGTATTAGGAATTATTGTAGCATTGTATATTCGCTTTTGGTAAAATATGAAATACTTACTTGGATTTGACATCGGTTCTTCGTCAGTAAAAGCAACATTGCTTGAAATTAATTCAGGCAAAACTGTTGCATCTGCATTTTCGCCTTCATCGGAAATGCCCATGCAATCACCTCAGCCAGGGTTTGCAGAACAAGATCCTGACATGTGGTGGAAAGAACTAGTGAATGCAATGGATAAAGTGCATCAGCAGGTCTCATTTAATGGAGAAGAGGTTGCTGCAATTGGTATCGCTTACCAGATGCACGGTCTTGTTTGTGTCGATAAAGATCTAAAACCTCTAAGACCTTCTATCATTTGGTGTGATAGCCGTGCAGTGAAGATCGGTGATAAGGCTTTTGACGATTTGGGTGAGAAATATTGCCTCAAAAACTTTCTCAATTCACCTGGCAACTTTACCGCATCAAAATTAAGGTGGGTTAAAAAGAATGAACCCGATATTTATAAGAAGATTTACAAGATCATGTTGCCCGGCGATTATATCGCTATGAAATTAACCAGCGAACCTGCAACAACCATTTCTGGTTTGAGCGAAGGAATAATGTGGAATTTTAAAAAAGAAAAAATTGCAAGAGATCTTTTGAAGCATTATGGAATCGATGAAGAGTTACTTTCTCCACTGGTTCCAACATTCGGTGAACAGGGCAAACTTACATCTGCAGCTGCAAGTGATTTAAGATTGAAAGCAGGCATTCCAGTTTCTTATCGTGCAGGTGACCAGCCAAACAATGCTTTCTCTTTAAATGTGTCACAACCCGGAGAAGTGGCGGCTACTGCTGGAACATCGGGAGTTGTGTACGGAATTATTGATAAACCGAATTATGACCCAAAATCAAGAGTAAATACTTTTGTGCATGTCAATCATTCAAAAAAAGATCCTCGTTATGGTGTTTTGCTTTGTGTAAACGGAACAGGTATTTTAAATAGCTGGTTGCGCAAGAACTTTTTTGGCGATTCATCCTACGAACAGATAAATAAAGAAGCTTCACTGGCACCTGCAGGATCTGATGAGCTTTTGGTTTATCCATTTGGAAACGGTGCAGAAAGAGTGCTGGAAAATAAAGATCTTGGAGCAGTAATGAAAGTAGTTCAATTCAACCGTCATAATCGTGGCCATATTGCCCGTGCTTCGCAAGAAGGAATCGTATTTGCTTTGCATTACGGCGTTGAAGTAATGAAAGAAATGGGGATGGAAATAAAAACGGTAAGAGCTGGTCATGCCAATATGTTTTTAAGTGATGTATTTAGTTCAGTATTTGTAAATACGCTTGGATGTGAACTTGAATTATATAATACAGATGGCGCTACCGGCGCTGCAAGAGGAGCCGGGATAGGTGTTGGTGTTTATAAAAGTTTTGCTGAAGCATATTCTTCAATGGAAAAAATAAAAGGCTATTCTCCAACTAAAGAAGATCAGAAAATATATTCATCAGCTTACAATAAGTGGAAGCGTCAATTAAAAAAATTATAAAATGATGCATGAATCGATCCCATTTGGAAATTGGGAGAAGAGATGGCATCCGTTGCGAAGAGAGTGGGTGGTATATGCTGCACATCGTAACAGCAGGCCATGGAATTTTGAAAAAAAAGAATCGACCAGCACCGCACAGGAGTATGATCCCAATTGCTATTTGTGCCCGGGCAATAAAAGAATAAGCGGAAAGAAAAATACAGATTATGCCGATGTGTTCATTTTCGAAAATGATCATCCCGTTGTTGGATTAAATTCTCCTGCTATTCCTGAAGAATTTCAAAGTTTGCATGATGATCTGTATAAAAGAAGCCAGGCTGGTGGTATTGCAAAAGTAGTTTGTTATGATCCCAGACATAATGTTACGTTGAATGATATCAGCGTTGATAAGGTCGCAAATGTTTTCAGAGCATTGCGTGGGGAAATGAATTTTTTTAATAAACATGAAACAATAAAATCGGTTTTAATTTTTGAGAATAAAGGAGAAATAGTTGGCGTTTCCAATCCTCATCCACATTGCCAGATCTACGCAGTGGATTTTACAATCAACGTAGTGCAAAAAGAATTAGCAGCTGTTGCAGAATATCAAAAAGGGAAAGGAACAAATATTTTCAGTGATATAATAGCTGCCGAAAAAAAAGATGATGTAAGAATCATTGCAGAAAATAAGGGAGCGATCGCTTTTATTCCCTTCTTTGCAAGGTTTGCTTATGAAACCTATGTGTTCCCAAAGAAGCGTCATGCTACTTTGATAACGATGACGGATAAGGAGTTGTATGATCTTGCAGAAGTGTTTCAAACTGTTACCAAAAAGTTTGATGCAAATTTTCAAAGCAGTTTTCCTTACATAATGGCGTTTGCACAAGCCCCTGTTGACGGGAATGATCACCCCGATTATCATATGCATTTGATCATTTGCCCTCCATTGCGTCAGCCGGGCTTAATGAAATATCTTGCAGGTCCGGAAACCGGTGCGGATACTTTTATGGCAGATACAATGCCGGAAGAAAAAGCAGCTGAACTCCGAAGAATTAATCTATGAACGATCTCTTTTCAAAAGAAGAACAAATGATCTCTGCTACAGCTCCCGGTCGCATGGATGTTATGGGAGGAATTGCTGATTACAGCGGTTCACTTCTTTTGCAAATGCCCATCAAACAAACTACTACTGTCAGTATTCAAAAAAGAAATGATGGAGTATTTCATTTTCGTACACGGGTCACTAAAAAGAAAACTACAGATTTTACAATCCATCTTTCAGCAATAAAAGACATATCACTTATTGAAGCAGGAAAGATCATTAGATCGGTGGTTGGTGGTGACTGGGCAGTTTATGTGTTAGGATGTTTTCTTGTTTTACAGAAAGACAAGAAAATTGATTTAACTGGTGCCAATGTTTTTATAGAATCAAATGTTCCCTGGGGAAAAGGAGTCTCTTCATCGGCTGCATTGGAAGTGGCTACAATGAATGCATTGAACCAGGTTTATCAATTATCATTGGAGAAAGAAGAATTGGCGGTGCTGGCACAGATGTCAGAAAATCTTGTTGCCGGTGCTCCTTGTGGATTAATGGATCAGTTGTCATCACATTTGGGACAAAAAAATAAATTATTACCATTGATCTGTCAACCTTACCAGGTTGATAAAGCGATCAGTATTCCACGAGGAATAAAATTTAGTGGTATAGATAGCGGAATTCGGCATGCAGTAAGTGGTGCATCATATAGTGACGTTCGTGCTGCAGCATTTATGAGTTATACAATAATTGCATTAAATGAAGGCGCAAGCGTTGAAGAGCTTAGTCAGGCAAGAACAAGGGGCGATTGGGATAAACTTCCCTTCAAAGGATTTTTATCTAATATCCCAGTTTCAGTATTTGAAGAAAAATATATTTCAATATTGCCTGAAGAAATTTCAGGTAAGGATTTTTTAGCCCAATTCAAGCTTTCAATTGATACAGTGACAAACATTGATGAAGAAAAGATCTATAGACCTGCTGTTTGCGGGTCACATCCTGTTTATGAAAATGCAAGAGTAAATGAATTTAAAACCTTGCTTAAAAATTTTAAGAAGCAGGACGACAAGCAAGGATCTTTAATTCAAATGGGAAACCTGATGATGCAAAGCCATGAAAGCTATTCTGCAGTTGGATTGGGAAATGAATATACAGATAAGGTCGTTGAAATGGTTAGTGATGCTGGTCCTGATCGTGGGGTTTTCGGAGCAAGAGTTTCCGGGGGAGGAAATGGGGGAACAGTTTGCATTTTGAGTTATGGCAAAGAAGGAAAAAAAGCAGTAAAAGAGATCTATCGCAAATACAAGCAAATAAAAAAACAAACGCTATTCTTCTTTTCAGGAAGTAGTAATGGCGCCTATTCTTTAAATCCATACATTTAAAACCAATTTCTTTTTATGAAAAGATTAATAAATAATTTCCTGTCGGCGGTTATTCTTTTTTTTCTAAGCTGTAATTCGGCTTCAGAGAATTCACCGGCTGAAACTGCAGAACTTGTTATCAATAATGCGAAAGTATATACAGTAAATAAAAATCAACCCGACGCTGAAGCATTAGCATTAAAAGACGGGAAAATAATTTTTGTTGGAAATAATACTGATGTAAAAAAATATATCGGGGATAAAACCGAAGTGATAGATGCAAAAGGACAGTTTGTAATGCCGGGTTTTATCGAAGGCCATGGACATATTCATGGACTTGGCGCTTCATTGATAAACCTGAACTTAATGACAGTAAAGAACTGGGATGAGATCGTGACAATGGTTGCTGATGCAGGAAAAAAAGCAAAGCCCGGTGATTGGATCGTTGGCCGCGGCTGGCATCAGGAGAAATGGGATCATGCGCCTGCAAAAAACTATTTGGGATATCCTTATCATGGAGAGTTGGATAAGGTTTCCCCAAACAACCCCGTTATATTATCACATGCAAGCGGACACAGTATTTATGTAAATGCAAAAGCAATGGAACAGGCAGGCATTACATCAACTACTAAAAGCCCTGCGGGCGGAGAAATTTTAAAAGATAACACAGGAAAAATTGTAGGAGTGTTTTCCGAAAATGCAATGGGTCTTGTTGGTCGTGCATATTATGCATGGGAAAATCAACAGACTAAAGAAGTACAAAAAGCAAAATGGGCACATAGCATACAACTCGCAGAAGAAGATTGTTTGAAAAAAGGTGTTACAAGTTTTGAAGATGCTGGTTCATCTTTCGAGGAAGTAGAATGGATGAAAGAATTAGCGCAACAGAATAAATTGAATATCCGCCATTGGCTGATGGTAAGAGAAGACAATGCAACACTTCGGGCAAATACAAATGTCTTCCCTATAGTTAATGATGGTAATGGATTCCTGACAGTGAAGGCTGTGAAGGTTTCATTGGATGGTGCATTGGGTTCTTATGGTGCATGGTTGCTGGAACCGTATACCGATCGCCTGGGTTCAACAGGTGAGAATACTTTTAATATAGATTCATTAAAAGCCATCGCTGATTTTTGCTGGCAAAATAATTTGCAGTTATGTGTACATGCCATTGGCGACAGGGCCAATCGTGAAGTAATAAATATTTATGCAGGACAAATTGCAAATGATAAAAGCAAAGACCATCGCTGGCGGGTAGAACATGCACAGCATGTCAACCCATTGGAAATTCCACGCTTTAAAGAATGGAATGTGATCGCTTCTATGCAAGGTGTTCATTGTACAAGTGATGCGCCTTTTGTTCCAAAAAGACTGGGAGCAAAACGCAGCGAAGAAGGTGCTTATGTATGGCAATCATTTTTAAATGCAGGCGTATTGATAAATAACGGAACCGATGTACCGGTAGAAGATGAAGATCCCATTCCAAATTTTTATGCTTCAGTTACAAGAAAACTCAAAGATGGCACCGAGTTTTATCCTTCACAAAAAATGACCAGAGAGCAGGCACTCTATTCTTATACATTGGCAAATGCTATTGCCGCTTTCCAGGAAAAAGATAAAGGCTCACTCGAAGTTGGTAAATATGCGGACATCGTTATTCTTACCAATAATTTAATGACCTGCAAAGACGAAGAAATTAAAAACACAAAAGTAGTAACGACGATCGTAGGAGGGAAAGTAAAGTATAAACAATAAGGATATTGTTTCAGGATTTATGGAGTTTCGTTTGCTCTGCATCTACGGTTGAATAAACCATTACAAATGCTTAAAAACTACTTGAAGATCGCCTGGCGAAACATCCTTCGCAATAAAGTCTCTTCTATTGTTAATATTATTGGCCTTTCATTGGGCATCTGCGCATGCATTACCATCTATACTATCACTAGTTTTGAATTCAGCTTTGATAGTTTTCACCCCGATAAGAAAAAGATATACCGTGTAATGACGGATGTAACCGAAACAACAGGAGATAAGTTACATTTTGCAAAGATCTCACCGGTATTATTGATAAATGCACGTACCAATTTACCCGGCGTAAAAACATTGGCTGGTATTGTTCCTTACAATGCAAGGATCAGCGTTGCCGATGGCGATAATCCCACAAAACAATTTGAAGGGCGGATCGATGGCACAAATTATTTGACAACAGCGATAACCGAACCACAATACTTGTCTATTTTCAAATACCAGTGGCTGGCAGGCAATGCTGGTTCTGCTTTAGATGAACCACTCACAGTTGTACTTACTCAGTCAAGAGCCCAACACTACTTTGGTCGGCTTTCCCCAGATAAAATGATCGGCCGAAGAATAGTTTACGATGATTCACTGATCGTGGCTGTAACAGGCATTATTAAAGATTGGGACAAAAACACCGATCTCGCATTCACAGACTTTATTTCTTTTAGTACTATTCAAAGCAGCTTTCTTAGAAATAAAATCAATACGACGTCATGGAAACAAAATGCAATGTCCGCATGGGCGTTTTTAAAAATTGAAGAAGGAAATAACATATCACTCGTCTCAAGTCAATTAAGTGAACTTGTTAAACTAAATATAGATAAAGAAGTAAAGCTGGCGTTGAAGCTTGAACCCATTTCAGCAATGCATTTCAATGCTGACATAATTGAAAACCCGATCAGGACGGCGCATAAACCCACTCTATACGCACTTGTTGCTATTGCATTATTCATTTTACTTCTTGCAATCATCAATTTTATAAATTTATCAACTGCCCAGTCAATGCAGCGGGCAAAAGAGGTTGGGGTAAGAAAAGTGTTGGGTAGTAACCGGTTAAGCCTCATTTTTCAATTTTTAGCAGAAACATTTTTGTTGTCACTGTTTGCTGTCTTGATCGCTTTGCTTTTAGTAAATCCTGTGCTTGCCATATTCAGACCATTTATACCCAGCGGTATCTCGTTTCATTTGTTTGAAGTATCAACAGGGTTGATTTTATTGACTATGATATTTATCACCACCCTGTTGGCTGGTCTTTACCCTGCAAAAGTGTTGTCTTCCTGTTTACCTGTCATCACGCTAAAAGGAAGCGGACCAGGGCGAGGTGGTAATAAATGGTTGCTCCGAAAGGGATTGATGCTTTTTCAATTTACAGCGTCAGTTGTTTTCATTATTGGAAGTATTGTGATTGCAAAGCAACTGAGTTATCTACGGCATAAAGAACTTGGGTTTAATGCAGATGCAATAGTTATTATCGAAACTCCGGGAGCCGGGAGCATGAGTAAGATTTCTATACTCAATGAAAAACTTAAACTACTAAGTGGTGTAGATAAAACTGCCATGCAATGGTTGTCGCCTATGACGGATAACCCCAGAGAAATGAAGCTGAAATTTAAAGCAACCGATCAAAAAGATTTTTGGGTTAAGCAGGTTGCAGGTGATGAAAATTATATTTCTCTGTACGGGATAAAATTACTTGCAGGCAGAAATCTTTCAAAGTCTGATACAGTAAACGAGTTTGTGATCACTGAAAGTTTGGCAAACCAGCTTACTGATAAAGATCTGGCCGCTTCAATTGGAAAAATGTTATACTGGAACGATAAACCATATCCGGTTGTCGGAGTGGTGGCAGATTTTCATACAAAATCATTGCATGAAGAAGTTACTCCATCATGTATAATAAACAGGCGGGATAGAGAAAGCGCCATTGCTGTTAAACTTCGCTCAGAGGGAAATCAACCAGGAATGATCAAAACAACTCTTTCGCATATTGAAAAGAGTTGGAAGGAAATTTATCCTGCGGGCAGTTTCAAATTCAGATTTTATGATGAGACACTGGCATTATTATATGAGGAGGATCGACAAACTGCAAAGCTGGTAAATATAGCTACAGTAATTACCATTTTTATTTCCTGTATCGGGCTTTTTGGATTGGCGCTTTTCACAGCTGAAAGAAGAACAAAAGAGATCAGCATCCGGAAAATTCTGGGAGCGACACCAACAGGTATTGCAGCAATGTTGAGCAAAGAATTTGTTTTGCTTGCTGTTATGGCGTTGCTCATTGCCTCGCCGATCGCCTGGTATTTTTCATTTCAGTGGCTTCAAAGTTTTGCTTTCCGCATTCATTTCAGTTGGTGGATCACCCTATTAGCGGGTGCAATCGTCATACTGATCACATTAATGACAGTGAGTATGCAGGCGATACGGGCAGCGGTTGCTGACCCTGCGAAGAGTTTACGGTCTGAATAATAGAATTATCAGTCGGCTTCTTTATTGAGCAAAACCTGGCGAGAGATCTCCTAGGTCAACGAGTATGAGATGTCTCGCTTTAGTTTCATCAAATTTGTAAATTCAATAACTGGCGGCTCGACATGACAAGTGCAAGCCTCGTCGTTGCGAGGCTTGCCGATAAATGATCAGAAATAAAATGTTTGTTGTCGGCAGTCGAAGCAAACTAAATAGCACATTTTTCTATTCACAATCTCCCTTTATCGCTTCATCAATCACTCCCTTAATTTCCATATGTGCATTAGCTCTTTCATCACCCAAATAATTTTTTACAAAAAGAATATAAGCATAGCCTCGGCAGAAATCGATCATGGGCCATGTGCCAAATAAACCCGGACTGGCAAGTGCGGTTGCGTTGCCATCTTTTTCTTCAACTACCCAACTCCCAAGAGCATAATTAAAACCTTCAGCTGATTTTGGCACATAGCGCTTCGGCACATTTTCAGTTTGTATTTTCATCATTTCATCAACAGATCCTTCACTCAGTACTTGTTTGCCATTATACTTTCCTTTGTTCATCAGCATCACCATAAATTTCATATAGTCTTCGGCAGTTGATCGGGCGCCACCAGATGGATTATAAAGATCTCCATCCAATTCAGTAAATGTTGTTTGCCGCATACCAAGAGGTGTAAATAATTTTTGCTTGATCAATACATCAAATTTTCTTTTGCTTACGATTTCCAACACTTTTGCAGCGATATTTAATCCAATATTCCCATACCAGAAATCAGTGCCAGCATTGGCTCTTATTTCTCTTGCTGCAAAAGATTCCACTTCCTGGTCAAGCGATTCAAACTTTTTTCTTTGTAAGATCTTTTTTAAAAACTTTTCGTCATCGTCAATACCCGTCATATGTGAAAGACAATGACGAATCGTGACATATTTCTTCATGTATTTTTCAAAAGCGGGGATATATCGAGCAACAGGATCATCAAGAGATAACTTTCCTTCATCAACAAACTGCATCACTAATGCTGCGGTCAGCCACTTACTGCAACTGGCGATCGGCGCTATTGTTTTACTTTTATATTCACCTACTTCTTTTTTATAGGTAAGTGTATCATCTTTTTTCCATATCAAAACCACATAGTCCTTCCCGATAAGGCCCTGCTTTTCCTCCAAAATTCTATCCAGGCTACTAAAATTATATTTCGACAATAATGGCTTTTCTTTTTTCTGCGCATTTGCGGTCTGAAAGATTAGCAGTGAAACGATAAAAATGCTGAATTTGAGACAGTAAAACCTGATTTTTAATGACATAGTTTCTGAATTTGGCTCTTGGATTGCTGTTTGAGATTATGGTTTGGTCAATTTTTAAACCTTTCAAATTATTATATGAACTTAGGCAATTTTACCATAAAAGCTGCTGAAGCTATCCAGGCTGCCCAGCAATTAGCTTTTAATTCACAGAATCCGAATATCGAAACGGAGCATATCCTAAAGGCGTTGATCGAGCAACAGGATTCACCGGTGGATTATTTACTTAAGAAAAATAATGTTACGATCAACCTTGTTGACAATAAGCTTGATGAACTCATCTCAAAATTGCCAACCACGACAGGGGATCCTGCACAGTCAGTAAGTCGTGATGCAAATAATGTTATTCTTCGTGCAGGCGCAGTAGTCAAAGAATTTAAAGACGAGTTTGTCACACCCGAACATTTATTGTTGGCGATCGTACAAGGAACTGATGGAGCAGGAAAATTGTTGAAAAATTCAGGACTCACAGAAAAAGGATTGATAGCGGCGATCAAAGAGCTGAGAAAAGGAGAAACAGTTACTTCCCAAACGCAAAGCCAGGAATTTAATGCTCTGAATAAGTACGCAAAGAATTTAAATGAGTTGGCAAGGCAAGGTAAACTTGATCCTGTAATTGGTCGTGATGAAGAAATAAGAAGAACACTTCATATTCTTTCAAGAAGAACAAAGAACAATCCCATTCTTGTTGGTGAGCCAGGTGTTGGTAAAACGGCGATCGCTGAAGGCATTGCCCATCGTATTGTGAATGGCGATGTTCCTGAAAATTTAAAATCAAAGATCATTTATGCGCTGGATATGGGATTACTTATTGCCGGTGCAAAATATAAAGGTGAGTTTGAAGAGAGATTAAAAGCTGTTGTAAAAGAAGTTGGCAACAGTAATGGAGAGATTATTTTGTTCATCGATGAAATTCATACACTCGTTGGCGCCGGAGGTGGTGAAGGCGCCATGGATGCAGCTAATATTTTAAAACCTGCATTGGCTAAAGGCGATCTGAGAGCAGTTGGTGCTACAACATTAAATGAGTACCAGAAATTTTTTGAAAAAGATAAAGCCTTAGAAAGACGTTTTCAGAAGGTATTAATTGATGAGCCTTCTGTCGAAGATGCCATTTCAATTTTGCGTGGTTTGAAAGATCGTTATGAAACGTATCACCATGTTCGGATCAAAGACGAAGCGATCATTGCTGCAGTAGAATTATCACATCGGTATATTACGGATCGTTTTCTTCCTGATAAAGCAATTGACTTAATTGATGAAAGTGCAGCAAAGCTTCGCCTTGAAATGAATTCAATGCCGGAGGAACTGGATACATTAGAAAGACAAATCCGGCAATTAGAGATTGAAAGAGAAGCTATCAAAAGAGAGAATGATGATTATAAATTAAAAGATCTAAATACAGAGATAGGAAATCTTTCAGTTGAAAGAGATACGCTGAAAGCAAAGTGGAGAGAAGAAAAAGAATTGGTAGAGAAAGTTCAGAATGCAAAAGCTGAAATTGAAAACTTGAAAACATTAGCTGAAAGGTTAGAGAGGGAAGGAGATTATGGAAAAGTGGCTGAGATCAGGTATGGTAAAATAAAAGAACAGGAAAAGATCATTGAGGAGTTGAGCAAGCAACTTGAATCCACCGGCGAGAAACGTCTTTTAAAAGAAGAAGTAGATGCAGAAGATATTGCAGAAAGTGTTGCTAAATCAACTGGCATTCCTGTAACCAAGATGTTGCAAAGCGATAAGGAAAAATTATTGCATCTTGAAGAACATTTGCATGAGAGAGTTGTTGGGCAAGAAGAAGCAATAACCGCGGTTGCAGATGCAATTAGAAGAAGCCGTGCAGGCTTACAGGATCCTAAAAAGCCGATTGGTTCATTTATTTTCTTAGGAACTACTGGTGTTGGTAAAACTGAATTAGCAAAAGCACTGGCAGAATATTTATTTGATGACGAAAGCATGATGACAAGGATCGATATGAGTGAATACCAGGAAAAACATACAGTAAGCCGTTTAGTTGGTGCACCTCCGGGATATGTTGGTTATGATGAAGGCGGTCAATTAACTGAAGCAGTCAGAAGAAAACCTTACAGTGTTTTATTACTGGATGAAATTGAAAAAGCACATCCTGATGTTTGGAACGTTTTGTTACAAGTGTTGGATGATGGCAGATTGACGGATAATAAAGGTCGTGTGGTAAATTTTAAAAACACGATCATCATCATGACAAGTAATATTGGTAGCAGCATTATCCAGGATGCTTTTGAAAATGTAACAGAAAAAAATGTTGAGGAAGCAACTGAGAAAGCAAAAATTGAAGTGATGGCTTTGTTGCGCCAAACTATTCGTCCGGAATTTTTGAACAGGGTTGATGAGATAATAATGTTCCAGCCATTGCTCAAAAAAGAGATCAAAGGAATTGTAAAAATCCAGCTTGAAAACCTGAGAAAATTGGTGGCAGAAAGCGGGATTCAGCTCAATTTCAGTGACTATGCCTTAGAATTTTTAGCAGAGCAAGGCTTTGATCCTCAATACGGTGCACGACCTTTAAAACGTTTAATACAAAAGGAAATTGTCAATACGCTGAGTAGACGTATATTGGCCGGAGATATTGATAAATCAATACTGGTTTTGGTGGATGTTTTTGACAATACAGTTGTATTCAGAAATGAAGAAAATGGCAAACCATCATCAAAACCAAAAGGACAAAAATCAACATTAAAATAAATAATCCCGTAATAAACGGGCAAGGAGTAAAGAAACATGCCAGCACCAAAAGAAGTAGTTATTATTATTAAGCCTACGGAAATGTGGGTGGGAAATGAGAAAGCATCTGTAACCTTGATGGAATGGGGTGAATACGAAAGTGAAGAATGTGCAAAAGTAAATGAAGTTGTAAAGCAGATATTAGAGAAGTATGAAGGAAAGATCAGGTTTCAATTCAGACACTTTCCACTTACAAAAATTCATCAGCGTAGTTTAAAAGCAAGTGAATCTGCAGTAGCTGCAGGTCAAACCGGTAAGTTCTGGGAAATGCATAATATATTGTTTCAAAACAGGAGAAACCTTGGAACCACAAGTTTGAAACTTTATAGTCGCGAAGCAGGGATCAGTGATAAAAATTTTCTGGATAGCCTTGTTAACGGTACTTATGGTTGGCAGGTGCAGGATGATATTAAAGAGGGAATTGGAAAAGGCGTAAAAGAGTTGCCTGCATTTTTTGTCAACGATGAGCCACTTGGAGTAAAACCGACGTTTGATAACCTGAGTAAGGCTATTGATAATGCCTTAAAAAGCAAAGGAAAGAAAAAACCAGTTGCAAAGAAAAGAGCATAAAAAAAGTCCTGCTGAAAAGCGGGACTTTTCTTTTAATCAGGTTGTCAGATTACCAACGGCTGTTGCTATTGGAAAATGAGCGACGATTGTTATTGCTGTTGCCACCAGTTCTTTCTTCACGTGGTTTTGCAACACTTACTTTAATAGCACGACCATCAACGGTAGCGCCATCTAATTCAGCAATT
>Ga0193740_1000184_pt1 | contig 18419 bp, 16 predicted proteins | sample L2s1metaG_FD_145072 | JGI IMG/M metagenome (GOLD analysis project Ga0193740, IMG submission 145072) | Soil microbial communities from a riparian zone of the East river system, Colorado, United States - L2s1 | ecosystem: Environmental > Terrestrial > Soil > Riparian zone | place: USA: East River... | reverse complement strand
ACGTAAAGTGCCCTGGTAATGCACCCTCACCTTGTCACCTTGTTGTGCTTGTTGCATGTTTTAATTTTTTGTTTCAACTAATAATTAATCCGGTCGCGTCGAATACATACTGCAAAAGCCAGGTGGGGCAAGGCAGAAATGTTCAATGCAGAAGCAGGCAAGTTACTAATCTTTAAGCTTTTACTCTGTGAATTTTACTTTACTTTGATACAATTAATAAACAACATCATGTTTTCAAAATTTTTCTTCGTCCCCCTATGTTTTGCTGTAATTGGCAGCAATTGTTCTGCGCAAAAAGAGAAGACTAAGACCTCAACAAACAACCAGGTAGTAGCCACTAAAACAGATGAAACAAAGGTCTCCAATATCATTCCTGCCGCAGAACGATTGAACGAATACCTTCCACTATTAAAAGAGAAACGGGTAGCGGTCTTCGCAAATCATACAGCTATGGTTGGAAATACACATTTGGTGGATACATTGCAAAAACTGGGTGTTAACATCAAAACTGCTTTCGGGCCCGAACATGGTTTCCGGGGAAATGCACCCGATGGAGCCAAGATCGAAACCACAATTGACAAAAAAACCGGCATTCCTATAGTTTCTCTTTACGGGCAAAAAAACAAACCATCTAAGGAAGACCTAAAAGATATTGACGTGATGGTTTACGATATTCAGGATGTGGGAACACGATTTTATACCTACATTTCATCGCTGCAGTTGTATATGGAAGCGGCAATTGAGAACAATATTCCTCTTATCATTTTAGACCGCCCTAATCCCAACGGATTTTACGTTGATGGCCCGGTGTTAGATCCAAAATTTAAATCGTTTGTAGGAATGCAACCTATACCGGTTGTGTATGGAATGACCATTGGTGAATACGCAAGGATGATCTTACAGGAGAAATGGTTAAGCAAAGAAGCCAACGAAACTTATCAAAAAATCATTGCTTCGCGGTATGCAAGCGGTGCCAAATTTTTCCAGTTGAATGTGATCCAGTGTGCAAATTACACCCATCAGAGCAAATATGTTTTGCCGGTAAGGCCTTCGCCAAATTTACCTGAGATCCAGTCCATCTATTGGTATGCATCCAATTGCTTTTTTGAAGGAACTGCCCTTACTGAAGGCAGAGGAACAGAAAAACCTTTCCAGATATTTGGTCACCCTTCTTTACCCAGGAACATGTACCAATTTACACCACACAGCACTGAAGGTGCGCCTAATCCTAAATTCAAAGGCCAGGTTTGTTATGGTTGGAATATAAGCGGTACAGTGGAAGAAGTATTGAAAGCCATTAATAATCGGTTGCAATTGAAATATTTGTTGGAAGCTTATCGCTTATTTCCCGACAAAGAAAATTTCTTCAGAAAGGATAATGGCTTCAACCGCCTCGCAGGTAATGATGAATTGATGAAACAAATAAAAGAAGGAAAAACCGAAGAAGAAATTCGGGCAAGTTGGCAACCAAAATTGTCCGAATTTAAAACCATCAGAAAAAAATATTTACTCTATCCTGATTTCGAATAGAAGATTCGATTGATTTTTGCGCACAATTTTATAAATGAATTACCGTGATTTAAGAATTGTTTTCATGGGCACTCCTGAATTTGCTGTTGCATCATTAGATGCAATGGTGAATGCGGGTTGTACAATAGCTGGCGTCATTACTGCTCCCGATAAACCAGCCGGACGTGGATTAAAACTGCAGGAAAGTGCTGTAAAAAAATATGCAGTTGAGAAAGAATTAAAAATTTTACAACCTGGGAAATTAAAAGATCCGCAATTTTTGAATGAATTACGATCATTGAAGGCTGACATCCAGGTGGTGGTCGCATTTAGAATGTTGCCGGAATTGGTTTGGGATATGCCTCCCATGGGAACTATCAACGTACATGCATCATTGCTTCCCCAATACCGTGGAGCTGCTCCAATTAACTGGGCTATCATCAATGGTGAAAAAGAAACCGGTGTCACCACTTTCAAATTGAAACATGAAATCGATACCGGTGATATTTTGTTGCAGGAAAAAATTTTGATTGGCGAGAATGAAACGGCCGGTGAACTGCACGACAGGTTGAAAGAGCTGGGAGCACAAACTTTAGTAAAAACAATCAAGGGTTTAGCTGATGACACACTGAAAGAAATGCCACAATCCCAAATTCCAAATCCCAAATCTGAAACATTGAAACATGCCCCAAAGATTTTTACGGATACCTGTAAGATTGATTGGAATAAACCAGTTGATGAAGTACATAATTTAATTCGGGGGCTCTCTCCTTTTCCGGGAGCATTTACTTTTTTAAATGAAAAATTGCTGAAGATTTTTAGAACTGAAAGGGAACATAAGCGATCATCAATTCCTGCAGGTGAATTTGAAACGGATGGAAAAACTTTTTTAAAGTTTGCTTGTAGTGATGGACTTATTTCATTGAAAGAAATACAAATGGAGGGCAAGAAGAAGATGAATGTAGAAGATTTTCTGAGGGGCTATAAATTATTAGAGAAATAACGAAGTACTGATTGCCGTGGTTATCACCTTTATTAGCTACATTAAATTGCCCGTTTTTGAAACGGGCATTCAATAACTCAGTAATTTTTATTTTACAAATGCAGTTTCTGCAGCAATTCCTTCGACAATGCAGCCTTTGGCAGCACAATGCTAATTGTATTCATTCCAAAATAAGCTTCTGAAACATTGATATATCCTTCGTAAGGCCCAACCTTTCCCCATGAATTTTTTACAATGAAAAAGGTCTTTCCCTCTTTTGACTTTTGTGTTCCAACAATATGCATCAGGTGATCATCCTGGGTAGTAAGGTTTTCATACAATTGCTGCCGGATGTTTGCATCGTAAGGCATTTCCTTTGTACCGGTACTTAGCGTTTCTTTTGTGTACTCAACAGAGGGATCAAGATTCAGGGCCAGTCCAACTTCCTGTTTGAATCCTTTATTGCTTACATCGGCATCCCAGGCTACACTGTAACCTTTGTTTACAGCATCTTTTACAACATCAATCAATTCATTTAAAGGAACGTTATGGAAAGCACCATTTGCAAAATTGTCGGGTACCTGCAAAATAAATGGATTGTAAAATGGCTGATGAGTGAAAGAAGTGAGGTTGACATAATCGCCTGCATCAAACTTCAACACCTCTTTTGCGAAGCTCACTGGGGTGAACTTCTTTCCATCATAAGTAAATTCCTGTGGCGCTTTACCAAGATATTCGTCCAGTATTTTTGTATAACCATCGAACCACCCGGTAGAAATAGGTTGCTTTTTGAGCAAAGAATCCAGGTAAGCCTTGAGCCTTGTAAATAATTTCTGGTGATTGTAATCTGTTTGTCCATTTACCAATCCACTGTAGACAACTTCGGGAATTGCACCATAGGTGCCAACAGCACGGATCATATCGTGGCTTAAACCACCTTCTCCAAACTGGGTATATCCCTGCCGAAGAATATAGTTCTTTGCCTTTTCAATATAAATATTACGAACCGTAAACATTTCACTTAAATCGATGTCCTGCTTATTCTTCCTGATTCCCTCGCTTTCTATTAAAGACGTAGTTGAAAAACTCCAGCAGGTACCGGTCATTGCCTGGTTTTTAACAGGGGTGGTTTTTACAGTTTTGATTTCAAGGAATTCAGGTTTTTGATATGTCGCAGCCTTTTGGGCTGTTTGGGCAAAAAGAAAACCTGCCACCAATGTAGCCGGCAGTAAAAAGAAGATCCGTTTCATAGTTTTTGTTTAGAAGTCTGAATATACAGAATGGGGATTATGCAAACAGGTTAAAAATCTGTTTACGGCTCGGATAATTGATAAAAAAACAGGAGAACTAGTAGTTTACTCTTACAATAAATTTATCCGTGTCAGAAACATCCAATGCAGAAGCAGCTGCATTGCTGATGCGTACATCATATCCCTGGTTTTGGCGAATGCCACTCATTTCTCCCAACACTTTAGCATAGATAGCTTTACTATTGGTTGGATTCACTACTTTAATGATGGTTCCGGGCTCCACATTATCCATGAGTGCATAATATTTGGAATCCTGCCAGCCACTTGATGTTTTGAAAATTCCGGCAGATGCGGTTTGATCGCCCTTAACGGGTTGTGATTTTATTTGAAGATCAAATTGCGACCTAAAATAACCACCATTGGCGTTGCTTTCACCAGACGCAACATTACTTACCGGGCGTGCAGCGGGTGGATCCACTTTTCTGTCAGCCTCTTGTTTCCTTTGGGTGTCTTCACTAACGTTTGCAGTTTCCTGTTTCGGGACAACCGGTTCTTTTTTTACTTCGATCGGCTGCTGTGTTTCCTGCGGTTTTGCTTCAGGTGCCTTTGTAATGGCTACAGCATTGTTTGCTTCGGCGGCCACAAGAAAACCGACCACCAATTTTTGTCCTGCCGCAACTTCATCTTTTGAAAGTTTATTCCATTTGCGGAGATCAGCCATGAGCACACCATTATTTTTTTGACTCACTTTATACAGGCCCTCTTTAGATCCGGCTACATAATAAACAGGCTGTCCCTTACCGGCATTTTGCGAAAAATTACCTGTATTCAACGGAATTTTTAGCGTTTGCCCGATAGCCAGGCCTTTATTCATATCTACGCCATTAAACACTTCAATCTCTTTTGGAGAGATATGATAAAGCCTCCCGATGGAATAAAAATTTTCTTTTGGAGCAACCTTATGATTCAGGTAAAGTCCTTTATCACTGTTTTGAACGATAAGCTGATTTTGTGCGAGAAGGATGGTGCTACAGAAAAGGATGACGGCAAGCAGGATATTTTTTTTCATTTGGATAATGTTTTTACTTAGGTTTTGAATTGCTAAGGGTTCGGTCAGCTTTTACAAATATGCTTATTATTTTTCAAAAGCCGAAGGGTTCTGTTGCTTCAAAATACGTAATTCTTTGGGATAATAATTATTAATACGGTTAGGTAAAACGTTTATCCAGCCTAAATTGAACCCCTTATATCCTACCAGTTGCCAGCCTTTTCCTGAACTACTCAAATTAACGTCCTGCCGCTGTAAATATTTTATTGCCTGATCATAACCAAGTTCATTGAATGGAACTTCTGCAGAAATTGTTTTACTCATCGCCAATGAATGGCCTGGAACGAGGCGATCTTTCATGATCTGGCCAATACCTACACCCTGGTATTGAATGTTCAAAACAGGGTTCAAAACAGAATAATCACCGAGTAGTGAGGAAGGCAATGCAAAAAAAGAATCCTTGTCTTTGATGATTTCGTTGTCCCCGCTTTGTAGCCATGATTGGATAATATTGTTCTCCTTTTTTGATGGCTTGCCAGGTTTTACTGTACGAAATTTTGATTCTTTCGTACCTGTTGTTTTTTTAAAGCAGGCAAGAAACAAACCTTCTCCTTTTAATTTGTCCGGGTAAAAACGATAACCTTTTGAATTGGTTTTTGATGAATGCGTTTCCACGATACTCCAGTCCTCTTCAATGCTCAGTTCCAGATTTTCCATTCCCAATTCATCAACCAGCCAATCCATGATATCCTCATCTTCTTCTTTAGAATAGGAACAGGTAGAATAAATTAAAATACCATTTTCTTTTAAAGAAGGAAGCGCATCAGCCAGGATCCGTTGTTGCCGCTGGCAACAGAGTTGAACATTGTGTAAACTCCATTCCCCGATCGCATCTTCATCTTTTCGAAACAAGCCACTGCCACTGCACGGAGCATCCACAACCATTACATCAAAATAGCCCTCCAGTTTTTGAAATACAGATGGATCGTTATTGGAGACGAACACATTGTTGCATCCCCATTTAACAATATTATCAATGAGAATATTATTCCGGCTCCTGATGATCTCGTTACTTACCAATACGCTGTCATTCGAAACCAGTGACTGGATGTGAGTGGATTTGCCACCTGGTGCCGCACACAGGTCTAAAACTTTTAATGGCTTTGAAAGATCAGGCAATTGCATTAATGCCTGCTCCAAGAACATACTGGATGCATCCTGCACATAATAACACCCTGCATGAAACAGGGGATCGAAGGTGAATGATGGTCGCTCCTTTAAATAAAATCCATGTTGTGTCCAGGGTATTTTTTCTGCAGTGGGAAATATTGAACCGGGAGATGAAAGTTTAAGTGGATTCATCCTGATTGAGGTGACCTGCTGGCCGGATTCATGAATTTTTAAAAAGGTTTCTTTATCGAATCCTTCAATTCCTTCCAGGGACTTCAAAAATTGTTCGGGCAACCTTTTCACAAATAAAAAACCTTTGACTGAACGAATCAGCCAAAGGTAAACGAGTATTCAATTCAATTTAGAAAGCCGGCTTACCTAGCAAGTTAACTGCCTGCTGTACCTGTGTATTGTAAACGCCGATGGTTTTTGACACGGTATCGATACCTTCCTGCGCTTCTTTCCAGCTCCTTTGTTCGATTGCCTCGCGTATGGCGGGTAATGTTTTCACCCCATAACCTGTATAAAAACCCGGCGCATAAATCTGGTGTTTATACCATGATCTGCGGGGTAGTCCAACTTCAGAGATCAGGCTTCTTTCTGCATTAAATAAAACCTGGTTCAATTGGTTTTGCTTTTCAACAGGTAACTGTGTTCCGGCAGTATAGGTCTTTTGATAATCTTCTGCCAGCGTTCTTAATTTAAGCAATGAATTTTCGAGTTCACTGAAGTTTAAAAATGGTACCACATCTTTTGCTGCAGGCGCCGTATACGTTTTTACCGGGTCCCTGGCAAGGTTGTACAAATTTTCCTTCACCATTTTGTTTTCAGTTTCAGTTTCATTCCTCTGGTTGTCCAATAAGGTTTTTACTTCAGTTGCATAATCGTTGAGTGTTTTATAAAAACTATTGAAATCAAATGGAAGTACATCAGCATTTGCTAACCGCATCATTAGTCTTCCCGTAGTTTTTGACAGTGTCACGCCATATCGAAAACCGGGATCACCAAATTTTGTGTAATGGTCATACGAATCGTAAATGGAGTGATATTCACCTCCATTACTTTCGCCGCCAAAACCTAAATTCATGGATGCAATGCCCATATGCTGAATAAACGGAGAGTAATCAGAACCCGCACCCAGTGCTCCTATTTTATAATATTTATTACCAATCAATTTTGCCCTTGTTGATTTATCGGCATCCACTAATGCTTTTGCATAACGTCGCTCTTTTATACTAACACCGGTTTGCGGATCAATTACATCTTCAATTACCTGGTTGAAGAAAGGCTCCAGTGTATGTGAACCACTCGCTCCAATGAAACCTCTTCCAGTTGCGTCCGTATTGATATAAACAACCGCTTTTTTAATTAATTCCTGCCGGTGATCTTCGGCCCATTCGGTTGAGCCTAATAATGCCGGCTCTTCTCCATCCCATGCACAATAAACGAGGGTCCTTTTTGGCTTAAAACCTTTTTTTACAAGTTCGCCGATCGCTCTTGCCTCCTCCATTTCGGATACGATTCCACTTAAAGGATCGGCAGCTCCATTTACCCAGGCATCATGATGGTTTCCACGAATGATCCACTGGTCAGGGAATTCGTTGCCTGTTAGTTTCGCAATTACATTGTACAGGGTTTTTATATCCCAGTTAAACTCGAGTTTTAAATGCACCTTTTCTTTGCTGGGACCCACATGATATGTGATTGGCAAACCACCTCTCCAGGCAGCAGGTACAACCTGGCCTTTTAATGATTGCAATAGTGGCAACGCATCCTCGTAAGAAATTGGCAACACCGGGATTTTCATGATGGTTATTGCATCTTTTCTATCCAAACGTTTCGCGTCTTTTGTTGAACCGGTACCCGGTGTTAAAGGATCACCGGGATAAACAGGCATATCCATTACCGAACCTCGCTGTACGCCATCTTTGGGACGAAAGGCTCCTTCGGGATACACATCGCCCTGCACATAACCATCATCGGCGGGATCAGAATATATGAGGCAACCAACAGCTCCGTGTTCATAAGCAAGTTTTGGTTTGATACCTCTCCATGAACCTCCATATTTTGCAATTACGATCTTGCCTTTCACGTCCACTCCCATTCTTTCGAGTTCTTCGTAATCGGCAGGCACGCCTCGGTTTACAAAAACCAGTTCTGATGTGATATCTCCATCAGCAGAATAGGCATTGTAACCGGGCAGTTGTTCCGATTTCTGACCCGAGGTTTTATCCTGTGCCAATGTTGACTCCTCCAGTTTTGCTTTGTAAGGCTGCGGCCCTAACAATTCCAAAACTCTTGTTTTAGGTGTTGGAAATAGCACGTAATAGGTCTCGATCTGTGTTTGATAACCCCATTGTTTAAACAGGTTGGCCATGTACTCTGCATTCAGTTTGCCCTGTTGAGAACCGACATGATGCGGGTGCGAAGAAAGAAATTTCATCCACGTGTCCAGGTTCTTTGCATCCAGTTGTGCATCGAATTGTTTTTCCCAACCCACTTGTTTTGCTGCATTACTCTCTGTAAAACCCATCAGTTTTTGCTGGGCCTTAGCAGTATAAAAAACGAATACGGTTGAAAAAACGATGATGTACTTCATTGCTATTTGGTTCATGCTGCTAAAATAGGGATAAACCAACTCGGTTATACGGTACAGGGAAGATTAGCCTGATTTGGCTATAATTTTAAAAATTTGCCTTTTTAGGCTATAATTTTAAAAATTCGCCTTTAAAGGCTATATTAGCAAAATCAATTTGAAATGATGGTAAGCGCTGTTATTACTGCTGATATCGTGAATTCAACTAAACTTTCGAAAGCTGACTATAAAAAGCTGGTAAAAAATTTAGAGGCAATACTACAGCCCCACCAGCATGAATTTTTCAGGGGTGACAGCTTCCAGGTATTTATAAAATCGCCGGGCGAAGCGCTGAAAGTTTTACTACAGGCACGAACGGTTGCAATGAAAATGTCAGAGTCCTTTAACTGTGACATCAGGGCAAGCATAGGAATTGGCCAGGTAAAATTACCGGTAAAGTCATTTCACACCGCTTCAGGCGATGTGTTCATTTTATCTGGAAGAGCATTCGATAAAATGCCAAAGGAAGAACGTTTAAGTATTGTAAGCGATGAAAAAAATAAGGCCGTCAACCTGGGATTCAAATTAATTTCTCAATTTATTGACTATCTTTTTCAGCGATTGACGTTTAAGCAGGCGGCTGTAGTTTATGAATTAATGATGGACCGTACCCAGATTGACACGGCCAAGCAACTAAAAAAATCACAGGCGACTATTCATAAACACACACAGGCTGCAGGCTGGCCGGAAATTGAAAAATTATTGGCAGACTACAAAGATTTAATCTCCCTAATACAATCATAGCATGTATATAACCTGGCTTGTAAAACTGATCCTGGCACACTTGCTTACTGATTTCATTCTGCAACCCACAAGCTGGATCGAAAGCAGGAACAAAAAACATTTTCAATCGTTGCACCTGTACATACACGGATTCATAACAGCCTCGGTGGCCTTACTGTTTATTGGATTACAGTATTGGTGGGTTGCCCTTATTATCCTGGTAACGCATGTGCTTATTGATGGATGGAAGTCGTACATGCCAAACAAAACAAAATACTTTTTGATTGATCAATGCCTGCACCTGTTAGTCATATTCGTGTGCTGGTATATTATTTTCCTGAAAACGGATGATGTGATTGCCGGGTGGGAGATAATTAACACTCAAAAAACCTTGATCGTTATTACAGCTTATGTATTTGTAAGTTTTCCCGCCGGAATTTTAATTGGTCAACTAACAAAAAAATGGAGAGAGCACATTGCCGATGCGCCAACTTTGGGAAATGCAGGAAAATGGATAGGCATTATTGAGCGGATTGTGATTCTTACCCTTGTTTTTAATCATCAATACGAAGCAATAGGATTGTTGATCGCAGCCAAGAGTTTATTAAGATTCAATGAAGCCAATCGTCCCGAAGTAAAAACAGAATACCTTTTGATAGGAACCCTGATCAGTATTACAATTGCAATTTTAACCGGGCTGGTAGCGTTAAAGCTATTGACCTATGACTTCTGATTTATTTGCACTACAAATTCTTAATCTCCCCTATTAAATCCTGCAACACTTTTTTGGCATCACCAAACAACATGGAGGTTTTTGGCTGGAAGAAAAGATCATTTTCAATACCTGCATAACCGGGCTTCATACTTCTTTTATTAACGATGACCGTTTTTGCCAGTTCAACATCAAGTATGGGCATTCCGTAAATTGGCGAGGCAGGATCGTTTTTAGCGGCGGGATTCACTACGTCGTTTGCACCAAGAATCAACACAACATCTGTAGAGGGGAATTCGGCATTGGCTTCTTCCATTTCCAGTAATTTTTCATAATTCACATCAGCCTCCGCCAGCAACACGTTCATATGCCCTGGCATACGCCCAGCCACAGGATGTATGGCATATTTTACATCAACACCTTTTTCATTTAATAATTTTTCCAGCTCATGACAGGCGTGTTGTGCCTGCGCTACTGCCAATCCATAACCCGGAACGATCATGACTTTATTTGCATAAGCCATAACCACCGAAGCATCGCTCAATGCAATTTCCTTATATGCACCTTGTTCCCTGGCTCCTGTACCGGCAACCTTACTTCCACCAAATGATCCGATCAATACATTTCCTAAAGAACGGTTCATGGCCTTACACATCAAAATAGTAAGAAGCGTACCGGCAGCACCGACTAAAATTCCGCCGGTCAACATTACTTTGTTTCCGTACAAAAACCCGCCACAGGCGGCAGCCACACCAGTAAATAAATTCAACAGGGAAATCACTACCGGCATATCGGCACCACCAATTGGTGCAACAAAGAATACTCCATAAACCAATGAAAGGAAAAATATCAGGTAAAACAGAACATACACCGAAGTATGAATATTTACCAGTGCATGAATGGAAACATCTTTGGCTGTATTGGTCAAATAACCATTATCAATTTCATAAGAAGAATTGATGGTTGAAATCAAAAAAATGGTCAAACCCACAATCAATCCAAATACACCAAGGTTTACAATATGCTGTCCTTTAAAAGACCAGTCCTTAATTTTTCCATTTAATTTTCCCCAGGCAATCATGGAACCGGCAAATGATACGGAACCAATGATCAATCCAAGAAAGATGGTAATCAGCATTCCATAATCAACTCCAATTCCCTGTCCTAACACGGAACTATCCAATGGATCGTCGACACGGATTACAAAGCTTTCCTTAAGAAAGTGATTAAATTCTATTACAGAAATTAATGCCGCACAGGCACCTCCCATTCCATTAAACATACTCACCATCTCAGGCATTGCTGTCATCTTCACTTTTTTCGCAGCAAGCACGCCAATGATACCACCAATTACCAAACCACCAAATATCCATCCATAGTTGTGAAGACGTTCTTCAGTATACGGATCCCTGTAAATAAAAATCGTTCCCAATACTGCGAGCGTCATTCCTGCCGCAGCAATTAAATTTCCTTTCCTCGCTGTTTCAGGATGGGATAACATTTTCAAACCCAGTATGAATGTAACAGATGCAATGAGGTAAATTATCGTAAGTAAACCCGGTTCCATTAATTATTTCTTCTTTTTTGATTTAAACATTTCCAGCATTCTGTCTGTAACCACAAAGCCACCAACAACATTGAGCGTACCTAAGATGACCGCCAAGAAACCAAGAATAAGAGCGAGATAATTGTCTGTTTCAGCACGGCCCATCACAATGATGGCACCAATGATTACCACACCATGAATAGCGTTGGCACCACTCATTAAAGGCGTGTGCAAAACACTTGGTACACGACCGATTACTTCAATCCCGACAAAAATCATGAGGATGACGATGTAGATCATTTCGCGGTTAACAGATATCCAATTGATGACAGTGTTCATTCGATTATTTTTTTTATTAAAACGCATTCATTTGAATAAAGGATATTACCTGGTTAACCTGTAGTGGTTTTCACTCTCTCGTGCACTACTTCACCGTTGTGTGTAATACAGCTTCCCTTTACCAAATCATCTTCCCAGTTCAAATTCAATTGACCCTCTTTAGTTGTGATCAGCTGTAAAAAATTGAGAATATTTTTCCCATACAACTTACTTGAATCGAAAGGCATGGTAGCCGGAAGATTGCTGTTCCCAACAATTGTCACTCCATTGTGAACAACTGTTTCATTATTTTTTGTATACGGTGTATTACCCCCGGTTGCTGCAGCAATATCAATGATCACGGAACCATTACGCATCCTTCCGATCATTTCTTCTGTAATCAATATGGGTGCTTTCCTGCCCGGGATTTGTGCCGTGGTTATTACAATGTCAGCTTTGGCAATACTATCAGAAATTTTCTGTTGCTGCTTTTGTTTGTATTCTTCTGTTTGTTCAACAGCATAGCCACCTGCTTTTGATGCATCGGCAGCGCCTTCTACTTCAACAAACTTTGCACCCAGGCTCATCACTTCTTCTTTCACAGCCGGGCGGGTATCAAATACTTCAACTACTGCACCCAGTCTCCTTGCAGTTGCAATGGCCTGCAAGCCAGCTACACCCGCACCCAATATTAAAATCTTGGCGGGAGCAATACTTCCTGCAGCTGTCATGAACATGGGAAAATATCTTGGATACAGATTAGCAGCAAGTAATACTGCCTTATACCCTGCGATATTTGCCTGTGAGCTGAGTATGTCCATACTTTGTGCCCGGGTAGTACGCGGTAACATGTCCATACTAAAAACAGTCAATCCCTGTTGCGCCCATTGTTGCATCAAACTATGGTTATACAATGGCTGGTAAACACCAATTAAAATTTTTGAACCGGGAATAGGCAATGATGGCTGATGAATAGAAAGAATTACTTCAGCGGAAGAAATAATTTCGCTGGCATTTGTAACCTTTGCGCCAGCTTTTTCGTAATCGGTATCAGTTGCAGATGCTTTTACCCCGGCACCTGATTCCACTAAAACAGTGATTCCTTTTTTGGTAAGCTGGGTTACGGCTTCAGGCAATAACGAAACTCTCGACTCAGGTGAAGCTTCCTTCAAAATTCCAACGGTCATGTGTGCAATACTATTTAAAACAGATGCAAATGTAGGTGACTAAAGATATTTTCGTTCAGGAGCCTGATCATATTTTCTTTTCCAGAATAACCAGTACATTAAAGAGAGAAATCCTGCGGATTGTTAAAATAGAAAAAAGGCATAGAACCCAAAAAAATTCGATAGCCTCAAAAGCGGATCAAAAAATTCTGTTTCTCCTTGAATTCCTGCCTGAAAAAAACAAAGCCCAAAAAGAAAATATCAATGCTATATTGAACAGAAGGGTGTGTCTTGATTTCCTCCCAGGCTTTTTCCATTTCAGTGCTCCAATGAATATCATCAAATACCAAAATAGCATCATTGTGAGTTTTGGATAGGAATTGCCGGAAATAGTTGATAGTTGGCTCATACCGGTGATTGCCGTCGATATAGGCCAGGTCAATAGAGGAAAGCTGAGATATAACGTTGGGCAGAAGATTGTCAAAATTTCCATGTAGCAATTGAATATTGCTACAACCCAGTTTTTGAAAATTTTCTTTTGCAATGGATGCAGTAGCCCCATTTCCTTCAATAGTTGTTATTAAACTTGCAGGATTTGCTTTCGAAAGGTAGCAGGTGGTAATTCCTAAAGAAGTGCCCAGTTCAACAATGGTTTGAGGCTGGTAATGCCTGGCCAGCCGGAACAGTACCTGGGCTAGTCTTTTAGTTTTCAGTGCTGATCTTGCAACCTGGCTAATGGCCCTTTGTTTTGAAGAGTTGGTCCTGGAGCCGGCACCCATTTCTTCAATATCAATGATCCTTTTATCCTTCAATAGTTGGTTTCGTAAGTGCTCAATTTCTAACGGCGGTTGATAATTGCTTTTGTTATTCAGAACATTTAGAATGAAATCAAACACAAAAGGAGAATGCATGCCATGCCCTTTGTTGTTAGATGCATGCAGGTAATAACTAAGATATTTCTGCGCTAATTGAAATGAACTGTACACTTTTCAAATGTAGAATGGAGAATCGGGATTTTATTTGCGTTCCCAAACCTGGAAGGTATGCGGGTATTTATTTTTTTCATCTACATCACAAAAACGGCTTTTCACCAGGTTCCATTCGGCAGCCGGAACTTCAGGAAAATAAGCATCACCCTCAAACCTGTGATGAATTCGTGTCAAATAAATTCTATTGGCAATTGGCATGGTCTCCTTAAATATTTGGGCGCCACCAATGATAAAAATTTCATTCACTCCTGTTTGCCTGGCCAATTCAATTGCCTCGTCTATTGAATGTGCAACCTCCGCTCCTTCCGTTTTCCAATCTTTATTTCTGGTAACAACAATATTTTTTCTTCCCTGCAGTGGTTTACCAAGCGATTCCAATGATTTCCTTCCCATAATCACTGTCATTCCCCAGGTTTGATTTTTGAAATATTTCATGTCACCCGGCAAGTGCCATGGCAGCTGATTATTTTTCCCGATCACATTATTCTCATCGGCAGCAACGATAAAACTAATCATTGGTATAACTTCAGTTTAATTCAGCTAACTATACGGCAACAGGAGCTTTTATAGCAGGGTGGAATTGATAATTTTCCAAAGTGAAATCCACGTACTTGAAATCAAAAATACTTTTTACATCAGGATTCAATTTCATTGCTGGCAATGGAAAAGGCTTACGGCTCAATTGCAAATTCACTTGCTCCAGGTGATTGTTATAAATGTGAACATCCCCAAACGTATGAATGAATTCCCCCGGTTCAAGATCGCACACCTGTGCCATCATCATTGTTAACAAAGCATAGGATGCAATGTTAAAGGGAACACCTAAAAAAACGTCAGCACTTCTTTGATATAACTGGCAGCTTAATTTGCCTTCAGAGACATAAAACTGGAATAGTACATGGCAGGGCATCAAAGCCATATTGGGAAGATCGGCAACATTCCATGCACTTACAATCAACCTCCTGCTATCAGGATTTCTTTTAATTTGGTTGATCACATCAGTGACCTGGTCAATGGTTTCTCCATTAGCTCCCTCCCAACTTCGCCATTGTTTTCCGTATACGGGACCAAGTTCCCCGTTTTCATTTGCCCATTCATTCCAGATACTAACCCCATTTTCCCTGAGATAGGCAATATTCGTTTCACCTTTTAAAAACCACAGTAGCTCATGAACAATACTTTTTAAATGAAGTTTCTTGGTAGTCACCAGTGGAAAGCCTTCCTGCAAATCAAACCGCATCTGGTAACCAAAACAACTGATAGTACCAGTACCTGTACGATCGGTTTTTGCTGCACCATTATCTAAAATATGTTGAAGTAGATCCAGGTATTGTTGCATGGGCGCAAATTAAGCCAGAAGGAGCTGTAAAAATCTACATTACAGGCTTTGTGAATAAATTGAGGAAATTGCAAATATCAATGACCTGGGATTAGTTTGATGCTGTTGAGAAGGTTTATGAATAGTCAAAAGAATTAATTTTATTTGCACCGGTTATTTTGATCCGAAACCGGCTTAAGTATAGTCAACCGTACCGGCGCTCGTGGTATCATAAATAATGAGCAGATAATATTTTGGGAACGAATTCAAATTATAACTCTCCACCTGTCATTCTCCCTGTTGAAGACAATTTACCACGGCCATTATGGTCGGTGATGATTCCCGCTTACAATTGTTACAATATACTTGGTGAAACTATTACTTCAGTTGTAATGCAGGCGCCGGGTAAAGATCAAATGCAAATTGAAGTAGTGGATGATGGAAGCACTGATGGTGATGTGAAAGCATTGGTAGAACAACTGGGAAAGGGAAGAGTTGAATACTTCCGGCATGAAAAAAATCTGGGTAGCCTTGCCTGTTTTGAAACATGCCTTAACAGGTCAAGAGGGAAGTTAGTTCACCTGCTGCATGGCGATGATAAAGCAGGTATGGGTTACTATTCCAGGATAGGAAGTCTATTTGAAAGGTATCCCGATATTGGAGCCGCATTTTGCAGGTACATAACCATCAATGAAGAAGGCAAAACACTTTGGAAACATAGAAAGGAAATGAATGAAGATGGAATTTTAAATGACTGGCTTTACAAAATAGGATCGCGACAACGGCTTCAATACTGTACCATCACTGTGAAAAGAGAAGTGTATGAAAGATTGGGTGGTTTTTATGGAGTAACTTATGGAGAGGACTGGGAAATGTGGGTGCGCATTGCTGCTCATTACCCGGTAGCGTACACCCCCGAGCTTCTTGCCGAATACAGGTTACATAATAATACCATCTCTCACCGGTCGTACTTGAGCGTAAAACATGTTCAAGATATGCAATGGGTGATCAACGCGATACAAAAATGGTTACCGGCACATCTTCGCAAGGAACTTCGCAATCAGGCTTCGCGAAACTATGCTGAATACGCTATGGATATAGCCAATGGCATATGGCATCAAACAGGTGATAAACGGGTTACACACAGACTGATGATGGAAACGGCTAAAATGCATTTAAACAGGGAAATACTTTCTAAAATGATGAGGATTTATACAAAAATGCTCATTAACAGAAGGTAACTTCATAAAATCACAATAGTAAATATGCAGGAAGGAACACATAACTGGGACTGGGAAATTGGACCAAAACCGGTTCACTCTTTTGCTGCGTTGAAATCTGTTTTTGCTTACCGGCATTTACATTCTGCATTGGTACGAAAAGAATTTCTTCTCAATTACCAGCAAACGATCCTGGGTCCTTTATGGATATTTTTTCAACCCTTACTTACACTGATTGTTTATGTATTGGTTTTTGGAAAAATGATCGGCATTCCAATCGGCAAGTCTATACCCCCCGTATTATTTTATTTTTCAGGGATTATACTCTGGAATTTTTTTAGCGATACGTTTTGGGGAATCTCCAATACATTTCGTGATCATATTCATTTATACAGCAAGGTTTATTTTCCAAGAATTATTATACCCCTGTCCGTTCTGAGCACAAATTTTTTACGACTGATGGTACAACTGGTGATGTTGGTTATACTCATTGTTTACTTTATTGTTTTTAAAAACTTTACTATTCATTCCGGGTTTAACTTACTGGCATTGCCTTTTGTTTTTATTGGTGTGGCAATGCTAACAATGGGTGGCGGTTTGATTGCTGCTATACTTACTGCCCGGTACCGTGACATTTTAAATCTGCTGTCAATCGTTATACGGCTGCTGATGTTTGTTACTCCCGTACTGTATCCACTGGCTTCTGTAAATGATAGCCTGAAATGGATCGTATTGATCAACCCTCTTACGCCTTTATTCGAATTGTTCAGGTTTTCTTTACTGGGTGAAGGAACGGTTCATACAGGTGCAATGGTGTATACCTTTTCACTTGGTTTGTTTGTTTTGGTTGTTTCTTTTTTTCTTTTCAATGCCCGTAGTGCTAAACTCATTGATATATCCTGACCATTATGGCGGAAACTGTATTAACTGTTGAAAATTTATCAAAACAATACCGGTTGGGAAAGATCGGGACAGGATCATTACGCCAGGACCTTGGTTATTGGTGGAAGCGTTCCGTACTTAAAAAGCAGGATGCTTTTTTTCATGGAAGTGATGCTGATGAAAGATTTATATGGGCATTAAAGAATGTCAACTTTGATTTGAACAAGGGCGATGCACTGGGCATTATTGGAAGTAATGGCTCGGGTAAATCAACCCTTTTAAAAATAATTTCACGCATTACTTCTCCCACTAAAGGATTTGTGCGTGGTAAAGGAACAGTAAGCAGTATCCTTGAAATTGGCACCGGCTTTCACCAGGAATTATCAGGCAGGGAAAACATTTTTATGAGTGGTTATGCGCTGGGCATGACCAAGACAGAAATTAAAAAGAAATTCGACGAGATCGTGGCATTCTCTGGCATCGAAAAATTTATTGACACTCCTGTAAAACGATATTCATCCGGCATGTATGTGCGATTGGCTTTTTCAGTTGCGGCACACCTGGAGCCTGATATTTTGATCATTGATGAAGTACTGGCTGTGGGCGATGCGGAATTTCAGAAAAAATGCATGGGCAAGATGCAGGATGTTTCCAGTCAAAACGGAAGAACGATCCTTTTTGTGAGCCATAACATGACGGCGATCTCGAACCTTTGCTCGAAAGCAATTTGGTTAGACAAAGGAATAATTAGGGATAAGGGATTGCCCAAAGATGTGGTAAGGGCCTATCTTGAAAAATTTGCTCAACCAATTGCTCCACGTGAATGGACCGATCATTCATCGGCACCCGGTAATGAATTGGTACGACTGAAAAGAACCAGCGTGGAAGCGGCAGATCTTTCCTATATAACTGTTGCTACTGCAATAAAAATTTCCTGCGAGTTTTGGTGTT
>Ga0193740_1000183_pt1 | contig 18429 bp, 14 predicted proteins | sample L2s1metaG_FD_145072 | JGI IMG/M metagenome (GOLD analysis project Ga0193740, IMG submission 145072) | Soil microbial communities from a riparian zone of the East river system, Colorado, United States - L2s1 | ecosystem: Environmental > Terrestrial > Soil > Riparian zone | place: USA: East River... | reverse complement strand
TAGGATACCTCGCCCCACTCCTCATGGCAGAGGTGTCTAATGAGCATAGCCGGGAAATACGAACACTTCCGCCGTTTAGCTGAGAGGACGAGAGAAGAGGCTCCCATGCCAGAGCGACCAGACAAGATGGCCTCTGCAATACTTAAGGGGGTTACGGACATCACCCAGACGATCATGAGGTCAGAAGCACTGCGAGTCCAAGAGGAGACCTCGCAAGCCGCCAAGATCAAAAAGGCTGACGATGCCATGAACAAGCGTGTAGATGATGCCCCACGCCGACGTACGGGCGGCCGAGCAGGTGCCCAAAGAAGCGGCCGAGCACGCAGAAGTTACAGTAGATCTGGTAGCTCTGTACCCACCGGTCAGAGCTACGCACCCCAACAAGACACCCGCATTCAGGAGCTATCATCTGAAAATCTTGTGGCCGACCTCAATGACATCCGCGGCAAGTTTGATGATTACGATTCATTCAAGGAGTTTGCCGAGAAGTCATTCAATGATTTAGGGAAGAACCAAGCCATATCAGCACAGGCAGGCCAGTCATATGACCAGATGCTCTCGGATGCTGAGGCCTTCTACAAGCAACCAGCTATGGGTGAAGAAGCCTACGCCCAGGCTCAGGTAACCAAGACAGCCCAGAACCTCACAAACCAATTTCTAGAGGACAGCGAGTACACACCAGATCAGTTCACCCGCTATGCTTCGGGCCTAGAAGGAGCTATCGGTGATCTGCCAGGTGGGCAAGTGGCCATGAAGGAAGAGATGGGCCGCGCACTCTCAAGCATGAGTAACACCGGCACAGTGAAAGACATCCTAGCAACACCAGGCCTCGACAATATCTATACCCCTGACGAACAGCAATATATCATCGGCTCCACCGCTAGGCTTGAGAATCTGGCTCTACAGAGTGACCAGTTTGAGGCTGATGCTTACGAGGCAAACGCTCAACAAGCCCAGTCAGCAGGCCGTTTTGTCCCAGACCTAAGGACCGAGAACCCCGCCCTCGCAGCAACCAACGAGATACTCGGCAAGGTGGGCGGCGCCAATCTGATGTCGCCCGAACAGATCCAAGATACCCCCGAGTTCCAGGATAGCGACACCGCAAGGGCCGCAGCCACTACCCTTTCTTTCAATCAGATTAGAGACTTTGGTAGCGACTTCCCAGCTGCTATGCAGAAGTATGGGTCTGCTACTATTCGAGGCCCAGACAAGTCCACTATCCTACGCCCACTGCAAATGCCTAGCTGGAATAAAGAAGAGAAAACAGTGGAAGGCATCAATGTATTCGAGGCATCACTCGATAGCCGTCTCCAGGTCTACAGCAAGGAAAGACAGGCACGAGGCTACTCCTCGGCCCTATCCACCCCTTTCTCTAAGTCAGAAACCAAGATGCTCTCCTCACTTGCAGCAAAGATGGACCCCGACCAGCGCTATGACTTAGCTGGCCTCATCAGCAACTCAGTAAATGATGGAGATAAATCCATCAAAGGCATCGACAATCGTGCTTCTGGTGGCCACATTGCAGCAAACGCCATCGGCATCCCCCATGCAGAGTCCTTCCTGAACTACGACAGCGCAGCAGGGAGCAACCTCGCCTCTAGGGCATTCATCGCTTATGAGTCAGCCAGAGACAAGAACCACAATAATGTCGCTAATCTCCAAGATTCGTATAAGACGGCAGTGTTCACCAGTGAGCAATACGATATGCGTGCTTATGGTAATGAGAGAATGTTCGTCGAGAACACTATGGCCCTGGCAGTCGGCGCAAATATACTGACCGATCCCAGATCCCTTACCACCCACAAGGTCAAAACATCGGGGGACTTCCTAGGAGAGGTCGGTAATAGCCTCAATTTAGTCCAACCTTTTGGCACAAGAACACCAGTTATGTTACCTAAAGAATTAGATACTAAGGCCGGCGGTAAGGGTAACAGAGGAGCACAGATGCTCACGAGTAAGATCAACGGCATCGGTATGGCCCAAGTGGTGCATGGCGACGTCTACGAGGGGGCCAGCAAAAAGATGCAGAACCTAGGTGATTTCGCCAAGTCGCACAAGGATCTTATTATCTTCAAAAATTTCAATGGACGCTACGACCAGGTGGAGGTCCTAGTAGCTCTGCCAGGCCCAAACAACACCCTAGAGGAGATGCAGAGAAGCGCAGCCCTCAACAAATTCACACCACTCCATGACGTAAAGGGCAAGCAAGTAATCATCAGTATGAGTGAGTAAGGTGAACAACGTGAGTAACGTGGGCAAGACTGGGATACTCGAGCTGCTTGGCCTCGAAGATAAGTTGGTCCTCAACAAGTGGCAGCGGTCGGTGTTTGAGAGATTCTTAACCGACTTCAAGGAAAATAAGACAGAGGCCATCTACAAATATGCCTTATGTGGCGCTCACGGTGTTGGCAAAACCATGTTCGGGGCACTGCTAATCATCGCCCATCTACTGCTTTGCTATAGGTGCCGACGTACTGCCAGCTACAAAAGTGTCGTCTATTCAGGATCCGAGAAGCAGCTCAAGCAGGTCCTGTGGAATGAAATTGAGCTGCTAATGAACATGTCAACTTATTTACGAGGTGCTCTTGAATTCACAATGCAGACTATTACTCTCCACGATATGCCTAAGTTTAGTATTAGTGCTCGGGCATGCAATCCAAGTAATATCCAAAGTTTGGCAGGCGTTCACGCTGAGAATGTGCTTATTGTTGCAGACGAAGCGACGGCTATAAGCGACTCAGCCTTCGGGAAGATGGAGACATTCTTCACTGGCGGCTGTGGTTTCTGGCTCACTATGGGTAACCCGACCTCAACCATGGGCTACTTCTATGACCTCTTCTCTACAAAAAACAATTGGTTCACCCAGGTAATCACCAGGTTCGACGTGTCCGACGGCGAGGATATGTTCGCCAATGAGATGCTGGCCCGCTATGGCGAAGACTCAGATGAATACCGCATCCGTGTTCTTGGCCTATTCCCAACTGTCGAAAGAGGAGGTCTTTTTCCACTCTACATGCTTGATGATGCCGGCGAGATCAAGAGGGAGAACCCAGAAATTAGGGGGCCATTCTATTTCGGTATTGATGTGGCAAGTGATGATGGCGCCAACTACTCCGCAATAATAATACGTAATTCTAACAAGCTACTCTATATCGACCGTCAAAAATGCACGCACGAGGCCCTCAAGGAACAAATAGAAGACCTACTAGCCCTCTATACCAACAAAGGCTCAGTGTTCATTTGTATTGATTCTGTAGGCATAGGCTTCGGAATCAGCGATTACTTCAAGGTAAAGTACTCCAATTACCAATCAATCAGCATCGAGGGCCTCCGAGGTGGCGATAAGCCCCGAGAGAACATGAACGTAATAAATAGAAGGGCTGAGGTGTACTTCCAGCTGCGCAATTGGCTCAAGGAAGGTGGTTATATCCCCCAGTCTACATTAAGGCCTGTACTTTGGAACGAGCTTAAGACCATTAAAACTAAATTAACTCCGGGTGGTCTAATAGCTCTAGAAAGTAAAGACGACATGGAGGGCGAATCACCAGATCTAGCAGACGCGCTAGCCTATACATTTGGCTTTGGTAACACCTTCATAGACAGACCTCAGACGATGGCCTGGGGCTTAGCACCTAGGTCTAGAACTAAGTATAACCCAATGAACTACAAACGTGGAAACACTTTTTCTAGGAGCAGATAATGAGTAGTATGAATGAGATAGAAAGGCCAGTATATGTGAATGGTAAGCAGATCACTCTGACCATAGGAAGCCCAATAACTGGGGAGCTAACCAGGATCATTACTGAGATGCAAAGGACCAAGAAGTCCGAATACCAAAACAAGCTGGATCTCTACAACTACTATATGAAGGGCGACATCGGCACTAACCCGATGGACAACTCGATAGCCTATACAAATCCTCCAGGCCTCTACGACAAGACTGATTCGGCCCCAATCGCTATTGCATCTAAGGCTGTGGCACTTTTTGGTTCAGCTATACTACCACTAGGGGTAGAGTCTGTTTCGGTAGTTGCCCCCCAGATGTTGAAGCAAGCCATCGGTGAGCAATCCCAGGCCCAAGTTACCCAGCTTGTTGATAGCTTGACCGACTCCCTGCGCGATATTCTAGGTAATGTCAGCAATGGCTTTAGTGAGGCTATAGCTTCGTCTGTCTCAGATATCGTAGCTTATGGCTGCTGCTTCTCTGTACTCGAAGATGGCCGCATCAACACAATCCCCTTCGATAATGTTTTCTTCCTGGTCCCCCGCAACGACCAATGGCAGTTCTACTACTGGACCACTACCCATAGTGTTGCCTGGGTCTGGGACCACTACGGGTATAGGCCAAAGTCAACTGAGTGCTCAATATATGATGTAGGGTCTCTCGTAGTGCCAGTACAAGAAGTAGAAAACGGTGCGTATAGATATCTAAAACTGAAGATGCTGACTGAGGAAAATAAGAGTGGCGGTGGCAAGATACTCCTCGGCTATGAGATCGTGAAGCAACTAGACGACATCTTCGAATGCCGGATGGGTAGCGGCAATACCATCTATTCAAGCCGTGGTGCTGGCATCAATGCTATCGGTAACATAGTGGCTGCCAATTACTACCAGAACCTGTGTCGTATCAGTGGAAACATGGCAATCGCACCGTGCATCTTCACACCCCAAACCATCACATTCGATAGCACCCACCCTGCCACCATCAACGGCATGGATACTGACAGACAAGTAATCGTCTTCACTCCAGGCGGCATCATCCCCTTCAACCAAGTAGCCGACGGCTCTACAGCTCAAATGCAAATAGCCTCCCAGCCAGCTCAACAAGTAGAGATATTCTCGAAGCTCTATGCCGATCAGCTCGTCCAGGTTGAGTCTGCTTTTGGTACCGATCTCTATTCAACCTTCGGTACGGCAGTTACAGCTACTGAGATCATGGAGAAGAGGCAGTCAGCCGTCCGCGTGTTTAATGGCCTGTCCTCCCAGTATTATTCCCAGTACATGATCCCGATCGTAGAGCACGTCTTGGCCCAGCTCCTTCCCTCCATGGGACTCGGAGGAGCTACCGCAGCTGCTAACTTCGAGGTGTCCATCTACAACTTCTCTGACATCCAGCAATCCGAGATCAAGGCTGAACGTATCGGCAGAATGCTCAATAACCTCGGCTCTGCTGCACAGATCGGCCAAGTGATCGGGCCGGAAGCTGCACAAGGACTAATGAAGAAAGTGATAGATATAGAGAAATTGCTGTGATTATTGTTATGGATTATATGCCCGACTTCCTGTCTTTAGCCTCATTCGTAGCTAATAATAAGGAGACTAAGAAAAAGCTGCTGCATGATATTTGTATGTGCCGGGATGCTGAATCCAGAAAAAGCTTCAGTCAATTCTGGCGCAACGAGCTGCTTATACTGTGCCCCACTGTCAATCTTTTCCCGGCCATCATGTTCGTCCATATTCTCTTTGGCACTCTCGATGGTGAGGTAGATGCGATGATGAATGCAATGGGCGGGTTAGTTGAGGAATTGCGCATCATGCCAACCAGAGCCAGACGTGCCAATGTCCTCCAGAAAACCTACGACAATGTCCAGAGCCGCAGCAAGGTCTTCTCTAAGATGCAGAAGGCTTGGCTTGATAAGCTCGACAAGGAATACGAAGTTGGCCTACCACTTGACGAAGAAGGCAATGTCTCAGAGCTTGCCCTCCAGTCGCATATGGTTATCCTCTCCACTTTATCCACCCACGATAAGGACATGCCCAAGATCATAGTCGACGATATTTATAAGGCCCGCCAAGAAGAAATCCGCAAACAATTAGAGGAGATTGATTCAGCCAACATAACAATTTAAAATGGTTTTGGGCGGCAGTGTCTTGCTACAGGCCGGGAACCATGAGTGGACCACCGCCCCTATTTTGGCTATCTCGAAATTGACTCGAGCCCCGGCGAATGCTATGCTTAAGAGTTCTATATAGTATTAAGAGACTACATAGAACCATACAGGGGATGGGGAGTTAGAAGCACAGACGAACCATCCCTCTTATTTTTGTTCTGCTCGCTTCAATGTTATAAACTCTTGCCATAATGCATCAGCTCTGGCATTGCCTGCAGCGATGGTAGCATCTAGTCTCGCATTACTGGCGGCGATGGTGGCATCGATCCTCTTGTTAGTCGAATCCATTCCGTGATGTATGTATAAGAACAGAGGCACTACGATGATAGCCACCTCAATCAATCTTTTTAGACTCAGTCCTCCGATTAGAATGTCTTCCATATTACTCTCCTATAAGATCCACGGTGATGCTATACCAGACAGGAGATTATGTCAATATTGTTGCAGAACTTGACTGTTCGAAGAGAAATAGTTATACTGTTAACTACAGTTATTAACTTTTTAGAGGTTTCACTATGAAAAAGCTTCTCGTACTAGTCATGATGCTAGCGTTTGGTGTATTTAGCTCAGCCCATGCTCAGCCATACAAGGATAGGTATCATCCAATTCATGTCAAGGAATACACCAAGAAGAACGGCACAGTTGTCCATGAACACTATCGTGCTAAGCCAAGAGCTGCTGGCATTAGGTAAGAGCTCTGATAAAGAAGGTAGGCACTCACTACAAGGACACCACAATCCAAGCAGCGAGTATGCCTACTGTTACACCGAATACGAACCAGGCACCCGTCAATAAGACGGGGTCGCACCTTCTCCTGCGCGGTGTTCCTCTCATGCTGTAGCCAGCAATATCAGGTATCATAATCTCTCCTTAATTATAATCTCCCTTTGTTCCCGCCTTTTCTCCTTCTATCCAATGCCGCGCCATGCTCTGGATATATCCTGCCTAGGGCACTGTTATACTGTTGGTTCACACCGGAAACAAAAGTATGTTCCATGCCTTGGCTAGACGCTGTCGTAGAGTAGTACTCTTCGAGGAGGTTTCTTTTGGCACCCAATAGATCCTCTTCTTTTTCCTTCTGCTTCTCTCGTTGATTACGCGCATCCATCTCTTCTTGGTAATTCTTGCTTGAAAACATGTCCCAAATACTCAGGCCAGTTTGGGCGAAGCTGAGGATACTCCCCAGCCCGCCGAACAAACCCGCCATTATGCTGCAGCAGCAGGCCTTCTCGCTGATGCGGAAGCTGCGCTGAGTGATATTGGAGACAAATCTTGGCTCAAGTGGATAGTTTGGATGAAATGCGGACGCGCCCTAACACCCACTACTTCGTTCTCAGCGTAGATAGTCACGCCTTCAGACTCAGCAGTAGTTAGAGGACCCTTGTTGTAGAAGTTGTAAGCAGCTGGATAGTGTGCCGCCATACCTGCAACGCCCATGCTTGATAGATAAGCCATCAAAAGTGGATCGTTCTCATTTCTGGCAACGGCATCTTGGAAAGCTAGGAAGCCAGCCCTGTCATTCGCTGGTCCACCCATCTCGGAGTCGATACCGAATGTAGCGCTGATGATATCATAAGCACTGTTAGATCCCGCAAATTCAACAGCTGTGTTCAGTGGTATTGCAGGTATCCCATAAGCCATAGAACCAGGAGTCAACATTGGAACCATATAAGTTGGCGCAGGAACTGTACCTGCGGTACCTATTGGGAAGTACTCAGTTGGAGTACTAACAAAGATATAACCATTAGCAGTGAAGTAGGGGTTATATATTCTGCCGCCGGAACCATCAGTTTGATCGCTTCCGAAGCTCTTTTCCCACTTGCTATGCCTAGAGAAAGCGCTCACGAATTGGTTGTATGCAGGTGCAGGGAGGAACACGTAGATCGGCTCTCCAGCCCTGAGCAAGGATATAGTTGTCGTGCTCCCAGGTCCACCAGTCAATGCTCCACCCAGGTTAGCAAGTATTGCATACGCTGTGTTGTCATTTATTGTGTTGAGGTCAGCTGTGAAATCATAATTATTACGACCGGAATCTACATTGTAGGTAACCTGTTGGCCATCGCGACCGCCACCATCACCATCAACTTTCACCCAGTTATCAGCATACATCGCAGTGATAATTTCTGCGTCTATACCTTCGCACACTGCCGCATAGTGCTCATTCAATATAGCCCTGATTCTTTGGTCAAACTGAGTTGTCATGGAGAGTGGATCGGCACTGATCAGGCCAGTTACTATCTCCTTAGGGAGATACTCTACGTTCTTATTAACGGAGTCAACTACAGAACGGATCTTCGTGAAAGGAGAGTAAGCAACAGATAATTTGCTCTTCTCGAAGCCAGCTGCTACTTGGTCAGTAACGGCCATCCTTTGGAATGTTTTCTTAGGAGTTCTGGGCACCCCAAAGATCTCAGAAGGAGCAACATTTGTGTTTAGGTTCTTGCTATTCAAGAAGCCAGAAGCAAGAAAGGGGCTGAGCGGTGGCTTGGTATAGAACTCTGCTGCAAGTCTAGTTATGACTGCTGCAGCATTCGCATATGCGTTGGGTAGAACTGCCATGATAAAAACCTAAAAGGATAAAAGTCGGTACTTATTATTTTATTATATGTGGATATACTTGTCCAACATACACAATAAACCCCATTACCTCCGACGTTTAGGCAGCTTAGACGACAAATCCCGCATCTGTTCTTTTTGCTGTTGTTTCATTACAGACGCTGAATCTACTGGCACCTTGTTTATATAGGCTTCATAGAAAGCTTTAAACTTTGGCGGGTGGAGATTCAGAACCTCAGTCTTGGGCACACCGAAGACATGCTCCACATGGGCAGCAAACTCCTCCATCTTAGAACGCCCGTAAGCCCCGTAAGATTCCACCACATGCCCTAGGTTGGCACTCGAGTTCAGGTTCATTGTCTGGGCAGCTCTCTGGGTGGACTCTTTCCATTCCTCAACCAGCACATCCTTAGCAAGACGCAGTATCTTGTCTGGATCATCTATGCCAGCACGGTCAGCTATCTTCTGAGTAGCCCTTATAATTTCACCTTTGACGTCATCTGGGATGCTCTTGTCGCCATAGACATGCTGGATAGCCTTGGAGAGCGGCTGGTTCAACATCTGATCTTGCTCTTGGGTCTTCTTATAGGCAATATATCGCTTTAGCTCTTCGTCGGCGGAACTTTCCTTGATTCCTCCCCGATCTTCTTGATTGTTTTGTAGGTTTTGTTGGTTATTTTGCATAGTCTGACTAGGTCCCTGGCTATTTGGTCCAGCTCCTCCTGCGATATGCTCAACGGCTGCTCTAATATTGGCCGAGACTTCTTGGGGCGCTTCGCCTTGGGAGCCGTTTGATCCTGTTCCATCGTTCATTTTTCCTCCATCATTTTCTACTGTAATAAATTAAAACTGAAGCGAGGACAACTATTATTATCAGTGTCCCAAAATAACAACAAAGATAAGTCATACAAAATCCCCCCTATCAACGGTATTGTCTGACATACAAACTGTTGCCAGGCATCCCAACAAACCCGACCCTTTGGTCAATGTAATGGCCCTTGACTTCTTGGTTTATATCTAATGGCTCCTGAACCCAGTCAGTTAGGGTGTCTAAGTATGGTATCGAGTTGGAGTAAAGACCGCCATTGCCACCTATAAAAATCAGCTCTCTATGTCTATCTATCCTCAAGGTGTAAACATTTTGTAAATGGAGAGGATTATTTATGCTTGTGGCCCATGCAGCACCAGAATCCTTTGAATAGATCAGCGTCCCGTCTATCGTCACAGCACAGATGAAGTTGTTGTGGGCCTCGATGAGCTTCACACTGGGCAGCCCAGCAGCTGTTATGTCGTAAAGGATGTCTGGCGTGGTCCAACCGGTCGATGCTCGCAGCCTGAATATCTTATGGCCCGCACTCCAGTCTTCGGTAACACCATAGCAGGCAGTAGAGCCTACAGGCATACGGCTGAAATAAGATACGCGCGATGAGGCAGGCAATGGCACCACACTACCATTGGTTTGCCAGTCATCTGTGCTGAGGAAAAGCTCACCCATTGTCCCACCAATGATTGACGTATTACCGCTTAACCCGCCGATGAATGCGCCCCCCGGCGACACGGAGGGGCTCCCCGGCAACATTACATCAAAAGGAGTATCGCCACTATCCAGTGTCTCATACACATAGCCCACCCCTGTCAATAAGAACAGCTTGCTCTCAGCCAGGTTCGAGGCAAATACTTGGCTGTTATAGAACGAATTAACACTCGGATCGAATGCGCGGCTCTCCCACCCAGAATAGATCCTTGCTCTCGGGGTCCTCATGAAAACGCCATCCGGGCTGATACACACATAGGCCTCAGGCGTAGAAAAGAAGTCATGCGGTGTGTTCGTGGTAATACGGCTACCCCTGAATACCCAAGGAGCCACATTACCACCACCATCTGTAGCGGAATAGTAGGTATAGCTATTTGCGCCAGTCTCACCGGTGATCATCTTGGTTGGTGTTGTGGGGAGATTGAACTCAGGGGGGAGCGCGTCAGCATTTATGAGTGTCGGAGGTGTGGACCAATCACCCGGCTGCCACAACTTCCCGTCAGCAGTTGCCCCAATAAAGTCAGTATCAATGTTAGGAGACGCTCCGATTGCACTGCCGTCAGAGGACCCAACCGCAAGATGTGATGTCCATATTGGCGTTTCAGTAGGTGTATCGGCTCTATGGAATTCTGCTGATCCTCCAGCTGCCGGATGCCCGATCGCATAGAGAAAGCCCCCAGACTGGGGGACACTTATGTCCTTGATAGTAGCGCCATTCAGGGGCGGTGAGATGTCTGTTGCTGCGTCGCCACTGTCTGTAAAGCGAAAGATATTGTTGCCGCATTTAGCAAATGTGTAATTCCCTGCTACTTGGACTTTACCTGTCGGGGCTGGTACATCTACGACAGCGAAGGCCTCACTGGCCGCAGTAGCAAATAATATCACCGGTCTGTCGGTCACGCCCACTGCAATGATATCGTTCGAGGCATTTATATAGCTGGGTGTATAGTTGACGGCATCCGTGCTGTCAGAGAACAGTTTCGTAAACGTACCGTTAGTATGGACCTTGTAGATCTCGAGTGCTGGCACAGGGTCCAGGGTGTAACCGATAACCATGCAGGTATCTTGTAAATAAGGGAGGTGCGCGACGCCAGTCAACGCACCATTCGTGATTATAGTACCAACGAAGACAAAGTTTACTCCGTCACTGGTAGTAAATAATCCGTTCGGGCTCACCATCCATCCTCTAAATGATGCAGGGCTGGTAGCGAAACAGCTTGGAACCTCAGCCTCTATCCCGGGACATTTGCTTACCGTGCCAGTGACGTCGACGGCAAACGGCGCAAGTACTGTAGGCAATGAGCCGGCAGGTTGTACGAACTGCCACATGAACTCAGTAGTGTACTGATAAGCAGACGAGATGAGAGCATTATCCCCATCAAAGGTGTATTTGGGGGACGGACCAAGCGGTATTGGCGGGGGTGTTGTGCTTTTATTCCAGGCGATGGGCGCGGTAGTGAGCGCGTCAGCAATTTTACCAGAAATAACTATAGAGCCAGCTGAGGGAAACAAGTGGGCGTGGTTACCATATCCTATCTCAATAGAATCAAATGTAGTTGTATAAAGCGCCTCCCACGTAGCAGTAGCAGGATCATGGCCAGTACGCGATAAATACACCGTACCCTTCAGCGCTGTTGTCCCGGTCGCGAGTATTGCCGACTCCGTGCCAGTAAAGTGATTAAATGATGAAGCAAATGCATAGCGTATGCTCGCTGGGAGTCCAGCGCCCGTAAAGCTAATCACCTCATTGAGTAGGCTGGTACTATTGCGTCTCACCGCAGGCAAAGTAGCGGACGCCGCGCCGAGCATCATTACCCATGTCCCTATGTTGCCATTAATCCCCAAGAGACCGTGCATAAAGGCATGAGCGACAGTATTACCTAGACCAGTTTCGGCGTAGTTTGCAACCGGCGCAGTGGCCGGGACCTTGTAATCAAACGAATAAGAGTTGGCGTACTTGACCTGGGTACCACCTGGAGGATGCAGACCCCCAATATGCACAGTGCAGATGTCATCGTGAAAATACACCTCTGCTTTAGTATCGTAATTTAAGCATCCATCTAAGCTTATTGGGTGCTCGATGTTTTCGGTAATAGCCACGCCATCCCAAGTCAGCGCAGTTACCATCTTCTTTATTGTCCCGCTGGGTCCATTCCCACTTATACAACAATTCACAAGAGTCCCGTTGGGCGCCACCCTTAAATAAGAACCGCCGTAGGTTGCTGCCCCATAATCTTTAGTGTAGAGAAGAGTGCCGTCACGCTTGTAAATATATAAATATCTTGCGGCATACTTACCAGCCCCGACATTGTTCTCGTCTGCTGTGTACGCGACATACTCATCCCCATAGCCGGTCACAACAGTAAAGCCCTGTCCTGCCGGTATTTGTAATGGTGACACAGGCTTCTCAAACAGGAACGTAGCGACGCCCGTATAATCGTCCACCTCGTATATCCTGACAACACCGACTGCAGTAACGGCTGTAGCAGTCTTTTGCATAACCAGGAACTTACCCTCCTTGCCTACGCCTATCAACTTACCAGCCACACAAGCAGAATAGCCAAGTGATGCTTGAAGCTCGAGTTGCGACCAATCAGTTGTTGTCCCCACCTTCGTTTCTGGCAGTTTGACTTGTACGCTCCTGCCTTCCTTCATAATCGTAGCGACGACTGTTATGTTGCAGAGCTTATCCATATTGGGGTATTGGTGGGTGGGCACTTGATGGCCATCAAGAAGCGCTACCTCCATCAGCGTAGCAGTATCATAGACCCGGCCCTTAACTGTCTTAAAGTGTGGGTAGCTGGTCGAGAAGATCTTGTCTCCCACAAACACTTGGCCTTGTGCTGCCGCTATCTTCTGTTCTGGGGTGCTCTCAGCACTTGCCGCAGCTATCTTAACCCATGCACCCGTATCTTCACCGGTGGCTGTCCAGACATAATCAATTTCTTCTGGGGTGGCAAAAGTTGGGAGGATGCCGTCAACGCCTGCCACAGTAATATCCGTGTCATACCGAGCATATTGATCTTTTAGTGATGGTTGAACATTGGATTTCTTAGCTATGCTGGCACCAAAAATGTCATTTGTCATATTATACTCCTACTCTCTTTTGCCAATATAGTTCGGGCGTTACGGTCGGTGGTGTTGTGCTCGAGTCAATGGAAGTGATGATGCCTTCCCAGTCAACGAAGCCAGATGCATAACCCGTAGTTGCTGGGATATTGGTCCTAAGCCATCCGCCTGCCGTGGCTAGATTAATTGTGCGCTTGTAGTAGACGCCAGTAGCGGTGAAAACATAGGCTACTTCAGGCCTGACGAAAGCTTTGATTGCCCCAGCCGGACAGTCTGCGGCTTTGTAAACCGTAGTGCCCCCATTGAACATGTAATAAAGCTCATTGGTGTCAGTCAGTACTGTGGCATAATCATCTACCATGGTAAAGTCAGCTATGCTCCCGGTCGGCAATGTCTTGACGATGGCCCAATTATCGAGTGCAATATTAGTTGTTTTATATATGGCATTGCCAAGAGCAGCGAAGATAAATGACCCCAAGAAATAAATGTGTGTAAATGGGAGACCTGTAGCGACAATACTGGATGTCTCAAAATTATTATAACTGCTGTAAAGATCCCCTGATGCTGCGGCAAATAAAGCGAGTGGCGTGCCTCCTACGGCCGGATTAAAGGTAGGATCGAAGGAATCCCCTCTGGCGAATCCACCTGCGGGCGGCACATTGGGCGATCCTGCACAAAGTATGGGGTTAGTCTCTAGCTGGTCCTCAGAGTAATAGATTGCCCCCAGATCGGTCTGGATGCAGGCATAAGATTCAGACACAATTAACGGTTGTTTGGTTGTGAAGGTATCAATACCAGGCAACTTCCTGGTCGTTGTAGTAGCTGCCGGATCACCGCGGTTCATCCTCAGAAGCTCACCCTCATCAGTCAAGCCGAGATAGGTATTGAATCTGGTGTTGCCGCTTCTATTGGCAATAATATATTTGTATGTTGCCAAGACGCCAGTGATATTTAGCAACACTGACCTATAGTTACCTGTAATCATATAATTGTTGGGGATATCTGGCATAACCATGCCTGTCGTTTCGCCAAAAGGAACCCAGATCATGGGCGAGCTGATATCTGTATTATCCACTCGGCCGCATACCAAACATCCATATGGTGTCATCCCCGGCTGGATATTCCTGCCTCCTGCTTCGGCAGTAGGTTCTATGAAGATTATGCCCGGGGATATTAGATCTATATCACCTAAATTGACAAAATTTTGTCTAAAGCCATCACGGCTAAGATATATATTCCTTGTGGGGCTACCAGAGATTGAGAGCACTATGTTGCCCGGGGTATAAAATGCCCCAGCTTCTGACCGAGGTGCGCCCGATGTGAACTGGGTCGCAGTCGGAAGCCAAGAATACTGGCCACCCTCCATGTATGCCCTCCAAAACATACCGTCGCCGTCCGTCCCCTCATGAGTGAAGAGACCATTGAACCTTCCTAGAAAGGCGTTGGCGGACGAGGCTCTGTAAAATATTTTATTTAACTCAGCATAAGAAGTTTTTACGTCGAACCAGGCTGCCGAATAATATCTACCGCTAGTAATATATTTAATGTTCGGGCCGTCTTCGGAATTCATTACTGCCCAACGCGAACAATCTATCTGGTAGTCGAATGTTACCTGGTAGGCTGTTAGTGGATCCCAGGTAATAGCACCTGGTGGTATGTGGAGTTCGTGTAAATTATTGAAGGGAGAATCTACTGATGGTGATGTACTGCTAACTATTGTCAAATACTGGCCGCCCCAAACAAAGTAGCCAATACTGGAACTACAAGAAAGTTCGCAATAACTTGCGATATTGTGATTAACTATATAGTTTGGAACGCTTATGTTGCCAACACGGATGGCCTGCCCATTCATAAAGGCAGCTAAATCATTGACTTCACTAACGGCAAGCCAGCCTCCACTGTAGCCAATCATAACGACTGTTGTTTCGCCTACGGCTTGAACAAACTCCATTTGTCTAGTGCGGCAGTGGAATTTCCACAACTCAAATATCACGTTTGGGGTCTCCAATCCGGATGATGTCAAGACCCAAATGTAGTCATTCCCAGGCAGGTAGTATGCGGCGGCAGCTCCGTATGGCTTAAATGTGTTCGACGGGTAAGGTATGGCAACAGGCGTGGTATCTCCGGTGGCAATTCTTTGCAGTGGCACAAAGGCCTCGAGCGCAGGATATTCCGCAGCGGATATTGTCCCCCCATCACAGCGCAAGACTTCCATGCCGTTAGAACGCAAATAAATCTTATCCCCATCCTGCATTAACGTCGCAGCGCTCATTGTTTGAATCAGGTCGCCAGGGCGATATGCCGTTACATCCGGGCTCCACTGAGCGGTTGTACCATCTGTAGTGAGATGATGGCCGACTTGGCTAGCCAGAGGGGTCGGGACAGCTACTGCATCTATGCCCTTGACCTCCCGATCAGTTATATATTGAGCTATCTGCCCAGGAGTTGAGGGCTTTACTACGTTCTCTTTACTCCGCCAATCAAGCAGGGTGCCTACTTTTACCACAGTCATTACATCATGCTCTTGGAGAGGATGTGGTATTGAGCGAGGCTTGCCGCCAAATATATCATTGACCATATCTTATCTCTCTCCTATGCAATAATTATGTTGGTAGGGACGACTGTCACAGATGTTGAGTCGACTGACGACAAGAAGCCATGGGTTGCCAGATTCACAATTCCACCTGCTTGTGGGTAATCGTTGGCATCTAAATAAACACAACGGTTTATACCGACCTTGGCATTTATACCACCACCCATAAACCTAGGAGATTTTACACCAGCTGCCGCATTCAGCTCCGCTATCTTGGCTTGAGTCATGGCCGAATCATAGGTGACAGTTAGGCCGTTGAGCATCAGCCCCGCCGGTGTCTCACGGTTGAAGATAGCATGGTGGGGTATAGTGCTCGGCTGATTCACAAGCGCCACACCGGCTATGGGCGCCATTACATTATCGACCCAGAAAGCTGTTTCAGCCCTATCGGCAGCATTGCTGAAGTACCAAGCTATTTTGTGCCAAGTATCGAAAGCTAAAGTCCGGAGATCTGGGTATTCCACAGTGACAGAGTTGTTCTGGCCGCGCACATAACCCCGGACAAAAGAAACTCGGTATCCTCCAGCTTGTGTTGTAGCCGCTATACCAAGAGCCGGTGATTCCGCTGTTAGGCTTGCTGCACCGACATACAGACGAAAACTGGTTGTGAACGCAGGAACATTGACCCATATTAAACCTCCAAATTTATTTGTAAAAGATGTTATCACCCCTGATGTTATTTCTTCTTGGTAGTATTCCTGCACTGGAACCTGAGACTGGTATGCGCGGATATTCCTGGTCATATGTATGCTCGATGCGTAATCAGAAAAAGTGCTCATACCTAAACCTTAAAATCGTTAAGAACAGTAAGAAGGTTTATACCACTAAACGACTGAATGACTATTATATCCATGGCACCTGGATCCTGAGTCAGGATAGGGGCGGCATCCCATTGGAATACAGTGTTAGAGAAATCTATAAGCCTTGGTGTTGCTGTGGCATCTTTCTGCCTGATGATCAAGGTATAGTTTAGAACAGTAGGGTCATCCACTGTGACCGTGAAGGATGTAATATCCACGTCCTGGGTCATATGAATTATATTTTGCAGTGCCGTCGACACGTCGTAAGCCGCAGTTGCAGGCTTCACTAGGACAGAATAATTCTCATTAACAAAAACACAATTCCGCAGCTCAGCCCTACTAGTAATAGTCTTATCGCCATCAGTCTTGATGCTCACGGCATTAAGCGTGCCATCTAATTTAGTCGTCAGTAACTGCCCTGCCTCTACTCCAACCACACGTTGGGCTGGATATTTCAGACGCGATAATGAATCCTTGGCAGTTTCGGCAAATACAAATGGAGCGCCAGGGACACTAAAGTTGAGTATTGTGTTCCTGGCAAAAATAGTACCACTACTGGTAATTAGCAATAGTATCATATCAACAGCATTAGCTAGCGCCGTCAGATCAAGAGGTACTCCGCCCTCAAGTAAAGTATTAACTCCAAGCGATAAAGTGTACGGATTAGCATTAGCATCCTTCTTGATGTAAAGACTCACCAGCTTCACGAAATTAGGAGGAGGCAGGCCGGTAAAAGTGATGGTGGTCGAGGCATTAAAATTGAGATTAACAACAGACCCAAGCCCCAGATCAACCGTAGTAGCAGCCGTAGACGCCGTGACGTTTTGGCTTTTATGGAGGATAGTCGTATCAATAACATCCGTAAAGACTATCGGGCTCGTCACCACACCATCGGGCGTCATGATTATATTGCTAGACTCAAGCTGGGCTATACCGGTACCATCAACAGAAAGGACGTAAGCCAAGGCATTTGCTGTCGAATCGACTGGTGCAGCTGCCTCTGTTAATGGGAAATTTACATCCGTAATAGTTGGGTTTACTGTGTTGTTCATTGATTGCCTCCATTGGTGGTACCAAGATAAGATATTGTGCCGTTATCGTATAAGAATTCAGATATCCCAATGCCCAAGGGATTATAGAGAATGGATGTGTCCAAGGCCGGTGTGCTAACATTAAGTGGCAACACCACACTGGATTGCGTGGAGACTCCTGGTTTCTTAATCAGCTTAAACCTAAATACAGCCGCGCTAAGCGTGGCATCGATGGAGATATTCAAGGTCGTTATGTCTGCGATGTGGTCAAAGGAAAAGACCAGGCAGTCCTTAATTAGAACATCCAGAACGCCATTAGTAATAGATAATGTTGCCACCGAGGCTGAAATATTAGTTACATCCACAGTCCCATTAAAATGGAAATCCACCATCTTGTTGCTTACCATCGTAGATTCTCTATTCGAATAGAGAATCTCCCCTGTGAAATCGAGCCACTCAGCCACGCCGTTCTCATACTTAGGCCCAACAATCTTGAGCTGATCAAGAGGTATGTCATCGCCGAAAGGATCCCGTATCATAAATGCTTGAACCGCGCCATAGGCAGTATTGAGACCTATGATCGCAGTTGACCCAAGTGGCCACAGAGCCGGATCTGGAATATACCCATAAGCCCAGCTCCAACCTGCCGGCAATGTTAGAACGCCGGTGCTCGTAGCCTTCCTGATCATGATGGTTGTCGGAGATGTCGGTGCTGCCGTCAGCGAAATCGCCATGTCAGCAGTGAAATCTACAAAGAATGCGGAGCTAACAGTCGGGTCAACCAACCCAACCAACTGCTGAGTTACTGTGGAGGACAGCGAGGCAACCCCAGCACTGCTCGGTATGTCCATATTCATTATTACATTGCCAATAATTTGTACATCATCGGAGGACAATAAATAAACATCCTGGAGGTTCGTAGTATGGCCTTCCCAGGTAGCGAGGCCATCTTCGT
>Ga0193740_1000182_pt1 | contig 18488 bp, 19 predicted proteins | sample L2s1metaG_FD_145072 | JGI IMG/M metagenome (GOLD analysis project Ga0193740, IMG submission 145072) | Soil microbial communities from a riparian zone of the East river system, Colorado, United States - L2s1 | ecosystem: Environmental > Terrestrial > Soil > Riparian zone | place: USA: East River... | reverse complement strand
CCCGGCGGAGCGCGAGCGGTTCCACGGGCTGATGCGCGAGGCCCGCCTGGTGGCCCAGGGGAAGCTCAAGCGGCCGCTCTCCTTCACGGAGTTCGTGGACCGGGTGACGGCCCGCCGGTTCCACTGGTACCGCTACGCCAGCGTGATGGCCGGCGTGCTCCAACGGGTGGCAGACGGAGTGCTAACGCGCGTGATGATCTTCGCGCCGCCGCGCCACGGGAAGTCTGAATCCGTCTCTCGGCTGTTCCCTGCGTACTACCTGTATCGGCACGCGCACCGCTGGGTGGGCCTCGTCTCCTTCGGCGCGCAGCTCGCCTCCACGCTCGCCCGCGCGGCCCGGGCCAACTACTTCCACGCGCGCGGGGAGCGCGAGCGCGGGAGCGTGACGCAGTGGGAGACGGGCCGGGGCGGCGGCATGTGGAGCGCCGGGATCAACGGCACGCAGCTGGGCAAGGGCTATCACCTGGGCATCATCGATGACCCGATAAAGAACGCCGAAGAAGCCGCCTCAGAGCGCAAGCGCGAGCGGCATAAAGACTGGTGGCAGTCCACCTTCTACAGCCGCCAGGAGCGGGGCGGCGCGCGGCCGGCCATCGTGCTCATCATGCAGCGCTGGGCGGAGGACGACCTGGCCGGCTGGCTGCTCGAGCAGGAATGGACGGAGTGGGCGGAGGGGGCCAACGGCGCGCCGGAGCACTGGCACATCGTGAACTTTGAGGCCGTCAAGCTCTCCCCGGAGGAGATCCAGGCGGAGGCGGACCGCGACGGCCGGCCGGCCTTCCCGCCCACGTGCACCGTGGAGCCGGACTGGCGGCAACCCGGCGAGGCGCTCTGCCCGGAGCGCATGGACGCGGAGGAGCTGCGCCGCGTGCGCCGGCGCGTGGGAGAGTTCTACTGGTGGGCGCTCTTCCAGCAGCGGCCGCGCGTGCGAGAGGGCACCGTGTTCCGCGTGGAGTGGCTCAAGCTCACCACCAGCATCAACCGCGTGGGGGCCACGTACGTGCGATGGTGGGATAAGGCCGCCAGCGCGAATCCGGGCGCGGACTTCACGGTGGGCGCGCTCCTGGGCCGGGACGCGCGGGGCGTGTACACCATCCTGGACATCCAGCGCGGCCAGTGGGAGGCCGGGCAGCGCAATGAGATCATCCGCGCCACGGCGGAGGCGGACGAGGCGGAGTACGGCGTGGGCAACGTCGTCACCTGGGGCGAGCAGGAGCCCGGGAGCAGCGGGAAGGACGCCGCCGCCGATTTCCGCCGCCTGCTCGAGGGCTTCCGCGTGTTCACGGAGCCCACCACCGGGGACAAGGTGGTGAACGCCCAGCCGTTGGCAGCAGCGGCCGCCGGCGGTAATGTGCAGATGCTCAGAGCCCCCTGGAACGGGGCGCTGCGCAAAGAGTTCGCAGATTTCCCCAGGGGGCAGCACGATGACATCGTGGACGCCTGCGCGCGCGCGTACAGCAAGCTGGCCCGCCGCCAGACCGCGCCGCCGGCCCAGCCCTCGCACACCACGCGCGGCGTGGGCGGCGCTCTGGTGCGGCCGCCTGGCCATGACGACGTTTCGCCAGTAGTCCAGGGCATTCCCCAGGGACAGCTGCACCCGTACCGCCACCAGCTCCACCAGCTCCGCCACCTCCACCTCGAGGAGTCAGACGATGTACCAGCTTCAGGGGCTCATCCAGCCGGCGCGGCCCACGCTCCCATACGGGCAGTGGACGCTCGAGACGGCCCGCAGCATCGTGGTGGTGCCGCAGGATGTGGTGCTGAACCGCCTGTTTTACTCCGGCGAGCACTGGCAGGGGAGCGCCGGCTGGGTGGGACCGCACCCGGCGATAGGCGAGCGTGGCGCGGACGAGGCCTGGGCGGAGATCCAGCGGGCGTTCACCACGCAGAACGTCATCCGGGAGATCATCGACCGGCGCACGAACGGGGTGGTGGGCCGGGAGCCCATGTGGAAGCTCGTGCCGCGTAGGCTGGCGAAGGACAAGAAGCCCACCGCGCAGCAGCAGACGCTGATGGACGAGGCCACCGATTTCCTCACCGCCTGGTGGGACACGCAGGGCGCACACGAGAAGTTCCAGCGCTGGATGGCCACGATGCTCTGGGGCCGGCGCTCGGATCTCCGCCTGTTCACGCCGGCGGGCCTCTACCGTCAGGGCGTGGACGCGCAGGGCCGCGCGGTGCGGTTCCTCACCGCGAGCACGCCCCAGGAGGCGCTCGAGCTGCTCTACCTCGAGGATCTCCGCCTGGAGGAGGGCACGGTGTACGAGCACCCGGAGACGCGCCAGGATGCGAGCGTGTACCTCTACAACCTGGGCGAGACGATGCGCGCGGAGCTGACCTGGGTCGATCCGGCCTCCGGGCTCACCATGCAGCGCCAGCTGGGGCAGACCGTGGACGCGCCGCCCACGCAGTACGACCTGGGCCGCCGGCTGCTGATGTTCGAGGCGCGGCATCCGGATTGGATCACGGAGCAGCTCCGGCAGCTCCAACGGGCGCTCAACCTGGCCCTCACGATGCTCCCGCACAACCTCGTCACGGGTGGGTTCCTCGAGATGGTGGTGCTGAGCGGCCAGGTGCCTGGGCACTGGGAGCCGGACGCCACGCAGCCCAGCGGCAAGCGATTCATCGCGCATGCGATGGTGCGCGGCGCGCAGATGGTGCAGTGGATCAACGGCCAGGAGATGGGGAAGGACGAGCAGACGGGGGTACTCGAGCGGAGCAAGCCGGATGTGCGCTGGCGGCCGCCCACGCCGCTCCAGCCCACCATCGACGGCATCCAGGATCTCCGGGCGCGGATGCTCGATGTGGCGGACCAGGTGCACGTGCTGATGAACAGCAGCGCGGAGCCTTCGGGCCGCTCGCGGGACTCTGCCCGGACGGAGTTCGGGGGCTCGCTCAGGAAGCCCTACGCGCGCGCCCAGCGCGGCGGCCGCTGGCTCATCGAGACGCCCCTGGCCTGGGTGGAGCTGCTCACGGGCCAGGTGGGCCGCTGGACGCGCGAGCTGCGGGCGGAGTTCACGCCGCAGCTGGACCTGGGGCCGGTGAGCGTGGAGGACCGCGCGGCGGACAACGCCCAGGTGGAGAACGGGGTGATGGCCGTGGAGACGGCCCGCGAGCGCGCCGGCATCGAGGATGTGGACGCGGAGGAGCAGCGCGTGCAGTCCAGCCGGCGGGGGCAGCTCTCGCTGGCCATCCGCGAGGCGGAGGCGGTGCAGGCCTGGGTGGACATCGGCCTGGATTTCGAGGGGGCGTGCCTCGCGGCCCAGGTGCCGGCGGAGCGGCGCACGGAGCTGGCCAGCCACTTCCAGGAGCCGCCGCCACCGCCGGAGGGCGGGAGCTTCCGGCAGCCCGGCGCGCCTGGCCAACCGGGCGCTAACGGCTCGAGGAGGCCGCCGGTGCCGGCGGGGCGCGGTTAGGTGGCCAGGGGTACTACGCGCACGCGCCGGCAGCTCACGCGCCGGCGCGCCTCGAGCGCGGAGCTGGACCAGGCGGCAAAGATCACGGCCGCCGATGTGGCGCATGCCCGCGTGGCCTGGTGGACCGATGCGCCGCAGCAGTGGAAGCCCAACCTGGAGCTGCCAGCCTATGAGGGCGAGGCCCGGAGCCAGCAGCCGCTGGTGGCAGATCCGTGACGCAGGAGGGAGACATGGATGGACCAGCAATCGGCAGCGCGGTGCTCTTCACGGACTCCGTGGGCCACGACCACCTGGCGCTCGTGACTAACACGTTCGGCACCACCATCAACCTCGTGTACGCCAGCGAGGATGTGAGCCGCACCGACACGTATGGGCGGCAGCTCGAGCGCGCCACGAGCGTGCAGCACCAGGGCGTGGCGATTCACGCGCCGGGCATGTTCTGGCGGGGCGTGACGGAGGAGAAGCGGGAGGCCGCGTACCCGCAGGGCAGTGCGCAGCTCGAGCGCGCGGCGGCCGGCGGCTGACGGTAGCAGGGCCGCCAGGGTGGCGGCTAACGGCACGGTAACGGGCAACGCCAGGAACCGATGAGGGACCAGCCGGCGGAGCCCCACTAGGTAGAGATGAGCCCTACGCAACGGAGCCTTAACGGCTACACCTGGGACGAGCGCCTGCGCCGCTATCGCGGCCCCGGTGGCCGCATCGTCTCGCGGGCGGCCGTGCGCGAGGCCATCGACACCACGCTGCGCAATGCGAGCTTCCACGCGCGAGATCTCGCGCTCCAGCTCCGCGCCGGCACGCTCTCGCTCGAGGGCTGGGAGCTGGCCATGCGCACCCTGGTGAAGGATGTGCACCTGTACAGCGCCGCCGCCGTGCGCGGGGGCTGGGACCGGATGACGCAGGGCGATTACGGCCGCGTGGGCCAGCTCGTGCGCACGCAGTTCAAGTACCTGGACGGGTTCGCCCAGGACATCGCAGACGGCCGGCAGCGCCTGGGCATGCCCGGGTTCCTGCGCCGGGCGATGATGTACGGCGAGGCCGGCCGGGGGACGCATGAGGCCTTCACGCAGAGTGACGCGCGGAAGAAGGCGCGCGAGCTGGGGGGCCGGCTCGAGGCGCGCAACATCCTGGGCGATGCGCAGCACTGCGACCAGTGCGCGGGGCTCACGCGGCGCGGCTGGATGCCGGACGAGGACATGGTGCCGCCCGGGATGCGCACCTGCCTCTCGCACTGCCATTGCACCGTGCGCCGGCGCATCGTGGGCGCGGACGGCGAGGAGCTGGAGCTGGACGAGGCCGCGTAGTTAGACGCGAGCCGCCACAATGGCGGCCCGGCCTGCGCAATCAGCAGCATATGACTTGCGTGGGCGTAGTGAGAGGGCTACCGTAACCCTCGAGCAGTAGGCCACGCAGGAGAGACTGGCGAGATGGCAGACCACAACGCGGCAGCTGGCGGACAAGGAGCCGCCGGCACACAGAGCGGCAACGGCGGCGCGCCGGCACCGGGGCAGGGCTCCGGCACCGGCACGTACTCCGTACCGGCAGCGGGGGCCGCAGGCGCTCCAGCGGCCGGGCAGGGCCGGAACGGTGGGCAGCAGGACGAGGCGCGGGAGGACTTCGCTACGGCCCACGTCTCAAAGCTCATTCGACGCTACGGCACAGCCCAGAACGCCCTGGATGTGCTCGCGGGGGAACTGTTCGACATGCGCGAGGAGCGCCGGCTGGCTCCTCCTCCTCCGCCACCCGGCTCCGTGGTGCTCGTGGGCGCGGATGTGGAAGCCTGGACTGCGTGGAAGGGGCTGAACCTGCCCGCGAAGGATGTGCAGGAGAAGCTCACCCGGCTCTCCACGCTCGAGACTGCGCAGGCGCGCGAGCAGCTGGGAACCCAGGCGCAGCAGGCGGCCCAGCCGCTGGGCTACAACCACGAAGTGCTCTCCGATCTGCTGGCCTCCAAAGGCCTTCAGCTCGACTTGCGGGACACGGTGGTGGTGCAGGCGGACCGTACCGAAAAGACGGTCAAAATGGGCTATGTGCGGCCGAAGGATCAGCCGAACGCGGCGTATCAGCGCCTGGACGAGTACGCGCAGCAGCACCTGAAGCCCTACCTTCCAGCCCTGACGGCCAGGCCCCAGGGGGGCACCGGCGGCGCTGGCACTGGCGGCAGCCCGGCCGGGACGCAGGGCGCTCCGGCTGGCGGTGCAGGTGGAGCGGCAGGTGGCAACGGAGCAGCGGCACCCGCTGGCGGCGCGCAGGGCGCGCATGCCGGGGTAGTCGTGTACGAGGGGCAGCAGATTCCCGCAGGAGCTGGCGCAGCTGGTGGAGCGCTGGACCCGGTAGCGGCGATGATTGCGGCCAACCACGCGGCGGCTGCCGGGGGCAACCCGCTCCGGCCCGCCGCGCCAGCCCAGGGGGCACAGAAGTAACGAGCGGCTAACGGGCCGGCGCTCTCGAAGCATCGGCCCGGCACAACTGCACGCGACCCGTACCACCGCAGGGCGGCAGGGCGGGCGCACCACGCGAGTCACAGAGGGAGCAGGGGCACCGGCCGTATGGCCGCCCTGCCGACAACGTACCCGCGCTGGCTGCGTCCGCCCTTTCGCATATCCACCAGCTCCATCATCAGCTCCACCACCAGCACAGAGGTGCACGCAGATGCCACGTACCACCCTCGATAATCTCGCCACGCCTGGCTTCGTGGTGGACCAGTCCAGCCTGGAGCGCACGAGCGGCCAGCAGATGGACTGGGCGAACGTGAACGCCAGCTACATCGACGCCACCACGGGGAAGAAGCGCGTGCCGGCCGGCACGGAGGTGGGCACGCTCCTGGGCGCGGGCAAGATCAGCCCCCGGATCGTCACCACGAACCCGGCCACGGAGATCCTCCTGACGGACGCGGTGGAAGGCGCGCCGGAGGACGCGAAGAGCGGTTATGGGACGATCAAGGGAGGCGTGCTGTACGAGAACCTCCTGCCGCTCGCCACGGGTGGCCCGCCGAAGGTGCTGGCCGCTGCCGTCAAGACGGAGCTGGCCACCGCCGGCTGCACGTTCAAGTTCGAGCAGTACCAGGACAACCGCCTGTAGCAGACGCGCGGCAGGTGTGTCACCTCGACACTAGCCGCTCGAGCAGCTTGCTCCACTAGCGTCCACGCAGCGCGGCTCCAGTACGGCCCAGCTGCATCACCTCACGACAGCAGCACGAGGACACGGCACCTATGAATCTCAATTTTGCGGCGGCGCTGGCCACGCTGGGGCGTGATGCGGCCTTCCGTATCGCCAACGCCGCGCGCCCAGCGGCCGCGTATCTGCTCGCGGACATCCTCCCGGAGGAGCTGCGCAGCAGCTACCAGGTGGACGCCGGCGGCATGACGATCCGGGCCACGATGGCCGGCCTGGTGGGTATGGACTCTCCGTATCCGCCCACGGGGCACATCAGCATCAGCAAGTTCCTCGAGAACACGGCGAAGATCGCCAACGAGACGCACCTGCCGGAGAAGGCGCTGCGCACCATCCAGCAGATGGTGGCCACGCTCGTGTCGAACAACGGCGGCGCGCTCGACACCACGCAGGTGGCCGTACAGGAGGCGCTCAACTTCTACAACCTCATCATCCTCCAGCCGCAGATGGATGTGAGCGAGTACCTCCGGGGCCAGGCGCTCGCGTACGGGGCGCTCAACTGGCAGTTCAACAGCAAGGGCCTCGTCGTGTCGTACGACGTGCCCGCTGGGAACGTGCTCACGCCGCGCACCATCGCCGGCGGCACCGCGTACCACCTGCCGGGCTCCCAGTTCTTCGCGGATATCACCAGCATCCGCCGGAAGCTCCGCAGCACCGGCGTGCGCGTCATCCTCGCGCACCCGGACACCATCGACGCCATCCGCTACAACCCGGCGCACAACCTGGTGGTGGTGGGCGAGAGCGGCGGCGCGGTGACGTTCCGCAAGGTGGTGAGCGCCACCGGCCAGTTCTCCGTGGACCAGGCGGACATCGTGACCCTGGTGGGCTACGGCCTCGAGGGCGAGGTGATCAACCCGGCCAACCCGGCCGCCACGCTCGTGATGCCCTTCCTGCCGCGCGGGAAGCTCATCGGCATCGGGAACAACGGGGAGCGGGGCTACCGCCCCGGGCTGGGCAGCCAGAACAACCCGGCCCTGGTGAACCCGAACCGCATCGGCTACACGCACATTGCTCCCACGACGGAGAGCGGTGGGCGTCCGGGCCGCTGGGGCGAGATCTTCGTGCCCCAGAACGCGCCCTGGAGCCTCGCGGGCCGCGCGGCGAGCAACCAGCTCCCCGTCATCGAGCAGCCGGATCTGCTCGTGATCGGCACCACGGAGATGGCCCCGTAGTACCAGCACCACCAGCTCGAGCACTGCCTACTGGCTGGCGTGGCCCGGTCTGTGTCGTGTGGCCTTCGCCAGCCCCACGCCCCACGTCAGTCAGTAGGTAGCTCGAGAGGCCTTCTCGCAGCTCTAGATTCCGCAGCAGAAACAGGAACCGGCACGCCGCTGGACGGCGACAGGAGCCAGCACCACCACACCATCACCCGCAGCGAGGATACGACGATGGCCGCACGCAACCGCAGCAACAGCAGCTCCACCAGCAACCGCACGCCACGCAGCTCCGCCGGCTCGAGCGGCGTGGGCCAGGGCAGCCAGGGCGGCACCTCGAGCGCCTCGAGCGCCGGGAGCCAGCCCCAGAGCCAGCCCCAGGGCGGGGCCTCGAGCGCCGCGCTCTCCCAGGCTGCCGCCTCGAGCGCCGCCAGCGCGCAGCTCCTCGAGCAGCAGCAGCGCCAGGCCGCCCAGGCGGAGAGCGACCGGCAGGACGCGGAGCGCCGCACGCAGGAGGAGCGCGCCACGGCCGGCGAGATCCGCCAGAGCCAGCGGGAGCAGGACGCGCAGGCCGCGAAGGAGCTGGCGAAGCGCGCGGAGCAGGACGCCCGCGAGGCCGCGAGCGGGGAGCAGTGGGAGAACATCGACATGCACCGCGAGGTGAGCGAGCGGCTCCCCGGCGGCGGCACCCGGCGCTACGGCCCGGGGAAGAACGTGCGCGTGCCCAAGAGCATCGCGGACGTGATTCGCTCCCAGCCCACCTTCGCCACCTCCGGCAACCCGGCGGAGGATCTGAAGGTGCGCCGTGGCCTCGAGCGGGATCACGGGTTCACGGAGCAGGCGAGCCAGGAGGACACCACGCAGGCCGGCGTGCGCGCGAGCATGAACGCGCACGGCGACAGCGAGGACGAGTAGGACGAGGGGGACAGATCCGTGACGATCTCCGCCACGGATCTGCTGGCCCCGCGCGGCACGCTGGTGCCGGCCCTGTATCCGCACCTGTCAGGGCCGGCCATCCAGCAGATGCTCGAGGAGTGGCTGCTGCTGGGGTACCAGGCCGCCACGGACGCGGGGGTGGTAGATCCAACGAAGCAGGATCTGGTGGCGCGGGCCTTCGCCTCGCTCCGCTGGTACGAGGGCGCGCTGGATCGCATCATCGGCAGCCCCACCACGTCCGCTCTGGCGGACAAGGAATCGCACAGCTACAGCACGAAGCAGCTGGAGCTGCTCGAGGAGCGCGCCAGCCACTGGCGCGACATCCTGGCGGAGGCACTGACGCCGGTGGTGGTGTCGGAGGAGGCGAGCGTGCAGGCCTCCTCGAGCGTGCCGGCCACCTTCAGCTGGTAACGGGAGGAGCGCGCAGCTCGTGGCCAACCCTATCACGCTCGCGGTAGCGGCCCAGGTGAACCGGGAGCTGCTCCCGGACTACTGCACCGTGGAGCGCGCCGCGCGCGTGGACACGCCCACGGGGGGCTCCATCGAGGACTTCCTGCCGGTGAGCGCCGATCTCACGGAGCTGCGCTGCCGCGTGAGCCAGGCCGGCCGGGCGACGGAGGGCGGCGCGAGCAGCTCCCCGCGCCGGCTCGCGGAGTACCTGGTGAGTCTGGACCACCGCGAGCTGGACGCCACCCTGGTGCGCCAGGGGGATCGGTTCGTGGTGCGCTCCGGCGAGGCCACGGAGCGCGGGGACGCGGCCGCGTGGGCCATGCACCTCTACGTGCTGGGCCGCGACGGGCCGCAGACGCTGGACCCGTTCCCCACCTGGTACTGCTCCACCACCGTGCAGGCGGGCCAGAGCAGTGAGGCCTGAGCATGGACGGTATCCAGCTCGAGCTGAGCGTGCGCAACGAGAGCGCGCTGGCGGCCAACTTCTTCGCGTTGGATGCGGAGATCCAGGTGGCCTTCCAGCTCGCCAGCACGAGCGCGGCGGATCTCATCCGGCAGGTGGTGCAGGCCACCTGTGCGGTAGATACGGGCTTCATGCGGGACCACGTGCGCGTCTGGATGTCTCCCACGGGGCTCGTCTGGGAGGTGGGCTGGGACGCGGGGGACTTCTTCAACGCCGGCCTGGCTTTCTACCCGTTTTTCGTGGAGTACGGCACCAGATTCATGGCGGCACAGCCTTCGCTCGAGCCGGCGTACAACTACGTGGTGCCCATCTATCTGGCCGATGTGGCGGCGCTCATCCGCCTGGCCATCGAGCGGCGGGGAGTGTGAGCTGATGCCGATGATGCAGAACACGAGCGCGGCGCTGCCGCTCCAGGGCGGCCTGGTGACGACCCTCCGGGCGAACGTCCCATTGCGCACGCTGCTCCACCTCCGGCCCACGGGCCAGGTGGTGAAGCCGGCGGGGCGGATCTTTGACGAGGGCACGGTGCCGCCGGATCTCGTGGGCCGGTGGCTCACCATCGGCGTGCCCGGCGAGGGCTGGGCGCGCACCTTCATGGGGCCGGGCTCCCGGATCTCGTACACGCTCCACACCTGGCACGCGCCGGTGGCGGGCGACGACACGGGGAAGGCGGTGAGCCTCGAGCTGTGGGCGCAGCTCGCGCAGCTCCTCTCGAGCCCCGTGCCGGTGGCGGGCCACCTGTACCTGGCCGGCAGCGGCGCGCTCATCTCCATCCTGAAGGACCCGGACGGCCCCTGGCACGGCATCGTGCGCTATGACGCCATCACGAAGGTGGGAGCATGACACAGGACGAGAACGGGCCGCCGCGCGGCTCCCAGGAGCCGCAGGAGCTGGATGCCTTCGTGCTGGGCCTCACGGCCCTTCAGCACCAGCTGGCGGGCATGCAGGGCCAGGTGCAGAGCCTCCTGGTGCTCGCCTCGCTCGAGCTGCGTGCTCGAGCCGCTCGAGGGGGCGCGCCAGCGCCGCAGGGGCCACCCGGCGCGCTGCTCACGACGGAGCGGAAGGGCAGCCTGCTCGAGCAGCTCGAGACGGAGCTGCGCGCGCAGCAGCGCGGGAGCGGGGCCACCTTCATGCGCGGGGCCGCAGCTCCGGCAGCAGCACCACCACCAGCACCACCACCATCCACTTCAGACCTTTCAGGAGGCACCGATGGGAACGAGCGCGGGGAGTAGCGGAGCAGGCGGCGCGGCCGGCGGGACGAGCGGCGCGGGCGGCTTCGGGGGAGTCACGGCAGGCGCGCCGGTGAGCGCCGGCGGGCCGGCCACCGTCACGGGGAGCGCGGGCGGCAACGCCGGCGGCGGCGCGAGCGCGCGGGCGCGTATCCAGGAGCGCTCCGCCGGCGGCTTCGATCCAACGCAGGCCGGCCCCAGCCCGGCCACGCAGGAGCAGCTCGAGGCGCAGCGCCGCGCGCCGGCCAGCGCGTTCCGCGTGGAGAGCGAGGGCCGCCGGCGAGATCTCGCGGCCGCAGCGGAGGAGCGCGAGCGCGTGGCGCAGCTCCGCGAGCAGCAGGCGAAGGACGCGAACGCGCAGCAGCAGGCGCGGGGCGGGAAGGCGAAGCGGTAGGGGTAGGCGGGGCGGCCGGGCAGGCAGGGCGCAGCAGCACCATAGCAGCACCAGCACCAGCAGCGTACACTAGGACCATCACCAGCGTTTCCCACATAGGGGGTACAGCATGACGACGATCACGGGCGATGCCCTGGTTATCGAGGTAGAGGACACGGTGCCGGCCACCCCGGTGTGGGTGCCCGTGAACGACATGAATCGGTTTGACCGGAACACCACCCGGTCCACCACCAGGCAGCGCGTTTTCATGAAGGTGCGCGCGTACCTGCTCCGGGGCGGCCGCGAGTACACCAGCGCCATCTCCGGCTTCATCAACCTCCTGGACCCGGGCCAGCAGCTCATCCGCGAGGCGATGGACACGGACAACACGGTGAACCTCCGCATCCTGCCGGACGGCACGAACGGCATCATGCAGGAGTTCTACGTGGGCCGGCAGACCGCCGGAGCCACGCCGGAGCCCACCGACTTCCAGACCGGCGGCTGGGAGCTGGCGGACGCGGAGGAGCCGCAGGCCGTGGGCACGGGACCGATCTTCTAGCAGCACCTCGCAGCACCCGCACGGCAGGGCGAGCTTCGCGGCGAGATCACCACGGCGGTTAGGATGGTGTGCCCCTGCACCTCGAGCGCGCCGGCGCTGGCACTGACGCCAGCCCGGCCTCTCGAGGCCTTCAGCCTCACGAGGTACCGGCGACGATGAGCACAGAGAACACAGTGGCCCCGCGCAGCATCGCCCCAGCAGCTCCACCGGCAGCCGCGCCAACGGCGGCGCAACGGCCCCAGGGGGAGGAGCGCATGCGCATCGATCCCGATGCGGAGGACCAGGCGGGCGGGCCGGCCACGGCGGTGCAGGAGCTGAAGCGCGCGCCGGCAGGGGCGCATTTCTTCAGCAAGGACGAGATCATGGCGGCGGAGGATATCACGTACGAGGATATCCCGGTGCCGGAGTGGAGTAAGCCTGGCCAGCCGGTGGGCTACGTGCGCGTGCGCGGCCTCACCGCAGCGGAGCGCTCGCAGCTCGAGGCGGAGCTTATCGAGATCCAGAAGGACGGCACCCAGAAGTGGAACGGCCGGATGATGCGGCAGCTCTTCTGTGCCTACGCCATCATCGACCCGCGCACGGGCCGCCGGATCTTCAGCAACAAGGAGATCCACTGGCTGGGCGCGAAGAGCGCGGCCGCCACGGATCGCGTGTACGAGAGCGCCACGCGGCAGAGCCGATTCAGCAAGGAGGATCTCAAGGAGCTGGAGGGAAACTTGCCGCCCGGCCCATCAGACGCTTCTGCTGGTGGCTCGGGGAACGATGGGGCTGTCCAGCCGACGAAGTAGCGCGCCGGCTGGGCTCGAGCGCCATGCTGGTGGAGTGCATGGCGTACTACAGCTGGGAATACCAGGAGCACGAACGACGGACGGCGAAGGCGCGCGAGGATGCGCGCCGGCAGACCGAAGGCGACGGGCAGACGTTCAACCCGTCGTAAGGCAGGTGAGAGAGAGGGACCGTTAGCCCACCGTTGGACGCCCGGAGGAGCGCGTGGCCACCATTGCCCGGATGTTGGTAGAGCTGGCCGGCGATGCCTCCGGGCTCCGGCGGATGTTCCAGCAGGCCGCCAGGGACTCCGCGACCTTCGGCGCGGAGATGCGGGCGGCGATTGCCGCGCGGCCCCTGGTGGACTCCGCGCGCGCGGCCGCGCAGGGGCGGGACGCCGCGCAGGGCATGGTGGCGGCCTTCACGCGCCAGTACGACACGCAGATGGCGAGCGCGCGCGAGCAGCTCGCCCGGGGCGCGCTGGATCGCAACGGGTTCGCGCGAGCGGGCGAGGCGGCCGCCGTGGAGTTCAACCGCGAGGTGCTCAACGGCATCGCGGATCTCCGCCGGCACTCGATGCTGCCGGCCGATGTGCACAACCAGCTGGTGGCGGAGCTGAAGGACGCCGGCATGGAGGCCGGCCGGGCCGCGCGCGAGCAGGTGGAGCGCGAGCTGCGCGCGCTGGGCGGGAGCATGGAGAGCCTGGGGCGCTCGCTCTCGAGCGCCGGCCGCTCGATGATGACAAACGTGACGCTCCCGCTCCTGGCCATCGGGGGCGCGAGCATCAAGGCCGCCAGTGACGCGGAGGAGAGCGCCAACAAGTTCCAGGTCATCTACGGCCGCATGGCGGAGGGCGTGAACAAGGAGCTGGCGGAGCTGCACCGCACCATTCCGCTCACCACCGCGCAGCTCCAGGAGCAGGCGGCCAACTTCCAGCAGCTCCTCGTGCCGATGGGCCTCGTGCCCTCTCGAGCGGCGCAGATGAGCGTGGCCCTGGTGAAGCTGGGCGGCGATATCGTGAGCCTGAACAACTCCGCGCAGAAGGAGACGCTGGATCGTCTCTTCAGTGGCCTCGTGGGCGAGGCGGAGAGCGTCCGCCGGTTCGGCGTGGACATCAGTGAGGCCCGGCTGAAGGTGCTGGCCCACAACGCCGGCCTGGGCGACAACGTGCAGGTGCTGGATCGGGCGACGAAAACGCAGCTCATCTTCAACGAGATCATGCGGAGCACCACGCTCGCCCAGGGCGATGCGGCGCGCACCGTGGACTCTGCCAGCAACTCCTTCCGGTTCCTCCGGCGTGACGCCACGGAGGCGGCCGCCGCGCTGGGGCAGCAGCTCCTGCCGGTGGTGGTGCCGATGCTCCAGAGCCTCTCCCGGGTGCTGGCCGTCGTCTCCACGCTCTCCCCGCAGACGCTCGACATGGCCATCAAGTTCGGCCTCGTGGCGGCGGCCATCGGGCCGGTGCTGCTCGTGATGGGGAACCTTATCACGGCCGTAGGCACGATGATCACCGCCTGGGCGACCCTGGGACCGATCATGGCGGGCGCGGTGGCCATCCTGGCCGGGCCGGCCGGGTGGATCGTCGCTATCGGCGCGGCCGTGGCGGCCACCATCGGCTGGATCTCGTGGAACAACCGCGCGCGCCAGTCGAACGAGGAGCTGGCGGCGAGCTACCGGGGGCTTGGGGAGGCGCAGCTGCGGCAGCAGACGCAGGCCCAGACCGCGCGAGAGTTCGCCCTGCTCCAGGAGCAGGCGCGGCTCCGGCAGCTCGTGAAGCCTGGGGACATCGCCACGCCCACGGTGGGCCAGATGGTGGCCCCGGCCATCGGCCAGCGCGTGAACCCGGCCGTGGGCCAGCTGGCGGAGGTGAACCGGGAGCTGGACGAGACGCGGGCCAACCTGCGCGGGCTCACCACCGCGTGGAACACCCTGGCGGAGACGCACACCCAGCAGCGCGCGGAGCAGGCGCGGATCTTTGCCGCCAACGATGCGGCGGCCGCTGCGCTCGCGGCGAATATGAACAACTCGCTGGGCCTGGCGAAGGCCGCCGCCGCCGCCGCTCGAGCGCAGCGGAAGGACGAGCTACAGGCCATGCAGGAGCTGGCCGGCACCGTCTCGAGCCTCGCGGATCTCCACGCGGTGGGCGTCAAGTTCGGCCAGGACGTGCGGGACATCGACGCCCAGGCCGTGCGCACCTTCTCCCGCATCCAGGCCAACCTGGACGCCACGGGGGGCACGTTCGACGCCGCCACGGCGAAGCTCCTGAACATGCGGGACCAGCTGCTGAAGATCCCAGCGGTGGCGGAGGCCGCCGCGCGCGCCATGCGGCAGATCACGATTGCCCAGGGCACGGATCTCCGGGGCCTCGTGGGCGTGACGCCGGACCGCGCGCAGCTCGAGGAGATGCGCCGGCTGCGCGAGCGGATGCCGGAGCCCATCACGCCCATCGGCCGGCCCTGGATCACGGAGCGGGATCTGCCGGCCCAGGGCCAGGGGATGGCCACGCCGGCGCAGGCGCTCCCGGAGGTGAGCACCTGGGCCATCCGCACGCAGCAGGGCCTCGAGCTGTTCCGCAACGGCCTGGGCGCGGCGGCGGACTCCGTACGGCAGCAGCTCCTGCCGTTGTCGGACTCGCTCCGGCAGCTCGTGAATCCCATCTACTTCTTCGGGGGCGTGCTCAACGAGATCGCGGGGGCCATCAAGCCCGTCATGGAGCCGCTGCGGCCGATCTTCGCGGCCCTGGGCCAGATTGTCCAGCGCGCGCTCGTGCCCGTGTTCCAGGCCCTCGCGCCGGCCCTGGAGAGCCTGCTGCCGCTCTTTGATGCCCTCATGCAGGTGATCGGGCCTATCCTCACCGCGCTGGCCCCGCTCTTCCGCGCGCTGGGGGCCATCCTCGAGCCGCTCTTTCCCATCTTCAAGCTGCTGGGGATCGCGGCCACGTACATCGGCCAGGCCTTCGGGATCGCGGCGAACATCGTGCTGCGCGCGGTGGGGAATATCATCATCGGGTTCGGGAAGATCGTGGAGGCCCTCGCGCGCGCCATCGATGCGCTGCCCTTCGTCTCCGCAAAGGGGGCCATCCGGTTCGCCCAGGGCATCCAGGACTTCGGCCGGGGCATGCTCTACGCGGCGGACGAGATGAAGGCGATGGCCAACGACATGGCGACGGCCCGGGAGCAGATCCGGGGCGTGGGCGTGGACTCTGAGAAGAGCTACACGGACGCCGCCGGCAGCGTGGACAAGCTGGGCGATGCGGCGGAGCGCGCGGCCTCCGCCATGCTCTTCGTGCCCACCATCTTCCGCATGCAGCAGCGCCTGGCGGAGCTGCTCCCGGCGCAGCCCCTGGGCACCGCGCCGCTCCAGCCGGCGCTGCCCAACTTCCCGCAGCAGCCGGCCCAGCCGCCGCAGCTCGTGCTCACGCCAGAGATGGCGCGCCAGGCGCTCCCGGCCCCCGTGGCCGCGCAGCCGCCCCTGGTGACGGAGGCGCGCCCGGGCGTGCCCGTGGGCATGACGGTGCAGAGCCTCACCATCGTGAACCCGGCGAGCGGCGCGGACGTGGTGGACGAGATCGATGAGGAGTACCGCCGGCGCAGCATGGCCACCTTCGGCACCACGCAGCGCGTGGGCGAGCTGTAGGAGGCGCGCGAGCCCGTGGCGGAGTACCTGACGCTGAACGGCGTGGTGATCCCGTGCAAGGCGGGCGGCGGCCTCCTGCCGTCACGCTACGGGGAAACGCTCCGCATGTACAACGGCCGGCTGCGCTCGACGGAGGAGCCGCTGTGGCGCACGCGGGTCTGGCAGTTCACCACCGGGCCGCTCACCGGCGCGGAGTGGGCCGTGATCCGGCCGGTGCTCGTCTCCATCGGCCTCGTGAACGCCGGCGGCTACGCCATCACCAGGGGCCTCACCACGGTGCCCTGCCTCGTCATCCCGGGCGAGATCCCGAACGAGCCGGACGGCGACACCACGGCGCGGTTCGTGGCGAGCTTCCAGCTGCTCGAGCGGAGCGCCGCCACGAGCCTCATCGGGGGCGTGGAGTCCGTGCTGAAGCTCGTCAACGTGGCCAGTGATCTGCCGGCCGCGCGGCTCGCGTACATCGGCCCCACGCCGCCCGGCGGCGGCAACGTCACCGGGGGCGATGCGGAGCCCTGCGCCTGCCCGCCGGCGCAGTGCCCCAGCGTCACGACCGTCATCGGCACGTTTTACTCGAACCCGCTGGCCGGGCCGCAGGTGCTCTCCGGGCCGGGCCGGCTCGACGCCGGCGGCATCGGCATCAACCCGTGGGGCACCTGGTGGCGGATGCGCCTGGGCATGAAGCTGAGCGTAACCGATAGCGCCGGCGTGGTGCTCTCCGGCCCCTATGCGTGGACCACGACGGCGGTACAATTCGACGGCGGGGCCATCAGCCTGTTCACGGTGAGCCCGCTGGTGGCCGTGGCGCTGCCGGATCTGGGCCGGCTCAAGTTCGAGGTGCTGAGCATCATGGGCATGAACTGCGACCGGGGCGAAGATGGGTTCCGCCCCACGATGACGCTGCCGGCAACGATCACGCTGCCCGGCAGCCTGGTGGAGGCCTAGAGAGGCCCCCCATGCCGGTGCCCACCTTCTACCTCCGGCTCGATGGCGTCGAGATCCCGGTGCGCGCGCCCCAGGGCGGCGAGCTGCCGCTGGAGCTGGGGGGCGAGATCGGCCGCACCTGGGATAACGCGGTGTACTCCAACGCGCTCGCCGGCGAGCAGGCGCGCAGCTGGCGGTTCACCACGCCGTCCATGCTCTGGGCGGAGTGGGACCTGTACCGGCCGCTGCTCGAGGACATGCAGCCGCACCAGGCAGACGGGTGGGCCATCGATCAGACGGGGGCGGCGGTGGAGGTGCTGGCCATGCTCGAGGAGACGCCGAACGAGTACGACACGCCCACGGATGTCCGCTACGCGGCCACCTTCGTGCTGCTCGAGACGCTCGAGCCAGCGCCCCCGCCGCCGCCGGGGCCGTAACCGATGCGCACCCATTCCCTCGCAGAGGCCGCGCTGCTGCGCGCGGGCCGCCTGGTGCAGCACGTGCGCGCGGAGATCACGGACGCCTCCGGGGCCTTCGTGGACTACGGCAATGCGTTCGGCTCCAACTGGGTGAAAGAGATCCGCTGGGGCGCGCACCAGGACCAGCCGGTGATGAGCGGCACCCTGACGCTCCTCCGCGAGCAGTCCGGCACGGGCGTCTCCATTGCGCCCAGCATGAGCGGGAGCCCGGCCAACAGCGGCGGCCCGGGCATCCTCGAGGGCCGGCTGCTCCGGCTCAGCTCTGCCGTGACGGAGCCCGGCCTGCTGCCCACCGGCGTGGAGTGGCGCGAGATGCTCCTGGGCGAGGTGGATGAAGTGGAGTACGGCCGCCGGCAGCCCACCCTGGTGGTGAACTTCCGCGACATCGGGAGCCGGCTCCTGGATCTGGGCATGCAGGCGGAGCGCGTGTACGGGAGCACCGCCGGCGTGCCCGCGTACACCGTGATGCAGCAGATGATCGATGCGGACTGGCCGGCGGGGGTCTACGCGGACCAGCCCACGCCGCCGCTCCTCCGGTACGATGCGCTGGTGTCGCCCTTCGGCGTGAAGCCGGCTTACAAGCAGCAGCAGAAGCACGTGCTGGAGGGCCTCGAGGATCTGGCCATGCAGTTCGGCCAGGTGGTGCGGTATCGGTACGACCCGCTCGATGTGCTGGGCCTGGATCTCTTCCAGCCGGCGCGTGACAAGGTGGACCCGGATGCCACCTTCGGCCCGGGCGAGTACATCGAGCTGCCCCGGTTCAAGCGCTCGAGGGACGACGTTCGGAACCAGGTGCGCGTCTGGTACGTGAACGCCATCGGCCAGCGCGTCAGCTATTACGAGGAGGACCCGGTGAGCGTGGCGCAGTACGGGCCGCGCTACATGCAGTTCGGGCTCGAGGCCACGCCGCACATCCGCACCCTGGCCCAGGCGATG
>Ga0193740_1000181_pt1 | contig 18508 bp, 17 predicted proteins | sample L2s1metaG_FD_145072 | JGI IMG/M metagenome (GOLD analysis project Ga0193740, IMG submission 145072) | Soil microbial communities from a riparian zone of the East river system, Colorado, United States - L2s1 | ecosystem: Environmental > Terrestrial > Soil > Riparian zone | place: USA: East River... | reverse complement strand
TAAATGTTATGGCAACAATGAAAGCGGCAGCCGGAATTGTTTTTTTGAAAGAGTTGTGCAACGGTACCCTTTTTTTTCTATGTTTATACCATTCATATCCCCACACAGCAAAGAAAATTCCTGCACAGGCGATTACTATCCAGCCACCAATATCAGGGTAGGAGTAGGCGTCAAAATTTAAAAGCGTTTTATGTCCGAATAATGGTGGCTGATAGGAAAGACCGGGAATTTGAATGGCTGCTTTCGGGTCAAGATTATGTCCATAATCGTATCCCCATTTGTAAAAATCAATCATTGCTGCAATGCCACCAATTACCGTCAATACCAGGTAGGCAAATAATAACTTTCGTTTGCCGGTTATGGCTACAACCAATCCAAATACAATGAAGAAGGCAACAATATAAACAAGAAAGTCAAACTCCGGGAACATGTCTGCATTAATATGTTTCATGCCGATATAATGATTCAACCCATTTATGATATCAACCTGACCGGTGATCTTATTAAACCAAATATTCATGGTCAGCCCTTCAGGATATTGCGGTGCAATCAGAAAAATAAACCACACCGGTAAAAAATAGGTTGTAATCAATGCCAGTGAAGCAATTGCAATAATTATTCTTGAAGTAAGACTCATCTTGTTCATACTGCTCTTTTAAGAATCTCCGTTCCACCATGGGCAGTGCGGAATTTGAAGTGTACAATCAAAAAACTATTTCGACGGTGGTAACAACACTTCATCAATCACATGAATTATGCCATTAGAAGCCGGTATCGAAGCTAAAATGTGTGCTTTGCCATTGATGGTCACTTTTCCATCAGCAGATTTTTGTATTGAAATGTTTTGACCATTTACCTGGTTAAGTGTCTGGCCGTCCTGCATTAATGTTGTACCCAGATTAGCAAGAAATACATGGTACTGTAAAATGTCCTGGAGCTTTTCCTTGTTTTCTGGTTTCATCAGGTCTTCAACAGTGCCTTTCGGTAATTTGTCAAATGCGTCGTTAGTTGGAGCAAATACAGTAAATGGTCCTGCATTTGATAAAGCATCTACTAATTGCGCCTGCTTTATAGCAGACACTAAGGTTGTATGGTCTTTGGATCCTGCAGCAACTTTTACCACATCTTTTTGCGACTCATCATCCTGTACACCAGACTGTCCAACGGCGGGTTGATTATCAGTACTGCCGGCAACTTTAGTGTCCGAATTATTGCACGATAAAATCAACGAAACTATAATAGTTAATGAAAAATGTAAAAGCCTTTTCATATTGGTTGTTTTAGAAACGGGGCAGTTTTATACACTGCCCCTGTTTATTTATTTGATGGCTACTTTTTTAGCTGTGTCAGATGCCTGTGGTCCATTCTTGCCGGTATTCCATGTTAAGGGAACATTACTTCCAGCAGGAGATACCCTGACGTACCCCTGCATTTCCTGGTGCAATGCAGAACAGAAGTCCGTACAATAAATTGGAACGATACCAACCCTGTCAGGAGTCCATTTCAGGGTTTGCGTTTCACCTGGCATGATCAAAATTTCAGCATTGTTGGAACCTTTCACGGCAAAACCATGCGGTACATCCCAATCCTGTTCCAGGTTAGTGACGTGGAAGAAGACCTGGTCACCCATCTTAACTCCCTCAATATTGTCAGGAGTAAAGTGAGAACGAATTGAAGTCATATATACGTGCACCTCATTTCCTTTTCTTTCTACTTTGGTTGTGCCTTCACCTTTGGATACATAAGGGTGCATATTCTCCTCGATCTTGTAAATCTTTCTTTGCTTCTTGAACAAAAGATCGGCTGGAAGTGCTTCTGCATAGTGTGGTTCACCTGTTGTCGGGAAGTCCAGTAATAGTTTCATTTTATCACCGTCGATCGAATACAACTGTGCACTCTGTGTAAGCTCCGGACCAGTTGGTAAATAACGGTCTTTTGTGATCTTGTTATAAGCGATCACGTATTTACCCCATGGTTTATTGGTGGGTCCACCGGGAACTGACAGGTGACCTATTGAATAATAAGTTGGAACCCTGTCAAGCACTTTTAATGTTTTGACATCCCATTTTACAATTTCAGAAGAAACAAAGAACGACGTATATGCGTTGCCGTTTGCATCAAACTCAGTGTGTAAAGGACCAAGACCTGGTTTTTGTACTTCACCATGCAAAGCTGCTTCATACTTAATTACCGGGATCCCGTCGTATTCGCCGTCAAAAGTTTTATTGGCGATGGCTTGTTGAATTTTTGAAAATGAGAAAACAGGTATTATAGCCGCCAGTTTACCGCTACCGACAATATATTCACCAGAAGGGTCAGTGTCACAACCATGCGGAGATTTTGGACACGGAATGAAGTAAATCATGTCAGGGCATTCTTTAGGATCTAACATTAATACTTCATTCTTAATCGTAGACGTAGCAGTATGGTTGCTCTCGTTATATATATTGTGCGCATACTTCACCGCTTGTTTATGCGCCTTACCTGATTTTACATATTCTTCGGCTTTCTTCCAGTTAACAGCCATGATAAAGTCTTTGTCTTTTGCTGAAGCATTCACTTCCAGGAGTGAGTTGGCTTTTTCTGAATTGTAGCAGGAGAAGAAAACCCAATCGTGTGATTTACCTTTTCCGGCACGGGCCAGGTCGAAGTTTATTCCGGGTGTTTGGATCTGGAATGCGATATTCATTTCACCGCTTTGTGGATTCACACCTATAAAGCTTACAGTTCCCCTGAAGTTTTGTTTGTAAGTAGTAAGAGCAACATCACCATTATCATTATCCAATGGAACAGAGAATCGGGTGCCTGCAACAACATACTCTGAATTTTCAGTAATAAAAGGAGAAGAGTGGTTGCCTGCACTGTTTGGAATTTCAATGATCTCGGAAGTTCTGAAAGTAGTTAAATCAATACGTGCAATACGTGGAGTGTTATTGCCGTTGGCGAAAGCCCAACGTCCATCATGATTGCCATTTGTTCTTGAAAGAGAAATGTGATGAAGATCGTCCCATGGAACAAATCCATGCGAGGTGTTGAGCATTGGTTTGGTTTCTTCGCTATAACCATAACCACTTTCAGCAGATTGCGTAAATACCGGAACGATCCTGAAAAGTCTTCCGGAAGGAAGTCCGTAAATTCCGATTTGCCCGTTAAAGCCGCCTGACACAATGTTATAAAATTCATCATACTTTCCAGGCGCCACATATACTTTTGATGCTGCATCACCACTAACTGCGGACTCTGCACCCCTGGGTTTGCAACTGAACAATGTCCCGAAAGTGACGGCCGCTATTGCAACGGTTGATAAAACTTTGGTTACTGACATACTATTTAATTTGAGTTTTGATTTTTATTTTATTGCTTGATTTTTTACTTGTTTATTTTTCCCCATCGTTAGCTCTCTGGAATTCCAATACCTTGCGGGCTTCCTCGAGGTTTAGGTTTTGATTAGGCATGCGAACAATACATTCTTCCAAAAGCTTTTGAGCTTCTAAATCATTTTCTAACATGATATCTACGTTGGTGATCATGTTAAGAATCCAATCGGGTTTTCTTTTTTGGGTTATTCCTTTCCATCCCGGGCCTACTAATTTTTCGTCAGTAAGTTTGTGACAGGGTTGGCATTTTACGTCGTAAATATTTTTGCCTTCGGTTACCCATTGCTGGTTTAGGGGGTTGGTGAGGTGAACACTCTCGGGTGTAACCATCTTGCCGTGCGCCTCCGGTTGATTCTTTGTAAGTGCCTCTACATCCAATGGCTCTTTATTGGAAGGAGTTTTGTCAATGCAGGCTGTAACAATAAGTAGTGTGGAAGAAAGAAGTCCGAACATCCAGGTTATTCTTCTATTCATCGTTGAGCTTTTAATTAAAAAGACATTTGCATCTTTTAATGCGCAAATGTATTTGTGTCGTTAGGGCTCAACAGTGATGTCGGTCATTGCGTGATATGAGATTCGTCAGCAAACCGCCGCAAAAATACTATGATTAAAATCATAATTCCGAATAAAAGTATTCGAATACTTTTATTGCCTAAATCATTTAAATCATGAGCTCGATTGAAAGCTTATTTGTGCCTGATCTGCAACCTGCTTTAAAACATCCTACGATATTCAGAAAATTCGATGCCCTGAATGAAGGAGAATCTTTTGTTATTATAAATGATCATGACCCCAAACCGCTTTATTACCAATTGTTAGCGGAGCGGGGGAATATTTTTTCCTGGGAGTACCTGGAACAAGGGCCGGAAATTTGGAAAGTATATATTAAAAAGAATCAACCAGTGGAAGGTGAAACAGTTGGCCAGATTGCTGCAAAGGACATCCGAAAAGCAGAAGTCTTCCGGAAATATGGAATTGATTTTTGTTGTGGTGGAAAAAAATCCTTGAAGCAGGCCTGCGAGGAAAAAGGATTGTTACTCGCGGACATTGAGATCGCTTTGGAAGGAGCCAGGGCCACGGCAAAGATTGTTGAGAATTATGATCGCTGGAGTCCTGATTTTCTTGCGGACTATATTTTTAATAAGCACCATCAATATTATTATGATGAAGCACCAGTGATCTATGAACTGGTTATGAAAGTAGCCAATCACCACGGTGAACGTTATCCGGAACTATTGCAAGTGTATAAACTATACACAAACCTCTCAAAGGAATTGGATGAACATTTTGCTAAAGAAGAGAAAATATTGTTCCCTTTTATAAAGGCCCTGGTTCTTTCAAAGCAAACCGGTAATGTTCAGGAAGTGCAAAGCCAATTTTCTTTGTCTGCACCAATTCAAATGATGGAAACTGATCATGAAGCAGCCGGTGAAATATTAGCAGAGTTGAGTGCGGTAACAAACCAATACACACCCCCACAGGATGCCTGTAACAGTTTCCAGTTCCTATACCAGAAATTAAAAGAATTGGACGAAGATTTGCATCAACACATTCATCTTGAGAACAATATTCTTTTCCCCAAGGCACTGGCCCTGGAAAAAGAATTACGTAAATAAGATTTAAAAAAACCAGGGGCTGGGATTGCATAAATGTTCAGAAGGACCTTGCCTGATTCATCATATCAGGCTCATGAATGAGTCAATGATTGTTGCTGATGTTGCCAGGAGCAACGGAAGCCAGGTTGGCAAATCTGATTCTGTGCAAAAAACCAATCACTAACTCGAACCAGGAAACGTAATTTTGTTTAGGATAAAGGAAAATTTAAATAAAAAATCAACTACTATGACCCGTAAGTACATTTTATTAACTATTTTATCAGGAGTTATTGGCCTGACTATAGCTTGTAATTCCAATGACCAGGGCAAAGACAGCACAACATCTGGTGACACCAGCGCTGCAACAACAGGAACTACCGATGCAAATAATCCGAAAGGAGTTGGCCCTCATCAAAATGTTCAATTAACACATCCGCTCGATGAAAAAATGGTAGCGGAAGGCATCAATACGTATAACGTAAAATGTGCTTCCTGTCACAAGATTACAGATGAAAAATTGGTTGGTCCGGGATGGAAAGGCGTCACTGACAGAAGAACACCGGAATGGATCATGAACTTTGTAACGAATACTGAAGAAATGCTGGAAAAAGATACAGCGGCTCAAAATATGTTAGAAGTCTGTCTTGTAAAAATGCCCGATCAAAATCTTTCAGAAGCTGAAGCAAGGGCAACATTGGAATACATGAGAAAGATTGATGGAAAGCAATAAACAAAATTTTGATATTCTTTAAAGCCATCCTAAACGGTGGCTTTGTTTTTTTTCTCCTTATTGATGATATGAAATCGTGCCAGCGCAATTAAAAGGGCTCCCGTGAAAAGAACAATCGCAGCTCCCCATAGCAGCCATTTGTAGATATCGTTATTGGTTTTAAAAAGTATGCCTACTCCCTGCAACATCAATAAAAATTCATTGGCAAAAATTCCTGTTGCGAAGACTATAAACGGAAACAACAGGATCTTTTTGTTCAGGGTAAAGTAGTTTTTCTCTATTAAAATTGCTAAAAGGAAAAAGGTAATAAACCCCAGGAACACCAAGTGCAAAAACCCGATGATTACGGGTCGGTCGCCATATACAGCATTTCCCAATTGAGGAAATATGGTTCCAACCTGTAACACCATTTTCAACACAAATGAAATAGCTGAAAATGTCCAGAATGTTTTAACAATGCCTGGCGGAAAGACTTGTTTAACGGGAGTGGATTTTGAAAAGCGGTAGAAATTTAAAAGAGCTAACAGGATAAAAAAGCAACCTATTGCTGCAAAGAAATAAAAGAGACCTTCGTTATGCCAGAGAATTGAAAGAAACAATGTAGGTATTATGGAAATGCATAACACGACAGAAAATAATCTTGCATTTTTGTCCGGTGCCATACCTTTTTTTAAAAGATAATTCATTAGTAATGCAAAAACAGAAAGCGTAAAGAAACCATTATACTGAAAATGAAGGAAGGTGTAGATCGAATCACGGTATAGTAATGACCCCCCGGATTTGAAAATGATAATGTACATGAGGCCAAGCGTACCCAGGAAAGAAAGAATAAGGCTGATCAATGCTGAAATGCTTAATAGCCTTACTGTTTTATTTTGCGGGTTACTCAGGATATCTCTTATAAATATTGGAACGAATACGACAATTGTTACTACATATAGTGTCGAAAAAGTAATGGTTAGAAAATTATACCCAAAAAAAGGAAAAAGAAAGGCCATTCCAAGTCCACTGAGCTCGATTGCTCCTAAAGCCCACTGGTAAATTTTTCGTTGTGAAAATGGTTCCGGTAAAACATCATAAATAAATAGCGTAATGAAGGCCATCCCGGCCCATCCTGCAAAGGCAAAATGAGAGTGTGCACTCAAAAGTCCCCGGTAATCAAGAAAACGAAGGGGGAAAAGAATTTTACTTCTAAGGGCAAATCCTAAAAAAGCCACGATACATAAATTGAACAGAGTTAAACTTAACCAGAAACTCTTTTTGTCTTTACCCATTGAATTCATTCTGCTTTGAAAGGTGAGCGCTACAACTTGTGATAACTGTCAAAGATAAAACTGATATAAGTCATAATCACCCGCAAATGATGAGGATATATTTGTTAATAGCAAAAAAAGACATCATGATCTTTTCCAAATCGTTTGGGTACGCAATAAGGAGTGTTCTATATGTGGCAATTATGCGGAATGAGAAACGTTATGTGCAGGTAGAGGAAGTGGCATCAAAGCTTGCGGTGCCCCGGCATTTTATGGGCAAAGTCATGAAGAAACTGGCTAAGGAAAAAATACTGGTTTCTACTAAGGGTCCATCGGGAGGCTTCATTCTGAACGAACACACTTTAAACATGTCCCTTATGAGTCTGATCGAAATTATCGATGGTGTTGAAATATTTGACAGTTGTGCCCTTAGGTCTAAAGAGTGTAATGCGTTGAGCCCTTGTCCTATGCACTTTCAACTTGAAACCGTGAAACACAATCTTAAATCTATATTATCTGATACTACGATTGGCAATCTCATCGACGAAAATAATCCTGAATTTATAAGGAGTATTTCCACGGCTATTGATATTACTTTAATAAAGGAATTAGCCCAGTCACCGAAAGTTTATTAATACGGTCACATGTTGCTGCAGGATTTTAATAAGACAATACCGGACATCGTACGGCTTGACTATCGTACTGCTGATGTTTTTAAAAAATACGGTATAAATTTCTGTTCCGACAGGGATATGTATTTACTCGAGATATGTGCTTCAAAAAACCTGGATTATAACTCGATACTGGAGGAATTAGCTGAAGCAACCAAAACAATCACGATTTCAAGTTCGCTCCATTTTTCCGAATGGAAAATCAGTTTTCTTATCGATTATATCACCAACGTGCACCACGAATACATGCATATGGCCATTCCGTCTCTGGAAGCATCTTTAAATTTATTTGTGGAACGCCGGAAAAAGAAACACGCGGAGGCCAATCAAATTCTTATCCTTTTCCGTGAGCTTTCAGTTTTGTTGATGACGCATAGTCGCCACGAAGAGGAAATAATTTTTCCTTACATCCGGCAAATTGAAAGTACTCATCGACGTAAGGAAACCTACGGTAATCTTTTTGTGCGCACATTGCGAAAACCATTAAATAACATTAAAAAGGAACATGAAGTTATAATGTCGGTTTTAAAAGAAATACAATCGCTGACAAACAATTACTTCAGCCAATCCAATGCAAGTGTTGATCAATTAGCTATATACAATAAGTTGGGAGAGTTTCATAAGGATATGGAGCAACACACCTACCTGGAAGATTATATTCTTTACCCGAAGGCGATTGCAATGGAAAAAGAATTGTTACAACTCTAAATACTAAATTCTATAAAAATATTTTGTGCCGTTTTCATTGCCGCAACTTTCCCGTAATCAGGCCTCCGTTATTGCACTGGGTGTTTTTCTCATAACAATCCTGTCGAGCTATTTTTTGCCTGACTACACCATAATTTTGAGTGGACTGCTGGTGGTGATTTTCTTATCCATTTTCGTCAGTAATAAACGTTCAACAATCATTGCAGGTGTTCTTGCCGGCGTTTGTGTAATTATACATTCGGTACTTACGCCTGCCCGCTTTTCTACCGAAACCGAGATGCGATACATCTACATGTTGGTGCTTATTTTTTTTACAACTATAATAGTTCTCTACATTAAGAAACTAATACTCCGGCTACAATTCGATAAATCACACATTAATTCACTTTTCGAGAATGCAACAGAAGGTTTTGTAATTACTGATGACCAGGGGAACATTGTTTTGGTAAACCCTTCGGCCTGTAGAATTTTTGGATACATCTCCGAAGAAATGGTCGGCCAGAAAATTGAATTACTGATTCCCGGGCATTATAAACGTAGCCATGTGCAAATGAGAGACGATTTTTACAAAGATTCCAGGAACCGTACAATGGGTCATGGACGTGAATTGTTTGGCAGGAAAAAGGACGGAGCAAATTTTCCTGTGGAAGTAAGCTTAAGCACCTATATACAAAACAATCATCGTTACGTCATTGCATTTATTGTTGATATAACTCATCGAAAAGAAATTGAGCAAAACATGATGAAGCAGCAAAAGCAACTGGAAAGAGTTTCCGATGAAATGCGTAAGCTCAATTCTGAACTGGAAGCAAAAGTAGAAGAGCGGACAGTAATTTTAAAGGAAGCCTTGCAAAGACTGGAACAGTCGCAGGAAGAATTGAGTATAGCCCTGGATAAGGAAAGACAATTAAGCGAGATTAAAAGCCGGTTTGTTTCGATGGCTTCACATGAATTCAGAACGCCTTTAAGCACCGTCCTGTCATCCGCATCACTCCTGTCCAGATATACTACTGCAGACGACCAGGAAAAGAGACAGCGACATATTGAAAAAATAAAAGGCTCTGTAAAACATTTAAATGACCTTCTCGATGATTTTCTTTCACTCGGAAAGCTTGATGAAGGCAAACTGGGCGCGGAATTTACCGAAGTAAACCTTTATGAATTGGTTAATGAAACAGTGGAAGAAATGAAAGGCCTGGCTAAAAAATCTCAGTATATAGAATACCAGCACTGCGGGCCCGAAGTGATCGAAAGCGACAAAAAACTGATCAAAAATATTCTCATTAACCTCATTTCAAACGCAATTAAATTTTCCGACGAGGGAAAAACGATACATGTTAAAAGCGTTGTAAAGGAAAAACTGGCCAAAATTTCGGTTAGGGATGAAGGTATCGGTATTTCCAAAGAAGACCAGGCGCATTTGTTCTCTTCGTTCTTCCGTGGGAAAAACGCATTGAATATACAGGGTACCGGGCTTGGTTTGCACATAGTAAAGCGTTATTTGGACTTATTAGGTGGTAAAGTCAATTTGAAAAGTGAATTGGGAAGTGGTACAATCATTACATTTACAATTCCTGTAAACTACTTATAAATGGAAAAAACAATCCTGGTAATTGACGATAATACAGACATCAGGGAAAATACAGCTGAAATTTTGGAACTGGCCGGCTACAAAACCTATACCGCCGAAAATGGTAAGCAGGGAGTGGAAGTAGCTGTAAAGCAAAGACCTTCAGTAATTGTTTGCGATATTATGATGCCTGAACTGGATGGTTATGGTGTATTACACCTATTGCGAAAAAATCCGGAAACACAAAATATTCCTTTTATTTTTTTAACAGCAAAAACTGAAAGAAGCGATTTTCGCAAGGGAATGGAAATGGGAGCTGACGATTACATCACCAAACCCTTTGATGATATTGAGTTGTTAAACGCTGTTGAAATAAGATTAAGGAAAACACAGATACTTGAGCAGAATTATTCACCCTCGCAGCACGGGTTAACCCAGTTTTTGAAAGACGTAAAGAGCACCGGCCTGATTGATAAATTATCCGAACAATATGCTGTGGAGAATTATGATAAAAAGCAAATGCTTTACCAGGAAGGTAAGCGTCCCCGCTTTTTATATTACCTGTTAAAGGGTAAGGTAAAGGCATATAAATCTCACGAAGATGGTAAAGAGTACATTACCAATTTATATAGCCAGGGCGACTTTATTGGATACACTGCCTTAATTGAGGATCTAAATTACGATGACAGTGCTACCATATTGGAGGAGGCAGAATTAATGATGATTCCGAAGGAAGATTTTGTGCAAATGGTTTACAGTGACATCAGCATCGCTTCAAAATTTATTCATATCATAACGCAAAATGTCAGGGAGAAAGAAGAACGCCTGTTAAATCTCGCCTACAGTTCGCTTCGCAAAAGAGTAGCAAAAGCACTCGTTGATATTGTTGAGAAATTCAACCTGAAAGAGCATTCCAGCCCGATTGAAATCTCAAGAGAGGACATTGCACAATACGTGGGTACCGCAACAGAATCTCTCATTCGTACACTTAGCGACTTCAAGGCTGAAAAACTCATAGATATAAAAAGCGGTAAAATCATCGTCAATAATGTAGATAAGCTAAAAAACCTCCTGTATTGAGCTAATGCAAATATTGACGCTGCAAATGCAATTGTTGATGTAACATGAACAAAATCGTATCCGCGTTTGAAATATGCCTGACAAAACTCCTCTGGTAATATAACGTGTATCATCTTTTGTTTTTCTGCTTGCCTATAATTTCGTTACCATGGAAAGGGAAAAGGTAAATTCAATATTGGTACGAAAATATAACCAGCCCGTGCCCCGGTATACGAGTTATCCTACTGTTCCTTTCTGGAAAGATGAAATTGATATTGAACAGTGGACCCAGGCTTTCAGGAATAAGTTTGAAGAACAAAATCATATCAACGGTATCAGTTTATACCTTCATTTACCTTTTTGCGAATCACTTTGTACGTATTGTGGTTGTAATAAAAAAATCACAACCAATCATAAAGTGGAAGAAGAATACCTGCTGGCTATTGAAAAGGAATGGATGATTTACCGCAGGCTTATGAAGCAGACTCCCGTTATTCGTGAACTACACATTGGGGGCGGAACTCCCACTTTTTTTTCTCCGCGAAATCTTGAGAGGCTCCTGAACTTTATTTTAAAATCAAGCATCTCTCATCCACGCCATGAGTTTAGTATTGAAGGACATCCAAACAATACCACGAGGGAACATTTAAAAATGCTGTACGGCATCGGCTTCCGGCGCATTAGCTATGGCGTACAGGACAACGATCCGGAAGTTCAGCGTATTATTAACCGCATTCAACCTATTGAAAATGTAAAGACGGCTACAGAAATGGCAAGGATGATTGGGTTTACCTCGGTTAATTTTGATTTGATCTATGGACTACCGCTTCAAACCCAGGAAAGCATTGCCAGGACCATCAATCAAACAATTGAATTAAAACCGGACCGTATTGCATTTTACAGCTATGCTCATGTGCCATGGACAAGCAGGGCACAGCGCTTATTCGATGAATCGCATTTACCTTCTGCCGAAGAAAAGATATTGCTCTATTTAAAGGGAAAGGAGTTGCTGGTTAATAATGGTTATGTAGATATCGGGATGGATCATTTTGCATTGACAAATGACGAATTATATAAAGCATGGAGAGAGGGAAGACTACACCGGAACTTTATGGGTTATACTACCACTTCAACCCGGTTTTTATTGGGGCTGGGTGTATCAAGTATCAGTGATACAGGAAACGCCTTTGCGCAAAACAACAAGTCATTGCACGAATATTATGAAGTTGTTAATGAAAACCGGCTGCCCGTAAAAAAAGGATATTTTTTGAGCGAGGAGGACGAAGCGTTTCGCCAATACATTCTCGACATCATTTGCAAAGGAGAGGTTTCTTTTTTGGTTAAACATCTGCCTCAACTGGAACAATACACTTTTCCTTTGCTTAACGAATTAGAAAAGGATAGTTTGATTACATGGAATAAGCATGGATTGAAAGTAACATCCCGGGGGCATAATTTCCTGAGAAATATCTGTAGTGCTTTTGATCTGCACCTTCAGTACGGAACCAGGGATGGAAAGAATGTTTTCAGTAAAGCAATCTGATTTCACGGGTTAAACAAAACCGCCCTTACAGGCGGTTCATTTTTCAGGAATTTGTGCGGCCGTGCCACTGGTCAAGCTGTTTTTCCTTTTGCTTGCGGAGTATTCCCTGCAACTTATTTACTGTTGTATCCACAGCCTGTTCAAAATCATCCACTGCACTTTCTTTTACAAAAACATCATTACCAGGAACCTCAAGCCGTATTTCGCAAAAAGTATCGGGTGTGGCCTTGCTGGCTCCCAAATACAAAGTAACGTTTGCCCTCACAATATGATCATTTGGTGAAAGCTTGTTTACTTTCTCACGTATATATGATTCCAATTCTTCCCCTGCTTTGAATCCAAGCGATTGTATGATAATATCCATAGAACTTTTTTGATGTTTATACCATTATCATACCGCTTTTCCAATGTGAAATTTAATACTATAACTGACCTCTGAAACTGCTTTATTGCATCGTTATTATTTAGTAAGGGGAAACCACACCTCCACATAAGGAACGGCATAATATTTTAACGAGGTATTTACTTGATACTATTCAAGACGCCTGCGCCACATCAGAGCTGAAACTTTCTTAGAGTCGGATTGTACCTTGAACTCATACGGCAAACATCATCTTAACATTGGGCTTCATACCTTAAATATTTTTTATGTAGAGGTAGATTTTGACAAACTAACCGGAGAGCCTTTGTTTTTAAGATCGTTCAATTGAGTAAAAGAGTTGATACCTTATTTTCACTGGTAGCAATAGAAAGTGTTATCGAACACATTAAAAATAAAAATCCCCTCAATGAGGGGATAAATATGTAAGGCGCTTTTTTTATTTACTTGATTTCATTTTTCATCGGAACGGACGCCTTTTAGTCTTTTCAGAGGATCTGGATAGGGCTTTTCTAATGGGTTCGGATTTTAAACGGGCTTTTTAAAGATCTTGGATTAAAGGTTTTTCAAAGAAGTTGACTGATATTGGATTTCAGTTTTGGTTTTTCGGATTTGGATTAATTCCTTTTTTTGGACGATTTGGTTTTCAGGGATACTGTCGGTTTTGGTTTTCTTAGGTATTGAACGATTGATGTAATATCAATCAACTTCTGATACAAATGTAGCCTCCACAAGCAACTTGTGCAATTGTAAAATTTCTCAATTTTAATTGTATGATTTTTACTGAAACGGAGGTAAAACACTCATGATTACCAACGAAAAGATGCGAGATGCCATTCGTAAAATTACCGACGGGTTGATATTAATTGTTTGGAGCACCATTGTCAATCCAGCACAGGATGGCATTTTTTTGCGTCGCAGTTAAAGTGGTGTTTTTTGGCATGGTACCGCTACTTACAGCCGACCGGATACTCGTACGTGCATTAAATATTTGCTGGTAATTTGTAAGAGGACCGGGACCATTTGTACTTGAGGCCTCATGACAACCGGCATTAGAACAAACTGTTTGAAAAATCGGATGAACCTCAGAAGCAAATGATTTTGTTCCCGTACAACTCATATTATTATTTGGAGTGTTGGTGCTATCACTGCTTTTGGAGCAGCCCGCAAACACAGCTAAAACAAATGCACTAATCAACAGGTCCCTTTTCATACTAGGTTTACAAATATAAACTGTAGAGTTGCGAAAATGGTTGCCTCTGCAATAAAAAAAGCCGCCCCAATAGCGGCTTCAATTTTTTGGGAACGATTTTTATGACAAAGTTCCTTCCGAAGTAATTTCCGTTTTTAATGCATTGGAAATGGGACAGGTTTGCTCCGCTTTTTTTACGGCTTCTTCAAATTTTTCCTTACTCATACCCGGAACCTTTGCCTTTACTATTAAATGTGATTTCTTAACAACACCACCTTCAAATGTAATTTCGCATGTGGTATCAATTCTATCAGGAGTAGCTCCCATTTCACCCAATACGAAACTTAGCTTCATGCTAAAACATCCTGCATGGGCAGCAGCAACTAATTCTTCAGGATTGGTTCCCGGTTCGTTTTCAAAACGCTGCCTGTAGTTGAAAGGAACATTGCTTAATGATTTACTACCTGTGTTAAACTGACCACTTCCTTCTTTTCCTGAGCCGGTCCAAACGGCTGTTGCTGTGCGAATCATAATTTATTTTTTTTAAGGTGACAAAGCTAAGGAGTTGTTACATATTTCAGCTTTTCTGGTTTTTTCTTTTGCCTGATCTGCAGTTGTGCACAGAAAAAGGATGAAAACTTTTGGATTTCGCCTCCGGTATAAAGATGTGCAGTCATGTTTGAAAATATATTTTAGGGTCATGTGTTCCTGCCCGTTGTCGGGAAAGTTAAGGGGCTGAATGAGAACGCTTTTCTACAGCAGAGCTATTTTAAACCCTTTTCCTCTTCAAAATCCGCGGCATTATTATAGTTGGATACCAATGGTAAAAGCACAGGTTAACCACCGGAAAGATTGACAGTTGACTACGACACCCATAAGAAGGCGCACTCCCGAACCATCTTAATAACAGTACATGATCCACAATATTGTTTTCGCAGAGGATGATGAAGACGACCAGTTCTATTTCAGGGAAGTTTTCAGGGAGATGGATAAAAATATCCACTTAGTGTTTGTTTCCAATGGCCACCAACTGATGCACTTGCTTCAAAACTTTATCCCCGACCTGGTTTTTCTTGACCTGGAAATGCCATACAAGAACGGGTTGCAATGCCTTGTTGAACTAAGGGACAACCCTTTATTAAATAAATTACCTGTTATTGTTTTATCATCCACAATGAAGCCGTCTAATATTCAAACAGCCTATGAAATGGGCGCCAATCTGTTTGTTCATAAATCCTCCCGGTATTCTGAATATTCCGAGTGTTTGAACACGATTATATCGATGGATTGGGATGATCCTGAAACGATCCGTGAACAGTATTGTAGCGATACCGTGTTTCGTTCCTTTAACTGAGCCTTATTATTCGTTCGCAAAATTTACACAAAGGGTATAGTAATTGTGACTGTGTCTAAAACACAGAATGGCTTTAACTCAACAGGACGAACCAAAATTCATGGTTGTTATTGGTACCTCTGCAGGCGGCATTCGAGCTCTCGAAGAATTGATGATGCAGCTAAAACCTGAAATGGATGCAGCTTTTTTTGTAGTATTGCATCTTTCACGGAAAGGCGTAGGCGAAGTTCTTTTTCAAAGGCTGCGGCAACATTGTACAATCAACTGCAAAGTTGCCAGCAATGATGAACCTATCAACAGGGGTACTGTATATCTTGCTCCCCCCGATAACCATTTAATTTTAGATAAAGGCAAAATTGTGATTGGAAAGGGTGCTCCTGAAAATAGGTGGCGACCTTCCATTAATAACCTGTTTCGATCAGCGGCAGCCAATTACAATTCCAGGGTAATTGGTATCATACTTACTGGCTTGCTGGATGACGGGACAGCAGGCATGGCTGCCATTAAAAGATCAGGTGGTATATCAATTGTTCAAAATCCAAATGAGGCTGATTATCCTGACATGCCCGTTTCAGTTTTGGAAAATATGGATGTAGACTATGTCGAGTCCCTCTCGAACATGGGAGAATTGCTTACTGAAATTATTTCTGATACAAATCCAACTCCCGTTGAAGTTCCCTACGATATCATCCAGGAAACCAATATTGATAAAAAAGTTTCCACGCGTGTGGACAATTTATCCCTCTTTGAAAAAGCACAGTTCAATTGCCCCGATTGCGGAGGTGGATTATACATCACTCAAAAAGAACATCCCACCCATTTTCGTTGCCATGTTGGTCATTCCTATACGGAAGGAGACTTATTATTCAGGATTTCGGAAGTGATGGAAAACACCATCTGGATAGCATTACGAATGATGGAAGAAAGAAGAACTTTGTTGCTGCGGTTGACTAACCGGGACCGGGACAGGGGATATAGTTCGACTGCAAACCTGCATTTTGAAAAAGCGAAAGAACTCGAACAGCATATAGAAAATCTTAAGCAAATTTTATTTGCTACTTCGCAGCCTTAGTAAATTTTACGGGATTATGCCGGCAATTGAATACAACTTCCGATAAAGCCAATGAATTGTCCGTCATGAGAGAAATTTGGACTTCCTTTACTCATCAGATTTACAATTTCCTCACCTTTTTTTACCTGGTATTCCACTGTAAAATCTTTCTTCCTTTCAAAGGCTTCGTCCATCATTTTTTTCACCGTCCGCTCATCCCTTGGTTCCATATCCTCCACCCAATCTTTACCAATAGCCTCTTCAAGGGTTATGTCCCTGAACTCAAGAAATGCCTTATTGACAAACTGCATTTTTTTGTTATTGTCGGCCACCCAAATCATCACAGGCGAATTGTCCGCCATGCTCCGAAACCATTCCTCTCGTTCTTCAATCATTTTTTGTGCGTGGCGGTATGGTGTTATATCTTCAATTGCCAGTAGAACAAGATGTTCTTTATGCAATTTTCGGATCAGTCTTCTTGCATTCAACACCATTATTTTTTCACCAATGTGAGGAAACGTATGCGTTACTTCAAAATCTGCTACCTGTGAATTGCGGGGAATAATTTCCTCCAGTAATTCCTTTAATCTTGGTATGTTCCATTGCTTGTTGCCAACCTCATACAATAGTTTCCCTTCCGTTTCTTCTTCGGTTACATGAAAGGTTTTATAAAAGCAACTGTTGGCATTTTTAATACGCAGGTTTTTATCAAGAATTAACAAAGATTCCCGGATGGTGGTGAAAATGGCCTCCGAATATTCCTGGATCTCTGCCAGTTGCTCATTACGCATTTGCAGTTCCTGGTTTATAGTAATGAGTTCCTCGTTGGAGGACTCCAGTTCTTCTTTTGATGTTTCCAGTTCTTCGTTAATGCTTTGCAATTCCTCGTTGCTGGAAACGATTTCTTCGTTTACTGATTGCAGTTCTTCATTGGCCGCTTCCTGTTCTTCAATAACAATACGCATATCTTCACGAAGCCGCGATAATTCTTCTTCCAGTTGTTTCACTCTTTTGTCTTTGGCATCATCACGTAGTACTTCCTGTACAGCAATTAGTTCTTCATCAAATACCACGAGGAAGATTTTTTCAAAACCTTCGGCATCCGATTTCAAAGGAATGGCTTCTATGCTTATTTTCCTGTTCTGTTGTTCTTTATCAGTTTCTGTCCAGGTTTTGGATTCCGGTTCTCCGCTTTTTGCTGCTTTGTACACAAGATTGCGCAATTCGAATCCCAATCCTGGTCTGGCCATCTTCAATAAGTTGAGGCTGGCTTTTCCAGGTGCCGGCTCTAAAAACAAACCCGTAGATCCCCGAAATAGAATAATATCGAGATCCTGCGAAACAACTACACACGAAGGCGTATATTTTTTTAGCAAAACCTGGTCAACAATTTTATCAATATCAATCTCGTCCGCTTTTATTTTTGAAGGTGGTATTTTTCGTCCAAATGCAGGGTCTGCCTTATCCTCGTTGCGAATGGAAAGTTCGAACATGGCTTTGGCGGCAGCATCCCTTTTCTTTGCATATATTTTAAACTTTTTATCAACCTGCCCGAAAAGATAACCCGATGAACCAATCGTCTCTGATTTTCCCAGCACCAGGTAGCCGTTGTTATTGAGTGCATAATGAAAAGTTGCGATCAACCTTTTTTGTAATTGTGGTTCCAGGTAAATGAGCAAATTGGAACAACTGATAACATCCAACTTAGAGAATGGAGGATCTTTCAACACGTTATGAGTGGCAAAAATGCACAGGTCGCGAATGCTCTTAACAATCCGGTAATGGCTGTCAACTTTTACAAAAAAGCGGTTTAATCGTTTAACAGGAATTTCTTCTACTTCGTCTTTTGAGTAAATACCCAACCTGGCCTTGTTTACTGCGGCTTCACTTAAATCAGTCGCAAAAATCTGAACTGAAGTTGTCGCTGCTTTTTCACCCAACACCTCCATCAGTATCATGGCAAGACTATAGGCTTCCTCACCGGTGGAGCAGGCCGGAATCCAAAGCCGTATGGGTTCTTCCGTCG
>Ga0193740_1000180_pt1 | contig 18515 bp, 14 predicted proteins | sample L2s1metaG_FD_145072 | JGI IMG/M metagenome (GOLD analysis project Ga0193740, IMG submission 145072) | Soil microbial communities from a riparian zone of the East river system, Colorado, United States - L2s1 | ecosystem: Environmental > Terrestrial > Soil > Riparian zone | place: USA: East River... | reverse complement strand
CCGCTCTGAATTTTTAGAAACCCGATTTTCAGGGAATCGTCCGTGTTCAGCATTTTGGTGATCTTCAGGCAATCGTCCATGGTGGCACAATTGGGAGGAAGTTTCATCCTTTCTTCTGCCTGAGGTTTTTCAAATTTTGGTTCTCTTGCGATGGCCCTGTTCTTCAGAACAACGGGTATAAACAACTTGAAAATTTCCGCAGTTTTTTCGTTGTTGAAGTTGAAGATGTTTATTTCGGTTGTATACAACCCGGGATTAACAATAAATTCTTTGGTAGCAGCTTTGCCGCAAACAAACTTAACGTTGTAGATAAACATAAAAAGGATTTGAAAAGTGAGTAAACGATTCGGGATTTCAGTGAAGTACAGCTTAAAACGGCAGGATTAACGAGTGCGAATTAATATCACAGCTTACTTCACTAAGGTAGACTCCAACAAAAAGCAAAACAACCGTACTACTACTCATCAGTTCGGGTAGTAACACGGTTGTTTCAAATACTGAAAAATAAAAACTTAGTAGAGCAGGAATTAATAGCCCTCCCTCCTGACAAAAACTCTCTCCCTTTGTAAACAGTTTCGTTTATTTATTTCCGTTACTTCTGAAGTTTTTGCATTTCATCACCATTTAATAAAACGATTATGAAAAAGTTTTCAATTTGCATGTTGTCGCTTATTGCACTCCTTGTACTGGCAAGTTCGTGTAAAGTCAACCTGGTTGTCCTTTCTCCCAAACCCGACGATGCCACAGCAAGAGTGAACGGATATACTATTGACAATGCCGGGCATTACTCTGTTCATGTAAAATTCAATATGGTTGTTGACCAGGCAACAGTTGTTGTTGGGAAAACCCTTATCCTCAAATTTTCGAAAGACCAAAATACTACGGCTACAATCACCTGGTCGGCTAACGGAGAAGAGCTGACAGTTACAACCACTAAAACGAGAACTGAATTGAACACATTTAATCCTGATGATTCTTTTTCATTAACACTGGTTGGTACAGATACAGGAGTTGGTGTGGTTAAGTCAAGTACCGGTAAAATACTGGATGGCGATTACCAGGACGGTGCCGGTGGTAATTATGTTATGGGATTCACGCTGATTGGATAAAAGTTCCATGTTTGTGCAACCGTAGTTTCCTGAAGCCAAACCCATCAGGTAAGGTATAGATTTCCTCTTTTGTAATTGCTAATGAAGACTATCCGTCGCAGAGTGAGATCTTTCCTCGGTGGAGAATTGTACACACATTTAGTAATTTATCTTCCTTGTCAAGATGACAAGTAAAAAGTTAGTGAAGATGACAAATGACTAAGTCGTGATTTTTCATCTTGTTCTGTTATTTAGAATTTGAAACCTCCACCTGACCCTGTCATTTCAAAGGAGCAGTAGAATAATTTTTATTTAGACAACTCTTCAAGCGACTGAGAAATCTCATCCCGATGGAAGATTGTGCTCTGTAGGAGTGAGATCTTTCCTCGGCGGATGGCTTCCATACACAATCGGTAATTTTTCGGTCTCGTCAAGATGACAAGGAAAAGTTGGTGATAATGACAGGTGAAAAGTTGGAGGGTAAATGCAAATGATCAGGCCTGATCCTGATGCCTATCGATAAATATCCGGCAACAAACTATTGATATAGTTTTCGATATTCATGTAGCCATTTGCGGCAATTTTTTTCGCATCAGAAGGGTCTGCGGCATCCAGACCATTCTTTCGCTCCCATTCATCCGGGATGCCGTCTTTGTCTGTATCCTGTGGAAGTTTCCCTGTTTTCAGCACGGGCCATCCGCCTGCCTGTTCTACCTTATCTATTAATCCATTTTTGCTTACTGAATATTTTCCTGTCCGTACCTGTTCAATGATGCGTTTTTCCTGTGTATCGCGGTTCCAATAACATCCCGCGTATTTCAATACCAGTTCATAAGCCTCTTTGGCTGTTTGTGTAGTAACAGGAGCAACATCGAAAGAGTTTTTACGGCGATTCCTTTCGGGAGAAGTGCCTTCTTCGTAATCAACACCACCGGCCCAGTTGCTGGCAGATATTTCGGAGTAGCCCTCTACAAAATTTCCGTCAACATACCACATGCAGGAAAATCCCTGGCTCTCGGCGTTGTCAATGCGAGCGATCCGCCTTTTCACATCCTCATTGGTTGCAGGGCCCCATTTATAGTAGTTATTAACCAGGTTGATGGATAAAGGTTTTCCGTCGCAGGAACGATGTCCCCAGTTGGAGATAACACAGTTGCGAAAATCCAGCAGAACTGTAGGAGCCAGGTTATTACCTGCTATACTGGGATTTCTTGCCGCCCCATTGGCCAAAAGGTTATGGTGAAAAGAAGCTTTGAACCCACCGATGGAACCGGAATAGCCATGCGCACCTTTTTCATGGATAGAACGATTCAATGGTTCACTCATTACACACCACTGAACCGTTGTTAACCTTGAGCCATGCCAGTTGTTCATCCCCTCATCTACAGACCAACTAAACACACAGTGGTCGATAATTACATTCTCCGAATTATCGATATTGATAACATCGATCTCGCTTCCAATTAATCCTGACTCGATGCCGGGTCTTATTCTTATTCCACGGATAATGATATCGTGCGTGTTGTGTATTTTCAAAGGAAAACGTTTCAGGCAAATGCCATCACCGGGAGCTGTCTGTCCTGCTATAGTAAGGTAAGGCGTATTAATTTCAAGTGGTGATTTCAGATCTATTGTTCCTGAAACCTCGAAAACAACAATTCTCGGCCGCGCATTCGTAACAGCTTCGCGGAAGCTTCCCGGTCCGCTGTCATCCAGGTTCGTTACTTTCAAAATGGTGCCGCCTCTTCCACCTTTCGAATACCTGCCCCATCCTTCTGCTCCGGGGAAGGCCGGCAGTTGTGCCCGGACATGAGATGTAATTCCAGAGAATGCAATGATGAACAAAATGAACTTCCTCATAAATCTTATTTAATAACGCACACGGTTCGTTGTGTTGACTTGGTGTAAATGTATAAATCAGTTGTATGCATATTGCTGATGTTACATGCAGTCAATGATGGTTTTATTGGTGATCGTTCGTTGGCGGCAGCATGCAATATGGCGAGGCTGCCAGTAAATCTGTAGCACATCTTTTAGGTGGTGTTAAGCAACAGCTACCTTAAGCTTTTTACTTTTCAGTACCAACGCCGCAATCAGTGACACTAATATTCCTACTGGCAATATCTCTGCAAAAGTGAACAGTATAAAACCTGCAGGTGTGGCATACATTTCCTTTGCTTTATTGATCTCTGTGATCTTCTTTTCCAGGGCAGCCCCTGATAAAGATGCTTTTGCCTGTTCTATCATTGCAGCACAGTATTTATCCATATAGTCCGGAAGGAAGTTCCTGTAGACAATTGCCCAGGTGACAACATATAAGGTAGACGCAATTAATGCGATGAGTAAACCCATGCCAAAAGCTTTACCAAAACCAATGATGCCATTGTTCTGTTTATCCCGGTAAGATTTAATGGCTACAAAAATGAAAGTAAATGCTATAAGCATTCCAAGATAGCCAATCACCATGGGAAGAGGACCAGTATCAACGGTATCATCTTTAGCACTAATGATCATGGTGATTGTCATAAAAGCAGATACCACGGCACCTGCAACTAATCCGTAAATAATAACGGTTCGTTTCATGTTGAATTATTTTATGCTGCTAAAATGCGATGCCTGCTGTTAAGATCTTTCACTCAATAGTATGATTTTGGTATTGTTTTTTCAAATTCATGCGAAAGTATGAGGGCTAAGGGATGATATTTAGCCTTTTGGCCTTTTCAATTGCCTGGGTCCTGCGTTGGACGTCCAATTTTTCGAACAAACGGGATGTATGTGTTTTGATGGTATTCAATGATACGAAAAGCTGATCGGCAATTTCCTGGTTAGTGGCACCTGATGCCACGAGTTGCAATACTTCCATTTCCCGCTGGCTGATGCCTAGCCGGGCGATCATTTCAGTATCCGGTAAAAATGGTTCGTGAGCCGGCCTGTAAACGGTAACCTCTTTTTCAACCACTACCATTTCTTTTATCACCTCTGTTTTTGGCCGTGTTAGCTTTTTTGCCAGCCAAATTCCAATGAAGGTGAAAATGACAGCAATACCTGTAATGTAGATTTCGGTTGAATGATCAATGATTAATAGTTTAATCTTCATCCATTGCAGCAACAGTAATATTGCAGCCATAGCTGCAGCATAGAGGAGTATATTCTTTATTGTAAACACAATTCAAACCAATGCTCAAATATAAAAGGCATTTTGCAGCCGGAATGATTCAAGTTTCTTCGACAATTTTAATTTCCTGGTTTAATTGTTTTTGTCTGTGTAGGATTTGAGGCCCGTTGTTGTGCTGACGCCGGCAAGTCAAAGAATGAATTTGACCAGCTATTTAGAATTCACCCCCCCAAATATGTTCTGTCATTTCGAAGGAGCTACTGTATGATTTCGGTTACAGTATCCCTAAGCGACTGAGAAATCTCATCCCGATGGAAGATTGTCCTCTGTAGGAGTGAGATCTTTCCTCGGCGGATGATTTTGCACACAATTTTTAATCACACTGCCTCGTCAAGATGACATGTTAAAAAAAAGAAGATGAAAAGTAAACTTGGATGAGGACAAGTGAAAGGTTAGCCTGGATGACAGGTAAAAGGTTAGTAAGGATGATAATAAAGCACAAATCTATTGGAGGAGAGATGCGGAGACCTAAATTTAATAACTCATCCTGATAAAACAAGACTACCTTGTACTACATTCCTACATTATGATCATGAACTTATCAAAGTCCTTTCATTTTCACCGCGATCAAAATGAATACAGGGGCAAATATCTTTTCCGCAAAAACACAAACAAAGATGGCGATAACTGTGTATGTCTTGTTCTCAATGTGTCGGTAAACGAAAAGGAAGAGAAAGTGTACGAAGTTGATAAATCCACGGCGACACTATTTTTGACTAACGAACTTATTGAAGAACTGGTTGCGGATGAAGTAATCGGTTTTACCAGTGTACCTACGCCATAGCATTAGTGTGGTGATGGTTAGGGTAGGCAAAAAGCAATACCATTGTGATGCACCCCATTCCAAAGAATTAAATTCAAATGATGTGAACTGAGTTCTTTTCATTGATGTGAAGATGAATTGCCATTTTGAAAAGAGAGGAAACTGCGTTCAACAATTTCCACGTCGTTGCCAAAACAAGCCTGTTACAGGACTCACCGCAGCACCTACAGTAAAATAAGCAAGTAAGGCCAGTTTCGTTTTTCCTGTACCTTAGCACTTCTTTTCTTTCACTTCCTGCCTGATAAATATCCGCTGGTTACGAATGGGTACCCAGATGTGCTCCACACATTAACATGGCATGCCCGGCATTAAAACTATACCATCATGATGCAGCCTTCTTCTACGGAGCCAATTACTGCTACCGCAGGTGCCGTTACCATTCAACCAACTGTTTCCAAACCAAACAAAGAACTTTTGTGTTTGTTCTTTATAGCGACTTGTTATTTAGAATCTCAACCCCACCTGACTTGTCATTTCGAAGGAGCTACTGTATGACTTTTGCTTACAAAAGCCCTAAGCGACTGAGAAATCTCGCACCGATGGAAAATTATCTTCGGTAGGAGTGAGATCTTTCCTCGGCGGATGCTTTCACACACAATCAGCAATTTTTCTGCCTCGTCAAGATGACAGCTGAAAAAAAGAGATGACAAGTGATAAGTCAAGATAACAGGTTAAAAAGGGTGAAGTTGCCACTTCAAATGGTTTTGTTAATTGTCCTGGACAAAAAAAATCGGACCCTATTTGTATTAAGGCCTTTCTTAAATTTGGGTAGGGTATTTTGTTCGTTCTTAATTTAAACCGCTTCTCTCTCCTCCAATACCTGCGTTAAGAACAGCCCTTTTATTTACTCTTAAACTGCTTTTTTATGAAGAAACTATTACTTTCCACAACACTGGTTCTCTCCATCTCCATTCTTACAAATGCCCAGACAGGTTATTTCAACATCCGGTTGAATTATATTGACGGCACAGGAGCACAGGCCGGAAAGTTAGAAGGCGGTGGCCTTGGACTACAATACGAAGGATTTAAAACCCCGAAGTCAAATCTTGGATTTATCGTCTCTGCCGATTTCAATTCCACCGGCTGCGAAGAAAAAACTATTGACATCAACTACAATGGTTCCAATTCGAAAACAGAAGTCAATTACTATTCGTCATTGAACAAGATAACCGGCGGTGGAATCTTTGCTCCGCTGCATGGAAGTTCTGTTTCCCCCTACATCTCCATGCAGGCCGGTGTTATGTGGTATCGTACCAAGCTGGTGATCGAAGATCCTGATGATCCTTCTGCCTGCGATCCACTGGAAACCAAAAATGTGAAAATGAGTGTGACACCTGTGGGCAATGTAGAATCGGGTGTGAAAGTGCAGCTCAAAAGGAAGGACAAAAAACCACTGTTCCTGCAGGCTGGCGTGGGCTATAACATCGGTACCAGGGCCAGCTATATCAAACTGGGTGATGAACCCAACGACGAGACAACACAGCCTTATACTTCCAAATTCAAAATGAGCGATGGCTCTGTTCACGAACATAGTATTGGTACATTGTATCGCACACGTACTACACAGTTAGTGTACAGTCTCGGTATTAATTTTTATTTTGATTGTCGTTAGTCATGACAACAGCCAAAGAATTAATACCTTTTCGTATCGTGTCCGAATTGAGGTTTCACACCGGTACAAACAGATTGCAATCGGAAAATAAATAACCAAACCTTCAAATTTCGGGACGTAGATCAGAATTTTAAAGAGCCATTGCCAGGCCCGAATGCAAGATCGTGCCTGGAAAGAAATGCATTAAAGTATTGCGATACTGTCCTTCTGCAGGAATTGATTTACCATCCTGGCCAAAACCAATGCAACGCACACCGAACAAAAAAACGGGGCCGGCATTTTCATTTTGAGTAAATATTTTGGTTGAAGATAAATCCGTTCGGTTCACGTTGAGGCCCGATGGCTTTTGAATCTGTTCACTACTTTCCCGAATTTACCCGGGCTACGTAAAAAGAAAACTAACTTTAGTGATGACCTCTGTAGCTAAATACATAACTGCCGTCATTTTGCCTGAAAATGACCATTGTAAAGCTTCCCTGCCCTGAAGTGTATGTGATCGCTAATTGGTCGGCTGTTTGTCCGCTGGTTAATTTTGAAACCACAGTACTTACCGTTGTATTTCCACCCACGTTGTTTTCAATCACCTCGCCTATGGAAAAAGAAATTCCGGTCAGTGTTTGCAGCGTTTCACGATTGTACTGTAGCATCATGGCATAAGCAGTTGCCTGAGGAATGGGATCTGTATCAAATGACGCATAGGATATCTTATTATCGGGTGCTATATTTAATAAAATGCTACCCTTTATATTTCTGTTACTGTCATCCACAGCCGGTAAATGGACTTCTGCTTTGATAATGCTATTTAAGTTTTCCGGTGCCTTCGAGTATTGATATCCTTTTTTAAATTGTAGCAGCACCTCTACATTACTCCAGTTATTTCCGGATAAACCAATCATTTTGCTTGCAGAAACAATATAGGTATTACCATTGTTACCTTCTTTACTACAGGAGAATATGGCAGCAATAGCCAGGAATATCAAAAAATACTTCCAATTCATACTTGCATCAATTGAGGTAAAATAGCAAATTAAATTTATCCTGGCCTGTCATTATCCACCACGCTTCTGTACCGAGGCCGACATTCTGGAAATCCAGGGTCTTAGACTCCTGGTTCCGACGATGCACAAACCAATCGTTACGACTTCTTTATGCTTTTCTCTATCCAATCTTTTGTTGTATCGGCGAGGAGTTGTAATATATTTTGCTTCCCGGCTTTAAATGCATGATTCGCTCCTTCTATTTTTACCAGTGTGGCCAGCTTCAGTGAGGAACAAACCGGTTCTATCAAACTCCATGTGGCCAATTCATCTTTTGTTCCCTGCAAAAAAAGCATCGGTGTTTTTACATCTTTTAAATGTTCCGCCCTGTCGGTTGAAGGTTTGCCAGGAGGATGTAAGGGAAAACCATAAAAAATAAGTCCTTTTACTTCAGCATGGGGATGTGCCGCCAGGTATTGAGAACTCATTCGTCCGCCAAAGGATTTCCCGGCAACAAAAAGAGGAAGCTCCGGTAATAATTTCTGTGCTTTTGAAATAGCAGCTTCTATGGTTTGATGAGCGACAGCAGGAGTATCAGGTCTCCCTTTTTTATTTTCAGCGAAGGGAAAATTATAACGCAACGTGGCAATGGCCTGTTCTGAAAGTAGTTGAGCCAGTGTTACCATAAAAGAATGATGCATACCCGCACCTGCCCCGTGTGCGAGGACCATGATGCATTTACTTTTTTCCGGGATGATACATTCGGCAGAAACAGTACCAATGGAAGGAGAAATTTTTAGCGATAAAGACCGCGTTTTCATGGCCATCAGTTTAGTATAAAAATAAGCAGGATTTTACTGGTTCCTGTCCTGGTTCGTTTGGGTTTGTATTTGCTACGAGATGGTGTAGGAGATAATAATAACTTCCTAAACAGTGATTTAAATGTCCGCGGTCGCAGACATTCCCGGGGCGATTGTTTACTATTTATAGAACACTACGGAGAGCAAAGGGAGAACTTAATGACAATAAAAATGGGATAACAACAAAGACTGTTATTATCCCATTTTTTTATAAACAAATTAATTATAAAAGTTTATTGGAAACAAGTACGTTGGCAATGGCAGTTTCCAGCTGGTTAAAGCTTCCTTTGATCTTGTATTCATTTTTACCAACAACAGAAATAATGGGAATATCAAATGCAGTGGCCCCGGAAGAGCAAATAGCCACAGGAGAATATTTCAGGTCAATACCGTCAACCACAACTGGTGTTATGCTTTTCCAGAAAGTGTAAGAAGCTTTTGGAAAGTTTCCTGTTGAAACCAACTTTTGCATTCTTCCCAACAATACTCCTGCCTGTAAAATTTCAAAAGTTTGATTTGTTTCAAACTGGTTCGATTTATCACTGACCAACTTAAACGAAACCGGTTTAGTTACATCTCTTTCAACAATACTCTTATTGATGATTGCTATGGTATCTTCCACTCCTTTTACAAAGGCTACAATTTTTTCAAGGTCGTAAGCATTTGTGCTCCTGAATTTTTCAACAGCAGATTCATCCAGTTTACTAGCCGTTATTAATAAAGGCACATTATCATTAAAGATCATTTCCATCACATCCCTTTCCATGAACCGGACACCTTTTCTGCCGGTATCGCATACATAAAAGGGGGTAAGCGCTGTATTTTTAAAACTCAGTTTATAAACAACTTCTGTAGTGGGAAATAAGGGATTTTTGGGATTGTACGTCACTTCGTTAACCGATATTAAGGTATCCTTTGTGCCTGGTGCAAAAATTCCGAGTTTTACTTCTTTAAACATGCTTCCCACACCATCATATATGGCAACCACCTGGCCATTGGCTTTCACATCGCCTTTTTTGCACGTTACCGTTTTCTGACTAATTGATACAATGGAAACAAATAAAAGAATTGCAAGCAGCATGGTTTTCATAAAGTATTTATTTTTTTAAGTCGTAAATATATATTGCGCACTTGGAAATTAAAAGCGCTTACTTATAAACCCCTAGAATGTCAGTTGCTGGCCTCCGGGTCTTCTCCTTGCGTTACAGTTGTTGGTGACACCACGGCAACAACAACCAGCGCCGCAGAAGCACCAGGACTTTTGCTAATTGAGTGCACTTCACTTCGGCTTTGCCCAGGGTAAACTCCGCGTGAGATCTTTCCCCGGAGAATTTCAAGCCGCACCCGCACTGTCATTTCGAAGAAGCTGCCGAATGATATTCGCTTACCCAAATCTTATGCGACTGAGAAATCTCATTCCTATTGAAGTGTACTCCCAGTAGAGTGAAATCTTTCCTTGGCAAATGCTTTCACACACAATTTTTAATCATGCTGCTTCGTCAAGATGACAATGTGATTATTCTTTGAAATCACCTGTTATGTAGAATTTTTAAACCCTCTACGTCCTGTCATTCGAAGAAGCAATCGCAGGATTTTTGTTTAGACAATGGCGGGCAACTCTTTTCTAACCACGGAAGCCACAAAATTTTTTACACGGAGGTCCTCTGCGTTCTTGGTGTTTCTTCGTCCGTGTACTTTGTGGTTCATCTCTTGCTTTCCCGGCTCAACCCACGGCACACTCCGCATGAGATCTTTCCGCAATAGAATGTGTATATAATAAGACAAAGAAATAATTTATAAAGCAAAAATTGGCACAGTGGTTGGAATATAACTATTACAAGACGGTTGGTAAGCAATATGTGCAAATGGCTTTTGCGTAGTTGTAACGCTTACCAGTTAATTAAAATTTTAAATGGCAGACAGCCCTTTTCAATAAGGGCTGTTTAATTTAAATCAACCTTCCTTTGCAAGCAGCGTAACAAAATTGGTTCAATCTTCACATTGTGAATGTATTTCTTAAGCGTTTGCAGAGTTCCAATCCAACATAGAGTGACAACGACATATTAGAATCCCAGAGGCCCGATCACTATAGAATTATTTGAAACACTATTCTTTTTCCTTCACTTGTAAAAATTTCCTGTCAAAGCTTTCCGAATAATCCCACCATTTCCCCGTTAGTCAGTTGAACCATTTCACCGGTGCCTTTCTTGTACAGCTTACAATTAAATTCCATCTTCGCTTTAATATAGTGAGTGGCCGCACCAGCAGAATCCACCGCACTGACAATATTAAAACTACTTCCCGTCTGGTTCCCTGATCCATCAATTGTGGTCCATAAATTACCCTGTTTGTCAACCCAACTTATATAAACACCATCGGCATTTTGAAAAGGATCAAATTCAGGACCGGTAGTATAATGGTAGTTTCCAGGAATGAAGAAAGCATTAAACTGGGCGTTGGTCGAAGTCAAATACTTATGCAGGATGCCCTTTGTTATTTTCAGGCTTGTCAAATTCACAGGTGTAGAGTTTGACTTAAGATCGATGCTGGCAGAGAGGGCTACATCATCCCCGCCTACCGCAGCGGATCGTGAGGCATAACCGTTGGTTGGTGTCACTTCCTGTAAATAATTAACGCCGCCAATAGTAGCTTTATAGTAATAGGTGGCATTGGTACTACCCCCACCATTGTTACCACCTCCCTTCTCGCAGCCTAATAAAAAAATGACAAGACCAAACAAAAGAAATTTTACAGGTGAATAAATTGTTTTCATCATAGTCGCTTTGGTTATTTGATTATCGTATTTTTTTTGTCAGCTGTTGGCTGCATTCAATGTTTTATTAATTGTTTATATCCCGGTTGTTAATCGGGCATCTAATTTTCCTGACAGCGGGAAGCCTGAAAAAGAACTAAATGCACCAGTTTGTTCATGTTTGACAAACAGGTGTCCTTCGCATTTTAATGCATTGTATAAATTACCGCCCACATTCAGCATGGAGACTAAATACGGATGTGCAACGTCATGTATCGCTTCAACTATTATAACCCGGAGGGCTATGCGATTAACAAGATTTCAGCAGGAACGAATGTAATCGATAAATATACACAGCGAAAACAAATTGTACAGATTTTATGGTTTTTTTATAACTGTGATTTTCTGCCACATACAGTAAAGGAAAACTGAAAGAGCTGTTTTGATTCTGAATAGAATTTCTAACCTCCGCCCCATTCTGTCATTTCGAAGCGGCTATCGAATGATTAGCGGGTAACATTTTTTAAACCACGGAGGTCACCAAGGTTTTACACAGAGAATCCACGGAGATACCTCTGCGCTCTTTGTGTTTTAGTCCTCCGTGTACTTTGTGGTTCAATTCCTGCTTACCATTTTGCCGGGGTAAACTCCGCGTGAGATTTTTCCCGGCGGATGATAGTACATACAGTTATTAATCACACGGCATTGTTTGGATGACCGGTAGAATGTGTGACGATGAATTTGAAAATGATATTTGAATAAGACAATAATAGGTAGCAGGTTCCCGTGGCCGGCCAATACACAAGCCTGCCGGAGGAGACACGGGATCAGGATCTATATTTTTGTATATCTCACAGCAATTTATGGCGTCATTGCTTCACTATCTTCATGCTGAATGTTTGCCCATCAACATTTACACCTAACAGGTATACCCCCCTGCTCAAGGCATTTAATTTATTGTTGAAATGGAACTCCGCCGCATTCTGGTTATAAAATATTTCTCTGCCAATCAGCTTTCCGGACAGATCAGACAGATACACTTCAACTTTAGAAGAAGGAGTTTTTGCAAGCTTCAGTTCTATTTTATTATTAAAAGGATTTACGACCCAAATTTTTTGTGCTGTTTCTTCCCGTGTAATTAAAATCGAATGGCTATACCGATAGCTTCCATTCCCATCAACAATTTTCAGACGATAATGCATCAAAGAAGCCGATGCTTCCTCAGTATAGTAATACTCCTGGACTGGACTTGTGTTCCCTTTTGCTTTTACAACTCCTATCGTGCTAAAGTTCATTCCATCCTGTGCCCGCTGAACTTCAAACCTGCTTGTTGTTTGTTCATTGCTGGTGGACCATCTTAAAACTGCACGTCCATTTTGCTTTTGGCCGGTGAAGTTCAATAAAGTTGCTGGTAACGTATTTGTGGGTAGTAACCTGAAAAAAGATGGGGAAGAACTGAGTGTAATTCCCTGGGGTGCCTGCCCGACAACTGTTCCGGTTGCCGAATAATTCCACTCCATTCTTTGTGCAATAGTGGGGTCCCACGAAGACGGAAATGAATAGTTGGCTGAGAAATCCTCTGTAGCGTCGCCTGGGTTTTTGGCCCAAAGAACATAAATATATTCGCCCTCATTATTGAAAGCGCCACCATCGACATCGGCAGGTAAATTCATTTCATCCGTTCTGGAGGCGTCATAACTATATCCATACAAAAGCATTGAAGTTGTTTTATTGCCGGTTCCCAGCTGCGTCAGTTTTTCATTGCCCGGTGCATCACGGTTAAGGTTTTCGTACATGCCCATTAACCGGTATTCTTCGGACTCGCTAATTACTGCAGATGCTGAGGGGGCGTTCATTGATTCGGCCACTCCATACAAATGCACCTGCCTAATATCGTTTTTTTGCGCCAGCACCAAAGCCTTGATCCCATAGTTTCGCTGCATTTCATCCGAGCCATGTCTCCAGTCCACGGTACGCCTACTTACATTGGTTTCTGTAACGATAAAATGTTTTTTAGGATAGGTGACCCCGTTATAACCGTGATTCTGTAATACCGTTTCAAAGCTGTTCTTTAGTTTTATTACCTCCGCAGCTGCAAAGTCAGAATTTCTTGTGAAACTAAAATCTCCAATGCTATTGTTCCAGTAACGCAAATTATAACCGGGATAACAATGGAAACTTACCATGTCAAAATAAGCTCCTCCTTTGTTCGGGTACGCGAGAGTAATGCCTCCATCAACGGGGTTATCGGTGTAGCGTAACAATGCATCGAGAAAGCTGGTATAGCCGATGCCACCGGGAGTAACATAGTCGTTGGGATTGAATTTCTTTACCACTTCCCATGTGATCCTCAGCATGCGGATGTAATGATAAAAAGGAGCGAGCATATTGACTGTTTCAGAAGGCGCCGGCGCACGGGTGAGCCATTGCGAAATATCGGTACCCCAGGTAAAATCGGGTTCATTCACTACTTCCCAAATACTGATGTAGTTGCCATAGGTTTGAATTAACCTGTAAACATAGTAAGCGAAGTAATTATTCTGATTAACCGAGCTATCCGTATTCCAAATGGGTTCGTACAAGTTTGAAAAAAGTTTGGAGTACTCCGTATTTCCCGGGTACACAGTTTTGTCCTGGTGCGCAGAAGAAGGTCCTTCTATAAAGCAAACCATATTCTTTATACCGAGCGTTGTGGAATAATGATTAAATGCATTCAGCCTTATATCGATGCCCCATGTTTCAACAAAATGATCGGGTAAGGTTGGTCGCAAACTGGTTCCTCCTGCGTTGCGAATGATACCCGCAATGGTTTCATCCGACCAGCCGTTGCTGGGTGCCGCCATATTGCTTCCATAATCAAATTTTTCGGTGTAGGGACGAACATAGTCATTAGCTGTTACCGGCTGTGCGGAAGTGGAAATACTTTTAGTGATAAAAAGTAAAAATATCAAATGGAGATAAAAGTTTTTCATAGATGTGGTGGTGTTCGTTGAGTGATGAGAAGTGGTTCACTGATATCAACGGATCCTTTTCAAATAGCGGATTCGTATGACGGCGCCAGGTTTTTAAGCCGGATGCATTTTGCGTGACAGGCACGATACAATCAAAGGGATGTGCTGGGGAGCCGCGATGGGGCAAAACAAATTTGCCGGAGAATCATAATTTTTCATAGTCGGATATTGGTTTTAAGCTTTATAAAACTTGCCTGGCGGGAAAGTTAATCTGCAACAACAAAGTCTGAGCCAGAGGCAATTTTATAGTGCCTTTCAAAATAATATTTTTGTGCGAGAATAAGTATGTAAAGGTTTTCCTAAGTAGTTTATTACGCAGATATGCTTACCTGTTCGTGCCCGATAGTTCGTAAAGCTAAGTAGTGTTTTTACGGTGGACACCCGCAATGTCGTGATAAAAATCTTATCTCACCATGATCTAAATAATAACTTTCCATCTCTTTGGTTAAAAAATCTAACATTCCTTTTTTTGAAACCACAGAGGTCACAAAGTTTTTACACAGAGTTCACGGAGATACTGTGCGCTCTTTGTGTTTCTTCCTCCGTGTACTTTGTGGTTTGTCTCTTGCTTTAACCTGCGGCAATAAGAAATCTCATCTCCCACCTTGACCTGTCATTTCGAAGGAGTAGCAGAAGCATTTTTATTTAGACAAAACATATGCGACTGAGAAATCTCATTCCTATAGAAGATTCACTTCATTGAAGATTTGGTTGAATTTACGCCGAGTCCCTGTGGAGACTCGGCTAAGTAAAATGTAAATACTATGCAATACGCATAGCATAAGTTACATCTGAAGACTGTTGAGGTACTGCAGCACCCGGCATTGGGGTATTCCTTTGATTTTTCAGGTCCTGGGTATTGCTGGCATCTTTATCCTTGTTTGCATACACATAATAAACTACAGCCGCAATAATTAAAATACCTATGATAAGCCAGGTCCACATCCATGTTGGATTAACCCGGGTACGTCTTCTTGTCTGCACATGTATATTTGCCATAATTAATTTTTTTGATCAACAATATTTGTCTCGGTAATGAAATACACAAACTATGCCTGATGATATAAGATCAGCTTCAGCAACTGATCAGTTGGATACATCTGATGCCGGATCCTGTTCAATTAGTTCAACTAGAATCAAATCCCCACCCCCGTCCTGTCATTTCGAAGAAGCTGCCGAATGATATTCGGTTATCCAAATCTCTACGTGACTGAGAAATCTCATTCCAATGAAAGATTGCACTTCCCTTCGGCATTGCTCATGGTGAACCCCTTCGACTTGCCCAGGGTAAAATCCTTTCACTTTGCACAGGCTAAACTCCACGTGAGATCTTTCCTCGGAATACTTTCACACACAACTTGTATGCTTCTGCCTTATCAAGATGACAGGTGGTAGAATGATGAGGTATTTCCCAGACAAAGTTGTATACAGGATTCTATTCACACAGCGTTGTTAGATGACAGGTAAATTAGGGAAGATTAATGCATAGTTATTTTCCGAATCCTGTTATTGTCGGTATCCGCTACATAAATTTTTCCTCCAGCATCTACAGCAAGTCCGTTTGGTAATAAAAACTTAGCTGCGGCACCGTCTCCGTCCGCAAAACCTAATTCACCTCCTGCAATGGGCACATATTTACTGTTGGAACCCACCTTGTAAACCTTACAAAAATTTGTATTACGCTCGTTTGTTGTGGCTGTAAAATACAACTCGTCATGGGGCCCAATTGCCATTCCATCCGGCGAAGGAATTTTAGCGAATTGCGTGATGTTTTTTGATGGAGCTATTTTTCGTATCGTTGCGTCGGAAAAAAAACTAAGGAAAACTGCTAATAAATTATCGTCCCTGTTCACTACAATTTCTGTTATCCCGAACAGTATTGTGCTATCGATAAATGTAGTTACTTCTGAAGAAGGGCTGATCTTCCGGATTTTTGGACGGATGTCCGGAATATCATGATCAACCACATAAAGCACGCCAACAGAATTCATGGCCATTGACCCTACGCTACGAAACTGTGCTGCTGTTCCTGTACCATCGGTACTTCCCGCCGTTGAACTTCCGGCCAAAGTGGTTACAGTACCATCTGGCGTTATCTTCCGTACTCGTGATCCATCACCCACATACAGGTTGCCCTGCTTGTCCGCCACAATGCTCCCGGGAATCATAAACTGTGCGCTCGCACCTGTACCGTCTGCAGTGCCCTGGCTACCACCAGCGATTGTAGTTACCGTTCCATCTGGTGCAATACGCCGGATACAGTATTTTTTCCGGTCTGAAATAAAAATATTTCCCTGCCCATCCACGGCTATTTTAATAGGGCGATTGAATTGTGCGGTTGCAGCGTTCCCGTCTGCCCAACCTTCAATACCATTTCCTGCCAGTGTGGTTACCGTAGCTGCCGGTGCGGGCTCGTCATTGTTTTTTTTGCAGGAAAATAATCCGATTGCCAGTAAAATGAAAGTCGTATTCCTAAGTAGGTTATGTTTCATGATAATAGGTTAACTTCTTCAAAAGTAGCAGTAGGAGTAGTTCATTTATAATTGAATTATCAGATAGTACATAACATTGTTGCAGAAAATGCAAAACAAAACTTATGGTTTTACAAAACGGCTTCCTCCGTAGAGTGAGATCTTTCCTCGGCGTGTGATTATTCACAAAATTTTCAATCACACTGCCTCGTCAAGAAGACAGGTTAAATTGTGTTAGTGCTTTGAAGCGAACTGTTATTTGGAATTTCTAACCTCCGCCCCATTCTGTCATTTCGAACGAGCAGCACAATTTTTATTTATCAAAACATTTAGCTGCTGAGAAATTTCATGCAGATGAGCGACTATCTTCCGTGGAGCGAGATCTTCCCCGGTGTGTGATTATTCACCACAAGATAAAAAGTTCAATCAGACTGAAGCCGCAGCCTTTGCCAGTGTTGTTACCTTGTAATTACCAGTTGATTTTTTGCTCAACCGTTTTTTGATCACCTCTACTACATATTTGGCATCCCGGCCAACACCTTGTATCATAGATGATGAAAAAGCAAAAAGAAAGTGCAATCCCACAAAATACAATCCTGGTTCATTAGTTGCCACACCCCGTTGCTGTAACGGTTCTTCATCTTTGAAAACAGGAAGATCAATCCAGGAAAAACGTGGATAAAAGCCGGTGCACCAGACCACATTTTGCACGTCTGCTATTTCGCCGTTTTCCAATAAAGGCCTTCCATCCTTCACACCAGTTACCCGTGGTACCTTTTTTATACCTGCAGCCAATAGTTGTTTTGGTTTCTGCCGGATCAGTGGCGCTCCCTGAGAGATCATTTTAGCTCTCGTCTTTCTGCCCAAAATGGTATGGGTGGTAAGCAGCCGGTGAAATATAAAACGGAACAGAATGGGCATAATAAATCGTTGCACATTCCGGTTTGCGATCTCGAAGGGAACATGACCGGTATCCCTGCCAGCCATCCATACTTCCTGTGTTTTAGAAAGCTCCATGGCAATTTCAGCTCCGGAATTTCCGGCGCCTACAATCAGTACGGCACCTGGTTGTAATTGCGATGGATTTTTGTACGAAGAGGAATGAACTTGTGTGATATGCGCATCCAGCTCTTTTGCAACAGAAGGAAATTTTGGATGCTGATAATTGGACATGGCCACCACCACATGCGCTGCTTCAAAAACCTCGTTGCCTGCCTTTACTTTATAAATAGCATCTTCTCTCCATAGCGCATCTACACGTACACCCGATCGAACCGGCAATTGAAAATGCCTGGCGTATTGTTCAAGGTAATTACCCATTTCATCCTTGGTAGGAAAAGAATTGTATGATGCAGGAAAGGCAAGGCCAGGTAAGCTGTCGTATTTGCGGGGAGTGAACAGGCGCAGCGAATCCCACCGGCTGCGCCATGAATCACCAATACGTTCGCCGGCATCTAAAATTAAAAAGCGAAGGCCTGCTTTGGTAAGATAATAACCGGTGCAAAGTCCTGCCTGTCCCCCGCCAATAACAATTACTTCGTAAGGTTTCGTGTTTTCCATAACCCTCTATTTTTGTTCATGCAAAGTAGAATGAACGAAAACAGGTTTATTCAGCGGTACTACGTAATTTTTTTAATTGGCTACGTAATTTTTAGTCCTTAAGTGAATGTGTATGAAATAAGGAATTGAGTTTTTTATTTCCACTTTTGTCTTGATACTAAATGGGAGCAAAAAAAAAATCAATAA
>Ga0193740_1000179_pt1 | contig 18544 bp, 21 predicted proteins | sample L2s1metaG_FD_145072 | JGI IMG/M metagenome (GOLD analysis project Ga0193740, IMG submission 145072) | Soil microbial communities from a riparian zone of the East river system, Colorado, United States - L2s1 | ecosystem: Environmental > Terrestrial > Soil > Riparian zone | place: USA: East River... | reverse complement strand
GCAGGGGTTTATTATGGTGCGACTTTTGTAGAAGCACAGTTATGTGGAGGAGAGGAAGTAGTTGTGGTAGGTGGAGGAAATTCAGCCGGCCAGGCCGCTGTGTTTTTAGCACAGAATGCAAAGCGTGTGCACATACTAGTCAGGTCCGCCGGTTTGACTGCGAGCATGTCACGATACCTGATTAGGAGAATAGAGAACACTCCTACGATCATATTACGAACACAGACAGAAATTGTTACCTTAGAAGGTGACGATCACCTTGAATCTGTTTACTGGCGTAACAGTCAAACAGGACAGACTGAGAAGCACGAAATAAGTCATGTATTCGTCATGACTGGTGCCGATCCAAACACCCGTTGGCTTGATGGCTGTATCATACTTGACGATAAAGGTTTCATAAAAACTGGCTCTGATCTGTTACCAGACAATCTTAGCACATCAGGCTGGCCTCTTATGCGTCAACCTTACTTGCTTGAAACCAGTTTGCCAGGGGTTTTTGCTGTTGGTGACGTTCGTAGTGGCAGCGTCAAACGTGTTGCATCAGCTGTGGGTGAAGGATCAATTGCCATCTCTTTTGTTCACAGAGTACTCCAAGAATAGGAACTTTCCCATTGAAAATACTGATACCATAGTTGAGTATCCATAGTAAATATCTACATTCAGTACATATTGTATCTATTAGTGGTATTCTCGATAATATTATCCCTTGAAATGTTTCTTAATACTCTAAGGCATTCGCTGGATGAAGCTGGTAATGCACTCGATTACCAAAGGGATGTACATCCAAGAGGTAAAGTGGTTACTTGATCAAGCCAGAATCGATTATGCTTTTAACTACAAAGAATTAGGAGAAGATAATATTTCATCTGAACTAAAGAAATTGTTAAGTATCTTTGCTAGAACAACTGGCTGCTCTTCTGGAATCCAATGTCCTGAATTCGGAACTATAATCTCCGTAACATTTTGCGCTACCATCTTCAATCCATATGCGACACTAGTCATAAACATACGATAATATTTGATAATAACAAATTTGAGTATCCTGTACTGATAAAAGATACATCCTTTAGTAAGAACGATACTTATGATGGGATTTGAAACCAAATAAAAGAATAAAGGGACCGGATCAAATTATTTTCTTGTGTTTTTCGATAATTTTCCTTATCCCTTCACGCTCCTCCTCAGAAGGCTTAGTCACAGTTGTATTCATGACGAAATACTTTCCTGCATGATAAGCTAATGGTGCTTTTTCAGGATTATTTGAAGCTTCAACAACCTCACCTACGAAAGTTGTATGGTCGCCAAGAACAATTTCCTTAATTAATTTACATTCAATATTAACAGAAGCTCCCTTTATCATAATTGCTTGAATTTTCTTGGCTTTGTAGAATTCGAATCCTATTTCTCTTAAAGCATCTATCTTGTTATACATGACACCGGTGTAACCACCTGCTACGCTTGATAGTACCGATTGATCGTTACTACACAGATTAACCCCAAATTCCTTCGTTTCCTTTATGTTGTCGTGAGTTGCATCGCCTGGACGTATACACACAGCTATTAAGCCAGGAGAGTAGGATATATGATGTGTCCATTCACATGCCATAACATCTGCTCCATAAGGTCCGTCGCTAGTGATCAATCCCACGTTTGTAATAAATTTATTTGATCTTTCATCATTCCATGCTAAATCCAAGATTTGTGGAATTCAACACAAGTAATCAGTTAAAAACTTTAGTGATCTGCTCAACTTAATGATGCATTTTCCAAGCAGAACAGCAGGAAGCATTGCTTTTAACAATTCGGATCCATCTATTTTGCTCATAAATTTAGTAGTGATATCCACATTCTTGCAGTTTGTTAGTTAAATATGACTAAAGAAATCTACAGCTCTTTCTATATTAAAATATAGCCGATGACGTAGATGAGGGGAGAGTCAAATTTTTGACTATCTCTCTGAACTGGCACTGTTAACTTATCAGCGCATCGACTTTTTGGGCTAGTTGCTAACCCAACGTAGGACTGCTTCAGCACTGTCACCTGGATTAGTATTGAAACATATTTTAGAAGATGGTGGTGCCTTCTGATGGACAGCATTAATTATTTTCTCAAACAGGACAGTATGCTGTGGCACTAACCTAACGCCAGCACCAATCATGATGCAGTCGAAGTTTTCCCGTGAAAGTCTATCTGAGACAACGCTTTCAGCAGTCTCTCCAAGGTCAATGAAACAGAATTGAGGCTCGTATCCCAGGTCCGTTAGTTTATTATTTTCCTCTTGTGCTACCGCCTTCACGCGGTTGGCATCCCATCCAGTCGAAGTGGCTAAATTGACATCAATAAATTTGGGGTCAATGCCTAAAAGGAGGACTTTTTTCTTTGCCATATTTTCCATGTTTCAAATTGAATTGTAGTGAAAGTGTTATTTAAAACCGATCGAAATAATATTCCTAGCGGTTCTGGTAATAGACTCGTTTCTAATCATAATATCTCTCAGCTTTAAACTATCAATATTGCTTAAATATGGATATCAAGCTTTCAAAATAGACTTGATTTATTATCCGTTATCATAGTAACAGCGATATAATTTTACTAATAGATTTGTTATAAAATACCAACTAAAAATATGTACCAGTCTAATCAGTAAGATGAAACTACTGAAGAAAAGGCAAACTAGATGATCTATATTGAAAAAGTTATTGATTGACAATTATCGTTGACATGCTGACTTGATTATGTTGATAAGAAGAATATTTTAAAGGCTAAGAGACGATTCGAACAATATGGAGAATCAATGTCAAATTTGTAACAAGAATGAAATAGAACTGTATCAACTTGACTTTGAGGGATGCTTTGATTGTTGGATGAATAAAACCAATCCTAATATTTCCAATTGATACTGCATGGTAACAAAACAATAAGGTCTTTTTACCATTAGGAAAATTGAAGAATTAATAAAATAAGTCTATCCCACAGCCATTATACAGTTCCTGGATATAACCAACGTTGCAACAAACGATTGATAATAGGTAGTGCAAAATAGGTAAGCGAAATAACTAATATTGCGCTGAAAATTATTGCATTGCCAAATATTGGCCACTGTTCAATGAAGGGATTAAGAATATATCGTGATGCAGAGCTAATAGCAAACGCAGCAAAGAAAATAACAATAGTCATTTTCCATCTGGGTGGTGGTGATTGACTAAGAGTTTTCAATCCTGGCAGAGCAAACCATGTTTCCAAACCAGTGGAATGTTCGTAATGGCGTGTAGAGTAATTGTTTACTTCCCCTAATAGCTTTACTGCTTCTTTTGAGCTATCCCATGTTTCCATCGACGCCTTGTCAGTAAAACGGCGGATAATATACCGCATAGATGATTTGCTACTTCCAGGGATGATTATTGTAACACCAAGGTAGCCAGGTGCTTTTCTTTGAAGTGCCATAAAACGCTTTAACCAATTGTCATAATCTTTTTCATGGCCAGGATTAATATTCCTACAAATTACAGAGGTTACTTCATTTTGATAATCGCTTGGCAATTCTATCACTGATACCTATCACCTTTTCGCATATATGATTAGCTTTAATGTGCATTACAATTTTATAAATCACCTTAAAAATCGTATTTCTGGAAAAATCTGAAATTAACTGACAACATTGAAAAGGCTCTCCCTATACACCAAATACAGAAATTGACAAAGTCAATTGAAACAATGTCTCAAAATGCTATACCGCCTGAAGCAGTGGCCAAAGTAATTCTTAAAGCCGTGCTATCCGATGATCCAGACTTTAGATACCTTGTGGGCGAGGATGCAAAATCTATTTTAGAAGTTAGAAATAATAATTCTGATCGGGAATTTCATACCTACATGAAGGAACAATTTGGATTTTAGTATATTATTTGTAAGGAATATAATCGGATGACCTTAATTCCTGTCTTATCTGATCGTGGATTTGAGTCTTTTTAACAAAGTTTCTAAATCCCAAGACCCTTCATAACGTATGCCATTTAGGAAAAACGTAGGTGTCCCTTCAACACCACTTTTAATTCCATTGGTAAGTGAATCGTTTATAGTGGATGCATAAACATGTTTGGATATTTCTATCTCAAATTTTTTGATATCTAATCCAATTGTTCGGGCATATTCCAATAAACGAGTATCATCTAGGGCATTCTGGTGTTCAAATAGACAATCATGCATATCCCAAAATTTGTCTTGAGACGCAGCTGCTTCTGCTGCTTCTGCAGCATGTTGTGCATTTGGATGTATTTCGTTAAGAGGAAAATTACGATAAACAAAGCATAGAGCCTCACCTAATTTTCTTTTTATTTCCTTAACTATTGGATATGCATGACCTGTGTATGGACATTCAAAGTCACCATATTCTACTAAACTTATTGGTGCACTAACTGGTCCTTGAATATGATCATAATCCATTTTTATTGGTACTGTCAATTTCTTTGTATCTTCAGACATCTTTAAATCTTATAGACATGCCTATTATTTCTCTTTTTTGTTCTAAATCTTGATATTGCAGTGTACTGTATTGCATTATTCCAGAATTTTTATTTACTTTCTATTGGTAATAATCGTTCTTACACGAGTACATAGTATTTAATTCTGTGCGTTTCTCTTATCCATCTTTGAAATTTATGTTTCTATGTCCACCATCACAAAAAGGTTTATTCTCTGACGCACCGCAACGACAGAGGGTGTAATGTTCTGTTGATGCCCCCTCTCCAAAATGTATGTTCTCTCGGATCAGTTCCACTCCTCCAGTGATTTGATATGGCCCATCTTTGGAAACCGTAACCAGTGGATTTCTTTTTTCTTGTGGGTCTCTATATTCAGTAACATCAATAGAATAACTGAGAGCGCCGGAGGGGCACTTTTTTACAGTATCGACTACCGCTTCTGTTTGAGCACCATCAGGATCGATCCAAGGCCTGGCATCGAACCTAAAAACTGATGGCAAATTGTTTACACATTCAGCAGCATGAGAACAAATCTTCCTATTATCGTGTATTGTTATTTTCTTTCCAACGTAATTTCGTCTCTTGTCCTTAATTCTTTTCTCGTTTTCACTCTCATTCAAAGTTTTATTTAGACTTGAGAATTTGATTACTCCGTGGGTTCCATCGCAAAATGGTTTATTTTTTGATGCACCACACCTACACAATGCTACTCCGCGTATGGTTGAAAGTTGATCCCCTTTCGAATTCTGAAGATTTTCAACAATCTTTGCTTCCATATCAGTGATCAAATAGTAGGGTCCATTCGTAAGTGGCAGAATTTTTGGATTTTGTCTATTAACATTATTGTGATTGATTGATTCCATCATAACATACCTTCCGTTAGTACTTCTAATAGGAATTTAGTCTTATTTAATAAAAACTTCATCGACATAACACCATTTCCACTTCTCACCAGGCTCGTAAGATTTTATCATGGGATGTCCTGTTGATTTAAAATGCTTTGTTCCGTGTTTATTTACAGAAGAATCACAACAACCTACATGTCCACAAGTGAGACAAAGACGTAAATGAACCCATTCTGAACCAGTTTTTTCACATTCTTCACAACCTTTAGTTTTTCCGTCAATATTTTGATTCACTTGCGCTATGTGAGCACAGGAAGCTGTAGTATTATTTGCCATTCACTTTAATAACTCAAGGATAATATTTAATATTTGTTAATCCATTTCCTTGTTTCATAGAATTTACACAGCTTCTTTGATCCTGATTGTTATTACCAATCATCTGTTACATTAGTTGAGTTGCTCGTTAAACTTTAGTCTAGGATTCAGTCCCATCCAAAGGAATTATTAATTTAGTGCCTCGACTATTTTCCAAAGAATTTGAAGAGCTGATCTATTACAAATTGTGGCTGCTCTTCTGGAATCCAATGTCCTGAAAGTGGAACGATAATACCAGTTACATTAGTGGCTAATGATTGCAAAGAGCTGTACGCAAAATTACCCGGATAATCCCCACCTAAAGCTGGATATATGTCACCGCCAAGAGCTAGTATAGGTGTTGTAATTTTAGACTTGGCCGTTTCTTTATTCTGCTCTGCATCTACGGGGAAAGCTCTGAAATGCTCAAATGATCCACGTAGTCCACCGGGTGCTGCAGCGTGACTTGCCCACACATCGATGTCTTTTTCCGTAATTGCAGCGGGATTATAAGCTAATGCTTTCATAAACAATGAAATGTACTCTCGCTCGTTACCTTGTATGAGAGCTTCTGGTATGTCGCGTGTTTGATAAAATGAGAACCACCAAGGCCCATTTTGACCAAACGCTGGAGGTAGAAAGCCGGGGTATGCGAAATCCATGATCACTAATTTAGATACATTATTCGGATGCTCCGCGGTAAATGAAAATGCTGGTTGAGATCCGACATCATGTGCTGCTAAGAAGATTTTATTAAAACCTAACTGAGTCATTAATTGATAAATGTCCTCAGCAATAGTCTTACCGTCATAACCAGTTATTGGTTTTGAAGAATCACCAAATCCCCGAAGATCAGGCACAACCACAGTATAATTTTTGGTTAGAGCTGGCATAACATGTCTCCACTCATACCAGGACTGTGGATAGCCATGCAACAATACAACAGGATCTCCTTTGCCACCCATCACATAGTGCAACTGAATTCCATTTACAGTTGCCATATGATGCGTAAAGGTCACATTATCTATCTGAAAGGATATACCATCCAATAGATGTTGCTGTTCAGTGGATGTTAGGTTAGCATTAGGTTGCTGTTGCTGTGCATAAGTAATCTGATGGGTACCGATTCCAATAAGACAAATACTCACTGCGACTGTGACAAGTATTAGATAATTCGAGTGACAAGGTATAGACGCACCTCTCATTGGTTGCTTCTTACCACACCGCACTATTTAAGTATGGAGAAATTGTCATCGCAGTCGCCTCATTTGGAGATGAAGGCATTGTTCTGGGTTTTCTCTTGAAGAGAACGATTTGTATCCTTCTGAAATATTTAACCATATAAGTTCCCTTAAATAGCTGCCTTGTTTTTGTATTGTTCCTTAGCAAGGTAATTATAGCATATAGCTAATATCACGTGTTCGTGTTTGGACTTTTTAGTTTACTATTTATGCAACTAATTATTTGTAGTTTGTTTTCATTGTTGGCCTCAACACTTACTTCCCCTTTGTTGCGTTGAGAATGAATTGGGCAATTTCATCTGGATGTGATACATATGATGCATGGCTAGCGTTAAGAGAAAGTGTAGTAGCATTCATTTTTTCCGCAAATGTATGTTGGACATCAGGAGGGATCATGCGATCAGACTCAGAAATTTGATACCATGTTGGTAATTGCTTCCATGCCGGAGGACCAGATTTTTCTACAAAGATTGATTGGTTAAATGGCTTTTGCGCAACTGCCATAACGTCGGCTTCGGATGCATCAACATCTTGAGCAAAATTTTCCCTGAATATTTTTGGGTTTAAGTAAATAAATTTGCCACTATCTAGCAAGAACAAATCTTTCGGAAACTTGGCTGGGTCGACGAAAGTAGACAATGATTGGCCTTCATCGGGTGCAAAGGCGGCAATGTAGACTAGGCCGGTAACGTTTGGATTATTATAGCCAGCGTTTGTTATTACTTCTCCACCGTAAGAGTGTCCTACAAGAATAGCGGGACCACCGATGTGCGCAATAGCACGCTTTACAGTTTCAACGTCATCAGCTAGTGAATGGGTTGGAAGTTGCACTGCGATAACTTGGTGTCCTGCTTCGTGCAGAATAGGGATTTGTTTGCTCCATCCAGACCCATCAGCCCATCCTCCATGCACTAATACAATATTCGTAGAATTAGTAGCTGACATGTTCTGTGTTCCTTGGGCCTTCATTAATGTCTTATTCTCTGGACTCGCCCATCCAAGATTTGTTGTCGATACGATGCTGACGGTGATTGCAATGCTTAGGAACAACACTATCAAGCCATCCCGATTTGGTTTCATTCCAAATACCTCTGTATTATAACCCAATGAGGTTTGAATCTGCAAGCTTATTATTAAAAAGAGCGGATGTAGTTATAATAAAATAAAAAATTTAGCGTGCAGTACATTAAAGTCTAACTAGAAATTCACGTTAGCCAAGATAATGATTAATTTAGTAATATTCTCAAAATAGAGTGTATATAAACTTCTTTGATCAAATGATATATTATTGACTCACAAGATCAAGTCAAACGATGGAGTAACAATTAATGTTGAAGATGTTGGTAGTGGAAAACCAGTCGTTTTCCTCCATGGCTGGCCCGTCAATCACAAAATGTTTGAGTACCAATTTACAGAATTACCTAAGCACGGGTATCGCTGCCTCGGCATAGATTTGCGAGGTTTTGGCGACTCAGATAAGCCGTGGGATGGATACAATTACGATACAATGGCAGATGATCTAATGGCTGTTCTTGATACTCTTAACCTACAAAATGTAATCTTAGTTGGTTTTTCAATGGGCGGGGCAATAGCTATTCACTATATGGCCCGTCACCAAGGACATGGTATATCTAAATTGGCATTGCTAGGTGCGGCTGCGCCATGCTTTACCAAACGAGAAGATTTTCCATTCGGCATACCGAAGTCTGCAGTTGATGATCTTATCCAACAAACTTACGCAGATCGACCTTCAATGCTCAAGAACTTTAGCGAAATATTCTTTGCAAATCCTCAAAAGCTCAGTCCAGAATTCAAAATTTGGAATTTAAATCTTGGGTTAGCAGCTTCTGCACATGCCACAATCCAATGTGCAGTTGAGCTTAGAGATAGGGATCTAAGAGGGGATCTTGCTAACATACGTATACCTGCACTCATTCTCCATGGTTCAGACGACAAAGTATGTTTATTTGACCTAGCCAAAGATATGCATGATGGTATCAAAAGTTCGGAGCTTGTTTCCATTGACAAAGCTGGACATGGCTTTTACTACGAGGAGAAGGATAGAGTCAATGCTGAGCTTATTAGGTTTATTGCCTCTAATTAATTCCTAGTATTGACTTAAGTCAATTTCCGTTACCGAGGTTTACCCCTTTCCTTTTTGTTCCTTTAAATTGGAAAACAAGACATAAATATAATTCAGGTTCCATCTTATTCCTTGGATACTAGAAAACATTGTTACCAATTAGTCTAGCTAATTACCGCTGCACTAAGTTCATTTTACCTCTATTAGTAACGAAGGCACAACCTTTTCGGACAGTACTTTGAGACATAATTTTTCCTGTAACAGTATTTCCACAAGTCATAACATCGCCCGTTACCTCAACCATGGTGAATATGCAAGAAAATAGAAAGCCGGATGAATTGAAAGACCCATAATTTTTTCTGGTTTTATCTTTAGAATTACTCTTTTGTGTTTTGGTTTGCGATAGTAATATTTTCCGATTCCTAAATATCTCTTTGCAAGTTTTTTTAAATGTTCATCAGCTCCTTCGCTTGTTTGGTCTATAACCTTTCCTTTTATTGATACCATATTGAAGGGATTGTTTTGTTCTACTATAGATAGTGCTATCCGTTTATCTTTGGTTATGTGCCTGATCTTCGCTGATTCTTCGAATGTATTAATCAAAATTAAATCGTCAACCATCTCTGACCAAACGGGGGTGATATGAGGAGATCCATCTTTTGATAATGTTCCCACGTAAGTCAAATTTCTGAATTGAAACAGACGCAATAGCTCTTCTTTACTCAACTCAGTGACTCCTGCAAACGCTTCGGTTTTTGAAACAGAGTCATCATCTGTATTGGGAGGGGCAACATCTACTATTTCTACAGATGTTGGCATTCTACCTCTTTCTGTATTCTCATTATTTTCCACGTATATTTCAGGTCATGACTTTCTATTATTCTTTTAGTAACGGAATTATAGCATGTAGTTATTATCATGGAATTTGTGGTATTGTTTACAAATACTTACAAAGAGTTATTTCATAAAAAGAATTATGTGAAGAATATCAAATTGTTAAATATTTGGTGGATGTCTTTAGCCCTGTGTGCGATCCTTGGCTAGATGAATAGCTTTTTTCTTTTCTGTCATGTTGAAAAGGAACGTCTGCAGAGTAGTCGTTATATATATCAACTCAAAAATTACTACCTGCCTTAAATAATTGGATTACCCAATACGCATAAGATGCAAGTGGGAATCGATAGTTTCGCAGCGGCTCATGATGATGCCAGCCTCTCCGTCGATCCATCCGAACGTTTGCTGAATTTGATCAAACAAATTGAACTCGCCGACCAGATTGGCTTGGATGTGTTTGGAGTCGGGGAACATCATCGTCAAGAGTTCCTTGATTCAGCACCTGTTGTCATCCTAGGAGCAGCTGCCACCCGAACGAAACAGATTCGCCTTACCAGTGCTGTAACTGTACTGAGCGCTGCTGATCCCGTCCGTGTATTTCAAGAGTTCGCAACTCTCGATCTACTCTCACGAGGTCGGGCAGAGATGGTAGTTGGCCGAGGATCATTCGTTGAAGCGTTTCCCCTCTTTGGCTTTCGATTGGAGGACTACGACTCAGTTTTTGCAGAAAAACTCGAATTGCTACTAAAGATTCGTGACAATGAACACGTTCATTGGTCGGGGGAATTTCGGCCTTCCCTAGATGGAGAGGGAATTTACCCGAGACCATTACAGAACCCTTTACCAATATGGTTAGGCGTTGGTGGAACTCCACAATCATTTGTGCGTGCCGGCCTGCTTGGGCTCCCCTTAATGGTTGCAATCATTGGGGGCGAGACAAGCAGGTTTAAGCCATTCACCGATCTCTACAGGGAAGCAGGAAAGCAAGCCGGTTATTTACCTGATCAGTTGAAAATTGGTGTACATTCACTTGGCTACGTAGCAGAAACTGCCAAAGAGGCAGCAGATGACTTCTTTCCTGGATATAGACACGCCTTCAACGAAATTGGGAAGGAGCGTGGATGGGCTCCGGTAACACGTAAGGATTTTGATGCCCAGAGAGGCACAGATGGTGCGCTTCTTATCGGCGATCCAGATGAGGTAATTGAGAAGATTAAACATCACAGTAAAATCCTCGGTGGTATCTCCCGCATTACATTTATGATGAATCCTGCCTCATTACCTCATGCAAAGCTCATGCGAGCTATAGAATTAATAGGCAAACACGTTGCACCCACACTTCGCAAATTATGAAAGTTACCGTATGCAAAGAATATCGAATTATCTATTAAAAACATGCTCATCTCGAAAACTAGTTCGATATATTGTGTTAAAATACTTAATGATTCCATATATAGGATATTGAATGAATTTGTAATCTTGGAAGGTGATCAACAGGAGTTATGGGAAATAGATTATGAAAAGAAAATTGCGATAAATATTTCAGATCTAAACATAATTGAAAATAAAATGACAAGGTATGATGGAACCATTAAAGATTATTTGAGAGAAAAGGGTTTCACCGAAGTCCATTTTCACGAAACAGGATCACTTCCTTCACGTGCTCATTATAGCAGCAAACGAAATTGTTCATTTAGATAAGGCTGTTGCAAGATACTATGAATACTTTTGTTTTATTTATATACTTAAATCATGATTAGTAAAGAAAAAAGGACTCCAATTTTTCCATTATTGTTAGTCAATTTTATAGGAACACTAGGATTTAGTATCGTTTTGCCTTTCCTGGTATTTTTGGTCATGAAGTTCGGAGGTAATGCTGTAGTTTATAGTCTCCTGGCAGCAACGTATCCAGCTTTCCAACTTATTGGAGCTCCAATCTTAGGTAGATGGTCTGATATTTACGGAAGAAAAAAAGTACTTTTGTTGAGCAATGTAGGAACGGCAATTGGTTGGATATTATTTCTTGTTGCGTTAGTTGTGCCATTTGAAGAGACCTTTAGTATCACCTTAATTTCTTTCGGAACAATTGTTGTAGTAGTTCCATTACTATTCATATTCTTTGCAAGGGCAATAGATGGAATTACTGGTGGCAATATTTCTGTTGCAAACGCCTATCTTTCAGATATTTCATCGGACGAAAACAGAAGTAAGAACTTTGGAAAAATGGCAATTTCATCTAACCTGGGTTTTATTTTAGGTCCTGCGCTGGCTGGAATCTTAGCCGGAACAGTTTATGGGGAAATACTTCCAGTTTTAGCAGCATTATTACTGTCTTTAGTTACACTATTTGTAATAGGCTTCCTATTAAGAGAATCTAGGATTAAATCTAATCCAATAGTGATTCCTGAAGAAGGGACTATTAGAAAAGTCTTTGCACAAGAATGTAAAGATTGCTACGAACCTTCGAGTCCTATAAAGCCTAAGTTTAGAGATGTTTTCAAAATAAAACATATTTCGTTTTTACTCGTACTGTATTTTTTGATATTTCTTGGATTTAATGTATATTATGCTTCATTTCCGACTCATGCAGCTAGTGAACTTAAATGGTCAGTAACACAGTTGGGGATATTTTATGCAGTATTAAGTGGTATTATGGTATTCATCCAAGGACCAGTATTACGTAAAGCATTAAAAAAATTTTCTGAAGAAAAACTAGTTATTCTTGGCAGCATAATCTTGGCAACAAATTTTGTCTTATTTTTTTCAAATAATATTATCTCAGTATCTTTGGCTGTAGTTTTATTTGCTCTTGGTAACGGCCTTATGTGGCCCTCTTTCATGTCAATACTTTCAAAACGTGCAGGAACAGTTCTTCAAGGAGCTGTTCAGGGAGTTGCAGGTAGTGTTGGAGGCTTAGCGAGTATCATTGGATTAATTGCGGGAGGAGTCTTGTATAATTTGATTGGAGGTGCAACCTTTCTAATTAGTGCCGCAGTAATATTTTCAGTTTTTGTTATGTCTTTTCGACTATTAAGAACATAAGGTTTTTCTGACATAAATGATCTTCAATTGCTGAACTGAGGTTTACTCCTTAGGGAACTACATCATTAGCGATAAATAAGATCTTACACTTAATCCAGCGTATATGAGATCTATGCCATCGATTTTAAACAATGGATAATTACCTTCTCTGGATTAAATACATAGGACATTCGTTGGTCCAAACGCGGGGGGACTAATCTGATATTTCAGATGGGTCGATATTAGAATTTCTAAATTATAGCAATAATTCTAATCCTCATGATGAGGATCATGATTCACATCAATTCTAACTTTTACCACTTAGCCTACGAATTTACAGATTATTTAGATCGATCCATTTGATCTGGCTGAAGGGCTAGACTTGGCCCTGACCTGAATTTCCCAATGTCTCTTGTATTATTCCTTCTCCTTGCTTACCCGTTTGTTCATTTAAGAGCTTTGTTACTTCCTGAAAAGCTCTTTGTGCTTGAGCCTTATCGCCATTGAAGCATCTATTTGCAAGATCTTGTATAACATCTTCCTGAGAAACATTTTCTTGTTTTGTAGTAAATTCTGTTTTCTCATCATCAGAAAACGCGTCGGTCAAACCAGAAGGAAGCTTTGACATGAGTCCGGATGCATTCTGTGGTGTTGCTTTTTTGAGGAAAAACCTTGAAACCAGTGGAATTGCAATAGATGCTATTTGTGGTAATAATCCGCTTTGTCGAGCAAAGGTACCTATAATATTTTCCATGATACTGGTTACATTTGGCAATTAATAAAGCATTCTAAATTGGTAAACTTCATCTATTCAATGATATCTGCATTAGGATTACAATGTCACTTTAGGAGAATTGCTTGTAATTCCTGCGGCTTTGTGGAAAAGTAAAGTATGATACATCAGGTTTGAAGAAAAGATCCATTGTCCAGTCTAGTAACACTTTTAACCTTTTGCTTCTAGTTGGAAGTTTTCCTAGATAGAAAGTACGCCACATCCACCATGCTATGAACCCGTGTATCTTGATTCCAAATAGCGTTGCAATACCATCTCTTTTTCCTATATCCGCCATCATACCCCTAGCCTTATGGTCAAATTGTTCTTTCCTCCCCTTTCCATTTATTTCAAAAATTATATTTTTTGCCGCTGTCTTCCCCTGTCTTATGGCGTGCTGTGCTGTTGGAGGATATGCATTCCCAGTGCTGGGATTGATTATCGATGCACAGTCTCCAATGGCATATGCAATATGTTCATATCCCGGAATTTCAAGATAGTTATTTGCTATGATTCTATTCTCTCTGTCATGTTCACACTTTAAGGTGGCGATCATCTTACTAGGAGATACACCTGCCGTCCAGATTACTGAATAACATGGAATGGAAGTACCATCTTTCATCAGAATACCCTCCGCAGTTACGTTTTTAACTTCTGTGTTCAGCATAAATTTAACCCCTTTTGACTCAAGTCTTTTTAATGCATAGTTACCAAGATCCTTGTCTATCTGTTCTAGTATCATTTTTCCTGCATCAACAAGTATAATTCTTACATCCTCTGGATAGATATTTTTGTAGAATTTCATAATGGTCCCTCGTACATAATCGTTTAACGCTCCAACGGTCTCAATACCATTAAAACCTCCTCCGACTACTACAAAAGTTAATAGTTTAGAGCAAAGTTCTCTATTGTTATATTCTAGATTAGCTTGCTCAAGTATGTTTATCACATGATTTCTTAAAGTAACGGCATCATCGATATCTTTCATAGTAAAAGAATGATTCTCTATATCACGCATACCAAAGAAATTGGGTTCACTTCCCAGCGCAATGACCAGAAAATCATAATCTAGGATGTGTGTATGCAATGAAACTGGTTGAGACAGTCTACCTATCGAATGTTTCAAGAAGACCTTTCTTTCCTCTAAATCTATCGATTCCACCTCACCCTGGAAGAATGAGGCCTTCCTACAAAATGATCTTACGGGTGTAAGTATGTGTCTTGTCTCTATCATTCCAGTGGAGACTTCAGGGAGCATGGGCGTAAACAAAAGAAAGTTATCTTTGCTTACAAGAACTATTTCAATATTCTTATCATTATTGAATTCCTTTTGCAAATCCTTGAGTGTTTCTATTCCTGCAAATCCACTGCCCAAAATTAATATTCGTCTAGATTCTGATAAGGGGTTTGTCCTTGTTTCTTTTAGTATCAAACTATAGCAACACCTGTTCTATTAGGATATTTTGAATCCATGGATGGATATTTTAGATAGTAGAGAATCAATTTAATATTATCGAATTTTTTGAGACAAGACAAAATTCTATTTGAGGTAAAAGCTATTAATCGTTAGTAATTATTGATATTCATTTTCCAGTCATGGCTTATATATACACTGATATGAGTAATATATGAAATGACACATGTAGCAAAGATTATTGAAATAATAGGCAGTTCTGACAAAGGCTGGAGTGAAGCTGCGCAAGTTGCTATAGACGAGGCCAGAAAGACAATCCATGGGATTACTGGAATTGAGGTGAATGATATTACTGCAAAGGTCGACCCAAGTAGCGGGAAAATTATTGAATATCGCACAGCAATAAAGATAGCATTTGGAGTAGAGCACCCACAATAGTCTTCTACCCAAATTTTTTTTAATTCATCGTTAGAAGCAGTATTTAGAATCAACCCTCTTATAAGATGGAACACGGTCTTGACTACCTAAAGTTTGGGCCCGGAGGGATGCATGACGACATCAATGCTAACATGGGATTTTAGTAGAAAGCTATTAAGCTTTAAACACTTTCTTGGGTAGCTAAGGAATAATAGTAAAACAATAAAAATTGGTAAATAAATTTCTAGACATTTATCAAATAAATATATCGTTACTAATGATTGTACTCTCATCTAAAAAATCGTATTCTCGCTGGTGTCTTAAAAGTTAAACAAGTCACCAAATAATCCTCCCCTTCCATATTTATTATTATAATAATAGTCATCATAGTCTCCGTTTCTATAATGGTATTTTTTATAATGTTCATCTTCGTTTCTACTTTGGATTTGGATTATCTTGTCTATCTCACCCCTATCCAACCATACTCCCCCGCAAGAAGGACAGTAATCAATAGATGTCTCGTACCTTTGCTTTAGCAGCATTTCAGTTGAACATTTTGGACATTGCATATCTGAATATCTATTGCCTCTGTCATTATATAAAGAAAACGTGTCATTGGCTTTGACAAACCTTCCAAATCTAGAGAAAACTGCCCAAAAGCATGGAATCTGACTTAACACGCTAGGGATAAGCACAAATAGTTCAGGAAATATAATGCTTCATGCAATTTTGCAAACTAAAACAGGATATCAAATTACCCTTATTAGTCACACTCATCACTATTACTATCCTCAGTTTTTCATTGGACCAAAATCGATATGCATACTCCCAATCTTTGAAACCCAATTCGACTACAAATGCAACAGGCTCTGGAGTTGACCTAAAAGACACTCATCCCTCGCCAGCAAATGTAAAGACTGGCAGCAAATTTGAAATATTATCAACAGTAGTTAATAATTCACCAGACAAGATTCTGTTACCTGCTGGCCTTTGCGATTCACCTTTGACTGCTTTCTTTAAGTCTAATAATGTGGTTATAAGACATACCCAAGGCTGCACCGCAACATCACCACCATTCGAATTAAACCCTGGACAAGAGGTTACAGTAGCCGGTCCAGCTTCTGGGACAATATATCAAGCAATCAAGGCTGGAAAAACTCCAGCGACTGCCACTGTTTATTACCTAACAGAGAATGGGCAGCCTGGTAATGTCACGAAACCATTTGTATTCACAATAAATTAATCGAATGCTCGTAATCTAGTCCCTTTAGTGGTAAACGCTGGAATTACTACAAATTAAGGGATAGCAAAATGAAAAAATTATTTGCAATCATAGGAACAAGATTCATTTATGTCAAAGCCTGTTACCATTAATCAGTTATGACAAAAAATAAGAGATGAGTTTCAGGTTTATCAATTAGCATCGAATCTAAAGTAAATTTTAGCTAGCTTCTGATTGGTACCTAAAGGAGACTATTCATGATAGAAGCATTGTGTTCGTTGGTCTAGGCGCGGAGGAACTGATCTGGAATTTCATGTGGTTCCTAATCCTTTTGCTCCGACAAGAACTAACTTGTTCCCTCATTAGGAAGTCGAAGAATTCTTTAACTCATATTTTTGAATGGCAGGTTGCTTGGGCTTATAGGTTACCGACAAGTTATCTCCAACGGCATAATTGCAATTTGAGATTACCCTAGGTATACCATCTGATGGTTCTACAACACAATCCTTATCTTTCTTCAGCTTAACAGGCACATCCTCAGTTATGGATTCGCTGAACAAATTTTTTGCAGATGAGCCCAGCAATGCTAATATTATCACTACTCCCGCAACAACGAAAATTATTGCTAACTTCCACAATGCAATGTTCTGAAAGCTCACCTGTTATTATCTACACACCAAATATATTAATTTGCGGTAAAATTGATCGATTTGCTCCGGATTTTTCAGAAAAATCGATTCCTGAATCGATTGATGATGACCCCATTTAGAAGCTGTATTCAACCAATATCAACCTTGGAACAAGGAATTCAAGATCGACAGCAAATAATGTTAAAATAATATTTAAGTATTGCAGTAAATATTGCCAAGTGAAAAAACTATCTTTTATTGATATTTTACTTGGTCACATTTTGGCACTAATATTTAGTAACTAGTATTGATTTGTCTTTAACAAGGCTCCACTTATACTATTGTGTGCACTACTTTGCATGAAGACGGACGATAACGACTAACATTATCGAAAAATTTCGGAGCTTTTTCTTCACTCCGTTCGTGAATTTTTCCAAATTTGACGTTTATGTAGATATACGTGGTTCTAAAAAACTCTATAAAAAGTATGGGCATAAGTATGCGTCAACAGCGACCAGTATACTATTTATTTTGAGGTCTTTGTACATGTATCTTTCTTGAATTGATAGTGCAAAGGACTTTAATTCCTTTATGGATAAAGTAAATAACAGCATCATACTTTATGTGAAAATCACCTTAACACATTGGTATCAAAATTTGACAGATATCGTCTCGAAAAAGAACAACACTTCATTAAATTTATCATCTTAAATAAGATAACAATACCAGCAGAAGAAATTTAAGGGATATGGCGTGCGTAGTGATATGAATAAGCAAATTTCTTCCCAAAAAATTGTTGTAATATTTCCGGCGAAAAATGAAGAAGATACTATAGAACATGTCATAACAACTGCTAAGAAAAGCCGATATAGTCCTGAAGTAATAGTTGTTGATGCTTATTCGTCAGATGCAACAGCCGAAAAAGCCAATAAAGTTGGGGCGAGGGTGATTCAACAAGATGATAGACTGTTTCCTGCAAAAGGGATTGCCATGAAAAAAGGATTAAAAGAAGCTATAAGGATTAATGCAGATATTATAGTATTTCTTGATGCGGATATAAAGAATCTAACTCTAGAGTGGATAGATAAATTAGTAGAGGGCTGTACTAATTGCGACATGGCAAGAGGTTATTACCAACGACATACTCGAGATGCCGCGGTAACAAAGCTTATTGCAAAACCAATGTTGCATATCTTTTTTCCTGAGCTTTCAAATATTGAACAACCGTTAAGTG
>Ga0193740_1000178_pt1 | contig 18595 bp, 10 predicted proteins | sample L2s1metaG_FD_145072 | JGI IMG/M metagenome (GOLD analysis project Ga0193740, IMG submission 145072) | Soil microbial communities from a riparian zone of the East river system, Colorado, United States - L2s1 | ecosystem: Environmental > Terrestrial > Soil > Riparian zone | place: USA: East River... | reverse complement strand
CGTATATGAACATAAAGTAAATCTTCTCGGTGTTGTTTCCTGGTCTTTTGAATTTGAGAACCAGCCATGGTTCGCAGGTTTCAGGGATCTGGCAACTAATGGAGTGGATAAACCGGTACTGAATGTATTCCGCATGTTTGGAATGATGAAAGGAAAACGTGTAAATGTATCGGGCAATCGGATGTATGATCTAAAAACTTTTGTAGATAGCAGTGTTCGCAAGCAAACGGATATTGGTGCAATAGCTGCAAAAGATAAAAATTCAGCAACAATTATGGTTTGGAATTATCATGATGAAGACAAGCAGGAAGCTGCTGAAGAAATAAATATAACTATTGATGGATTGACTGCTAATGCAATTACTATTGCTGAATACCGGATCGATAATGAGCATAGCAATTCTTATGAAGTATGGAAAAAAATGGGTTCGCCGCAAAATCCAACAGTAGAACAAATAGCAGACTTGGAAAAAGCCGGACAATTACAGATGATGAATAAGCCGGCGAAGATGAAAGCGAATAATACAATGACATTAAAGATTCAGTTACCAAGACAAGGCGTTTCATTGCTGAAACTGGACTGGTAATGATCATCTATAAAATAAAAGACATGAAATACCTGCTTTTAATATTATTGGTTTGTGCATTTAACTCCAATGCACAAATAGGAAAACGTTTCCCATCAGAACGAAAAGAAGTTATTGATCCTGTTACAGGAACTAAACTTGTTTTTCTTACCAGCACCCAAAACGGTGATTCAAAAATTTATCAAACTCATAACCAATGGACATCCGATGGTCAATGGCTCATCTTTCGTTCTAACCGTGTAAGAGGTGAGGCGATGGCAGTAAATGAAAAGACAGGAGATATTGTACAGGTTACAGAAGGTGGCTATACAGGGATGTTGAACATTGCACGCAAATCAATGAAGTTGTATTTCATGCGAAATGCAAAAAATGATACAATACCAACTACTCCCGGTGATACAGCAAGACGCCGTGTACAAAGCCCAGTACAAATAATAGAAGTAGATCTTGAAAAATTATTTTCTGACAGTAAGGCTGGCACATTAAAAAAAGCAGATGCATACCAGCGAATTTGCGGCACTACACAAAAGGAACTTGGTGCTGGCGGTGATATGGCATTGGATGGCGATGAAGAGTGGGGTTTCTTCCGTATAGGTGTACAGGAAGCTGCAAAGCATTTACCTGCTGGTACAAAACTGGAAAAAAATTTTGGCCCGCGTAATATGGGACAAGGTCCATCTGGTATTGCAGGCATGAATATAAAGACCGGCGAAATAAAACATGTAATATCTGTTCCATTCCAGGTTGGGCATATACAAACCAATCCATGGGTAGGAGGTGAGATAGTTTTTTGTTGGGAAACCGGTGGTAAGTCGCCACAACGAACATGGACAGTGATGAGTGATGGCTCCGGTCTTCGTCCACTTTATCCCGAATCAGAATATGAATGGGTAACACATGAAGCAGTTATTGGTAAAGATGAAGTGGCCATTGCGATCATGGGTCATAGAAAAATTCCCGGCACAAATAAAATAGTTGAGGCGGGCACTGGCGTCGGTGGTGCAAACCCGGGACAAGATCCTTCATGGGGTCCATCGGGTACAAGAGAAAAACCAACAGGTCTTGCAATTGTTAATCTTCGTACAAGAGAAATGGAAATTGTTGGACAAGCAAAAAGCGGAAGCGGTCTCTGGCATGTGAGTGGGTCACCTGATGGTCGTTGGGCAGTTGCTGATGATTTTTCACGCAGCATTTACCTGATCGATCGGTATACAAAAGAAATGATCTTGCTTTCTGCCGGACATAAAGCCACAGCAGCAGATCATCCACATCCAACCATGAGCCCTGATGGAACAAAGATCCAGATCCAATCAGCTATGCTGTCTGCTGACAACCGAAGTATGAATATCTGCATCATTCCTGTTCCGGAAGAATGGTTGAAAAGAACTTATAAAAAATAGATACGAATTGTCAATGAAATTTAAAATAGGAATTATAGTTTCTGCAATATTTTTTGTTTTCTCATTTGGTTTTATACCCAAAGAGGAAACAACCCCTCAATTAGGTATTGTATTTCGTTTAGAACAGGATAGCTTAGTTTATTCAGCTGGCTTTCGAATGATTGGTGAATCGGTTGGCAGAATGCTTTCTCCAACTTTATCAGAAGAACAGTTTCAACAAAATGTTACAAGAATAAAAAATTCACGATGTAAAGTATTTCTCTGTAATATTTTCTTTCCATCCACTATGAAAATTGCGGGTCCGGAGGTAGATGCTTCCCGTGTGCTTTCTTATGCGGATACTGTTCTTTCAAGAGCACAAAAAGCAGGCTTGTCATTTATTGTTTTGGGCAGTGGTGGTTCCCGGAGAATACCCGATGGATATGATGTACAGAAAGCAAAAAATGATTTTATACAATTGTGTAAAAAACTGGCAGTCGTTGCAGGTAAGTATAAAATTATTATTGCACTTGAAGGCCTTCAATCAATCGAAACAAATTTTCTCAACACAGTAAAAGCAGCTGGTGAAATAGTGAGAGGGGTCAATCATTCAAATTTCAGATTGAATGCAGACATCTTTCACATGATGCGGGAAAACGAATCACCTCAAAGTATTATTGATTATGCTGATGTATTATCTCATTGTGAAATTGCAGAAAAACAGACACGGTCATTTCCAGGTGTAATGGGGGATGATTTCAAACAATACCTCAGGGCATTGAGAAAAGCAAAATATACTGGCAAAATTTTTATCGAAGGAAACACAAGTGATCCTGTTAATGATCTCCAGTTGTCGTTTAAATATCTTACCCGTCAGCTAAAAGAAGTGTACGCGGAATAGGTGTAAAACCGGTTAAATAATAACAGCATTGTACAGGATACAGAAAAGATCCTGATGATGTACTTTGTAAACTAAAGATTGCTTGTATGAAACACCTGGTCTGTATTCCCAAACTAGTATTATCCTCATTAATTTTCATTTGCATCGATCTTCCAGTTTTTGCCCAGCCTTCTATTGAAACCGGCGGACAAAAAATGCCCAATGAATGGATCGATCCATCAACCGGACATAAAATAATAAAGCTTACAAGAAGAGAGGGGAACAATATGAGTTTCTATTTTCATAACAACCCTTTTGTAGGCAATAAAATGATTTTTTATGGTACCGATTATTTGAACACTGCTAGTAATGATTCAGTAAAACAGGAAACTGGGAATATACCTGCAAGTAATAAGCAATTATATAGTGTTGATCTGAAAACGCTGAAGGTTGAACAGCTAACTTACCAGCCAAATTCAATGAATGGTGAAATAGTAGCGGAAAAAAATAAACTCGTTTATTACCAGGTAAAGGATTCGGTATTCTCAACACATGTTGAAACAAAACAGACAAAGCTTGTTTATGTTTTTCCAGCAGATTTTAAAGCAAGCATCACAACAATAAATGCAGATGAAACTTTACTTGCAGGTGCCTGGAGCAGCGATGCAGAAAAAGAAATATTCAAGAATAACCCCGGCAAGTCCAGCTACTTCAATTTAATTTATGAAGCAAAGCTACCCCGTACGTTATTTACCATTAATGTAAAGAGTGGCCAGTTGGTAAAATTATTTTCCGATAGTGCCTGGCTCAATCATGTCCAATTTTCTAATACTGATCCAAAGTTGTTAATGTTTTGTCACGAAGGCCCATGGCACAAAGTTGATAGAATATGGACGATCAATATCGATACAAAAGAAGTTAAGCTGATACATAAGAGAACAATGGATATGGAAATTGCAGGGCATGAATGGTTTTCTCCTGATGGAAAAACTATTTGGTTCGATCTGCAACAACCAAGAGGTGTGACCTTTTTTGTTGCTGGTGCTGATGTAAAAACAGGCGTTGAAAAAAAGTATAGTGTTACAAGAGATGAATGGAGTATTCATTTCAATACTTCACCAGATCAAACGCTATTTTGCGGTGATGGTGGAGATCCCGGGCAGGTGGCAAAAGCAAATGACGGAAGATGGATATATTTATTTAAACCGGATGGCGATAAATTAAAATCATCAAAGCTGGTGAATATGAAAAATCATAATTATAAATTGGAACCGAATGTTCATTTTAGTCCCGATGGAAAGTGGGTTATATTCAGGGCGAACTTTGAAGGGAATACAGATGTGTATGCGGTGGAGTTAAACCCCCAAACCCCCTAAAGGGGGCTTGCTGATTCACACTGGCCAACTTATTTGAAAAAGCTCTTAAAGCCCCGTAGGGGCTTAATGTTGATAGCCACGGGTTTTAACCCGGGGTTTATAAAACGATAATTGTTCAAGAACTCCGTAGGAGTTCAATAAATGGCGAATAGAATTATTGTCGCACAAGAGTGCGACGCAACTAAAGATTAATAGAACTACAAAAGCTAGTAACACAATAAAAAATTTCATGTTGAAAAAGATCTTCATTGCTTGTCTTGCAGTTGCTTTTACAAATTTTCTTTTTGGGCAGGTAACATGGCCGGCGATTACGCAGCAAACAAAACCATGGACACGTTGGTGGTGGCAGGGCAGTGCGGTTGATAAACCCAACTTAACGGCTTCAATGCAATTATATCAACAAGCCGGGTTGGGAGGTTTGGAGATCACTCCTATTTATGGAGTAGGAGGATATGAGAATAAATTTATTTATTATTTATCGCCGCAATGGATCCAAATGCTTGGGCATACATTAAAAGAAGGGAAAAGATTAAACCTTGGAATTGATATGGCAACAGGTACGGGCTGGCCATTTGGCGGCGGTCCGCTTATCGGGGCAGAAGAGGCTTGCCGTAATTTTTTGTTTAAAAAATATAATCTTAAAGCCGGTGAAGTTTTAAAGGATACAATTGTATATATACAAGAGCCGATGGTAAGGGCCGTGGGCAACCTGATACATGAGATGCATGGAATTTATAAGGTGGAGGAACCCAAAGGAACAATTAGTGAACCACTGTTGAAACCCGGAGCAAAACCACCCCTTATAACTGATTTAGTGGAACCTGTTTTTGCAAATAAAAACCTGCAGGCATTGGCGCTTGATCAAATACGATTTAAAAAGCCAATTCCACTGCAAACATTAATGGCGTATTCAGATAAAGGAGAAATTCTTGAGCTGACAAATAAGGTAGATGCAACGGGAAAATTAAACTGGACAGCTCCATCAACTGGTGGTAACTGGGAATTGGTTGCAATTTTTATGGGCTGGCATGGTAAGATGGTGGAAAGGGCAGCGCCGGGTGACGAAGGAAATGTTATCGATCATTTTTCCGCGGCTCATTTAAAAAAATATCTGGGTTGGTTTGACAAATCATTTAAAGGATTTGATCTTTCGGGGTTACGTGGTTTTTTTAATGATTCATATGAAGTAGATGATGCAAGGGGACAAAGTAACTGGACGGGAGATTTTTTTAATGAATTCAAAACAAGGAGGAGATATGATCTGAAAAATTACCTTCCTGCTCTTGTAAAAGAACAACGGGATGAACAATCGTTGCGTGTATTATATGATTTCAGGCAGACCATTGCAGATATGCTGCTTGATAATTTTACAAAGCCCTGGCATGATTGGGCAAGATCAAAAGGAAAAATAGTACGTAATCAATCACATGGATCTCCTGCTAATATTCTTGATTTGTATGCAGCAGTGGACATACCCGAAACAGAAGGAACCAATCTTACACGGTTTAAGTTTGCCACTTCATCCGCACATGTAATGGGTAAGCCATTGGCATCTGCAGAAGCTGCTACCTGGCTTAACGAACATTTTCTTTCTTCATTAGGTGATGTAAAATTGATATTGGACAAATACTTTATTGGTGGTGTGAATCATATTTTTTATCACGGCACCAATTACTCACCCAAGGGTGATCCATGGCCCGGCTGGTTATTTTATGCTGCTGTTCATTTTACCCCGGCAAATCCTTTCTGGAAAGATTTCGGTACCCTGAATGCTTATGCTGCAAGGTGCCAGAGTTTTTTACAGGCAGGCAAGCCTGATAATGATGTGTTACTGTATTTCCCTTTTTCAGACAGGAACTATCAACCTGCAAGAGGCGGTATGCTTCACCACTATGATGGCATGGAAGGTTTTGATGAAACATCATTTAAAGAATCAGCAGAAAAAATGCTGGAGATGGGTTATAGCTGGGATTTGATCAGCGATAAGCAGATGCAACAGTTGCAATTTGTTAATGGAAAGATTAAAGCGCCGGGCGGGGAATATCAAACTATTGTTTTAAGTGGCGTAAAGTATTTACCATTAAATACAGTAAAGAAGCTAGTAGAACTTGCAAAGCAAGGTGCTGCAATTATTTTTCACGATGGTGTGCCTTCTACTGTTCCCGGCCTGAGTGATATTGAAGATCAACAAAAACAATTCGATGCATTAATAAGGCAATTGCTATTTATAAGAACAAATGCGGCAGGTGTCAATAATGCTGCAATTGGTAAAGGAATGTTTTGGGAAGGTAGAGAAATTAAATACCTGCTTGCAAATGCAAATGTTCGGCATGAAATGTTTCTCGCAGATAATAAACTCCAGGCTATTCGAAGAAAGATCAATGGAGGTGAATATTATTTTATTACTAATGATGGTAAAACTGCATTCAATGATTGGGTTTTGTTAAATACAAAACTGCAAAATGCTGTTTTGTTTGACCCGATGCAGCAAAGAAGCGGTATTGCTAAAACAAAACAAGGAGATAATTATACATTGGATATTTTTCTGCAACTGGCACCCGGCGAATCTTGCATTGTGCAAACCAGCGGAACAAAACTTACCGGGAATAAATTTCCCTATACGGAAACAGCAGGCAATGCAATAGCAATTACCGGCAACTGGGAATTAAAATTTTTATCAGGCGGACCTGTGCTGCCACAAGCAACAAAAGTTGATCATTTAAAGTCATGGACAGATCTATCTGTTAGTGGTGTCAAAGAATTTTCCGGAACAACACAATACAGTATTCAATTTAGCAGACCATCTGTTGCAGCCGATGCATGGTTGCTGGATCTGGGAGGTGTAAAAGAATCAGCAACAATTATTTTAAATGGAAAGAGGATCGCAACACTAATCGGGTCCGTTTATAGGGTAACTATACCCGCTGCTCAATTAAAACCAAATAACCAGTTACAGGTAATTGTAACAAACGGAATGGCAAACCGCATAATTGATCTGGAAAAAAGAGGAGTGTCATGGAAAAAATTTTATAATGTAAATATGCCTGCAAGGCTTGCAGAGAACAGGGGAGCTGATGGTTTATTTACCGCAGCGAAATGGCAGCCGAAACCTTCGGGCTTGATTGGACCGGTAACTATTACTCCTTTAAAGTTTATGCAGTAAATGAGAGATTGTAAGAAATTCTTTATGCTGCTTTGTGTCCTTTGCGCCTTTGTGGTTCAAAACATCTATTCACAAAAATCTATATCCAAACCATTATATGATGACCCGGTCTATCATGGCGCTGCTGATCCTGTTATTATTTATAATAAAAAACTAAAGAAATGGTGGATGCTTTATACCAACCGCCGAGCATCTATTGAAGATTCAACAGTTCAGTGGGTGCATGGAACAAGGATTGGAATTGCAGAAAGCAAAGATGGAAGAGTGTGGAAATATGTTGATACTTGTAACATCAATTATCGCCCTGACACTGGCTATACACATTGGGCGCCAGATGTAATTGAACATAATGGCGTCTATCATATGTATCTCACCTATGTGCCAGGTACATTTAAAGACTGGAATCATCCAAGAGTTATTATTCATCTTACCAGCAAAGATTTAAAAAACTGGAATTATCAATCAACATTAAAACTGGTAAACGAAAAAGTGATCGATGCTTCTGTTTATAAAATAAATGATACACTATGGAGAATGTGGTACAATAATGAACGTGATGGAAAAAGCATTTATTATGCTGACAGCAGAGATCTATATAACTGGACAGATAAAGGCAAAGCGATTGCCGCAAGAGGGGAGGGGCCGAAAACATTTTACTGGCAGGGGAAATATTTTATGATCGTTGATGCATGGAAAGGAATGGAAGTTTATTCTTCTAATGATCTGCTTGCATGGAAAAAGCAGCCAACAAGAATTTTAGAAGAACCTGGTAAGGGAAAAGACGACCAGGCGATGGGCGGGCATTGTGATTTAGTGGTGAACGATGGGAAAGCTTATGTTTTTTACTTTACTCATCCGGGAAGAAGAAAAGATAAGCCCGCTGCAAAAAATTCTTTTGATGATAAAAGAAGTGTGATACAGGTGGCTGAATTGAAATATATAAATGGTGAAATTGTTTGTGACAGGGATGAGCCATTAAAATTTAAACTTACTGCAAAAACTAAATAGGTTGCTTCAGGATAATTTACTCTGCAAAATTTTTTTTCTCCAACTCTTTCACTTCCGCTTCTCTTGGCATCGTTAATGGCGGACGAACATTACCGATACTTTTGCCAATAATTTTTTCACTTGCTTTAATTATTCAAATGCCAGTAAACTCGAAAGTTCACGATAGGAATTAGCTTGCTGCTGAAGGGTAGTAGCTACTTGTTTTGCCGTGCTTAGAGCATCAACACCTGCAAGGAAACGTAGCGGTGGCTTTTCCTCATTTGCAATTGTGATCAATGCCTTTGCAAGTTTAACCGGATCACCTGGTTGTTGACCATTTGCACTTTTCCAAAATTGCATTAGCTGTTCTCTCTTTTCATTGTAGTCTGTTATGGGGTTGTCAGCATACTTTGTTGACTGCTCGGTAAGTAACTCTGTTCGGAAAAATCCGGGATTAACAATTGTGGTATTTATTCCAAACGGTGAAACTTCTGTTTGCAATGCCTGCATAAATCCTTCCAACCCAAACTTGGATGCAGAGTAAGCACTACAGAAATCTAAACTGGTGAGACCAGCAGTTGAAGAGATTGAAATTACATGCCCTGAACGTTGCTTACGCATAACCGGTAGAACGGCACGGGTTACAATCATAGGGCCAATTAAACTTGTCTGTAGTTGTTGACCGATTTCTTCCTGTGTTAACTCCTCAAAGAAGCCTGCAATAAAGTTGGCGGCATTGTTTACCAATACATCAATCCTACCAAACTTTTCAACAGCTGCATTAACGGCAGCATTGGCATCAGCCTGCATAGTAACATCCAGCTTCACAATTAAAAGGTTTTCGTTTTCACCCAATGCTTTTGTAACACTATCGGTGTGGCGACCTGTTGCCACTACTTTATTGCCTGCTTTCAAAGCTGCTTTTGTAATATCTCCTCCCATACCACGACCTGCCCCGGTAATGAACCAAACTTTGTTATTGATGATTTTCATCTTAAAGATTTTTAGAGAAAAAGTCGGCCAACTTTTTTGATACTTGTGGTACATATTCCTTGCCATCATACAAGTCCATGTGAGTTGCCCCTTTTATGATGAACAATTCTTTTTCTTTCGAAGCAGCCTTCGTATGAAGTTCCTGGCTATGCCATAAAGAACCAGCCTTACTTCCTGCAATTAATAACAGAGGCTGTGTAAGCAGTACGTCTGCCTGACCAAATCCATCGAACATAATTCCATAGCCCAGACCTGTGAAAAGCAATTTATTTGTTGAGTTTGGATGTTGACCCCGTGGAGTACGATAATAATCGGCAGCCTCTTGCAAGTCGGGGGGTGCGTTTTTGTCGCCAACTTCCGGCACATAAGGCACATAAATCGGTGCTGCTCCATTCGCTTCTGCCGTGCGTTGCTTTGCAACTGCTTCAAGTGTTGCAATCTGATTTGTCGGTAATCCTTTACCGTCCCAGCCTCTTCGGGAAACTGCACCAACATCTACGGCACTCACAGTTGCAAGAGCTTTGATACGCCGTTCAGTCATTGCTGCTTTTACGGTAGCTCCACTGCCGGCACAGATACCCATGCCGCCAATCCGATTGGCATCAACATAAGGAAGCGTAACAAGATAATCTACTGCACTGTAAATGTCGCCAACCCTGTTCATCGGATTGTCGAGAAATCGGGGTTCGCCTTCGCTTGCACCTTGGTAAGAAGCATCAAAAGCCAATGCGATGAAACCAGCTTCAGACAGTTTTTGTGCATACAAACCTGCTGTCTGTTCTTTTACGCCACCGCCAGGATGTACAACTACAATAGCTGGATATTTTTTTGCCTTATCAAAGCCAGCCGGTAAATAAAGATTACCTGCCATATTAAGATTGTTGTTTTTGAATGTTACACCCTGAACGTTTTTATTGTTTCCTGCTGAAGTTTGTGCCGATAATTTTAAGCCGGCAGTTAGCATACCTATAAATGCTACTAAGAAGATTTTTGATTTCATTTTATTGTATCATTTGATTTGTGATACAAAGCTCACGATAACCCTGATGAATAAATAATGAAAAACAAAGGAAAAAGTATAAAATTCAAAGGTGAGCTAACCTTACAGATTTTGGTATTTCACCTGTCTTCTTTTTAAAGAAGTTGTTGAAGTAAGTTGGATATTCAAAACCAAGCGCATAGGCAATTTCAGCAATGCTCCAGTTTGTATGTTGCAGCAGTGCTTTTGCCTCACTAATAATTCTGTCGGCTATATGCGCTGTAGTAGGTTTGCCTGTGACTTCCTTTACTGAACTGTTTAAATAGTTGACGTGAATGAACAAGTTCTTTGCAAAATCCTGTGCTGTTTTTAACTCCAATGGACGTTCGGTACTTTCAATTGGAAATTGGCGTTCCAGCAATTCAAGGAACACTGCAGTGATACGTTCCGCAGCATTTGTTTTTTTTGAACGATTTTTCGAAGGCTGCATTTTAACCGCTTCATGTATTATAAGGCTGATGTAGTTTCGTATCAATTCATCCTTGAATACGTAATCATTTTCCTGCTCTGCAAGCATCCGCTTAAATACACGAATAATAAATTCCTTTTGCTCTTTATCTAATTTCAAAATCGGTGTGCCGCCTATTTTAAATAAGGGTGATTGCAGAAGGCTCTCAGAACGGTCGCCTAACTTTAAAAAGTCTTCAGTAAAGAGACATGTGTAGCCGCTGAATTTTTTTGAAACTGCTTCACAGGAGTAGGGAATATTTGGATTGCCAAAAAATAAAAAGGTGTCATCTGTTTCTAAACTCTTATCAGCATAATGAAAGATGAACTTTCCGGTCGTCAAATTGATTTTATAAAAATCTTTACGACTATATGTGTGACCAGAATTAGCCTCGTTGTCTATTTCATAAACTTTAAAACCTTTTAGCTTTAATTCGGAATTGAAATCTGAAGTTTGACGAGCTTTCTGATTGTTCATCGAACAAAAGTAAGAAAATCAAATGAGGGAGATTCTTAAAATTTCCTCATTCTTAACTTATCGCTGTAGCTTAAATGTCATTGAATTTGATTCAAATCTACCCATGAGCTAATAGCACTATCCTGCCGAGAGAACAGGATGGAAATTGGTTTGATATTAATAGTTTTAGTTATTATTTGAGGATAGAAAACTGTCAAAACGATTTCTTTTAAAACTGCCATATGCGCTGTTCATTGATCATTTTCTTCTTTGCTGCAATCCAGCACAGCTTTGCTCAGCAAAAACAGATTCAATATCTCTCAGGTATTGATGCTAAACGCACCGTTCAATGGGATTTCTTTTGTACAGCCGGTCGCAACAGCGGTGAATGGAAAAAGATACAGGTGCCAAGTTGCTGGGAGCAACAGGGCTTTGGTAATTATAATTATGGCCGGGATTATAAAACGAATGGAAAGAATGCAAGGTTCTATGATGAGCAGGGAATGTATAAGTACCAGTTTCAAGTGCCTGCAACATGGAAAGGAAAAAATATCAATATCGTTTTTGATGGCAGTATGACTGATACAGAAGTAAAGATCAATGGAAAGGCAGCAGGGGAAATACATCGAGGCGCATTCTATCGTTTCAAATATGATATCACGTCTCTTTTATTTTTTGACAAACCGAATACACTTGAAGTGACAGTAAGTAAAATGAGCAGTGATGCAGGTGTAAATAATGCTGAACGTTTAGCTGATTACTGGGTGTTTGGTGGCATATTCCGCCCGGTCTTTTTAGAAGCTACACCAAAGCAATACATCGATTATGTTGGGATCAATGCAAAGCATGATGGAAAATTTGCAATGCAGGTCTGGGCAAAAGGATTAACACAAAATGGTTTTGTTATTACAACCATTACCGATGCAAATAAAAAGATCATTACCACTGTCAAAACTCCTGTTTCGAAAACAGATGATAATATAATCGTTAATACCCAGGTTCGAGATCCAAAACAATGGACATCGGAAACCCCAAATCTCTACAACGCAAATGTCGTATTACAGGATGCTGCTGGAAAAAAGATCTATGAGCTGAACGAGAGATTTGGTTTCAGAACAATTGAAGTGAGATATGGACAAGGAGTTTACATAAATAACACACAGGTAAAATTCAAAGGTGTAAACCGTCATTGTTTCTGGCCTGAGACTGGCAGGTCTTTATCAAAAGAAAATGAATTACAGGATGCGTTGCTGCTGAAAGAAATGAATATGAATGCAGTTCGTTGTTCCCATTATCCTCCTGACAAATATTTTTTACAGCTTTGCGACTCCTTAGGTATTTATGTTTTAAATGAACTGGCCGGCTGGCAGAAATTTTATTCAACTAAAGCCGGCGAACCTTTGGTGAAAGAGTTAGTGTTAAGAGACCTGAATCACCCTTCGATTATCTTCTGGGACAACGGTAATGAAGGCGGGACTAACAAAGAGCTTGATGATGATTTTGTAAAATGGGATTTTCAGAAGCGGCCTGTTTTGCATCCACATCATCGCCCGGGCAATCAATTTAATGGCATCGATTGCAATCACTATGAAGATTATTATAGTACACAGAAAATTTTAAATGATTCGCTCATCTACATGCCAACAGAGTTTTTGCATGCGCAGGATGATGGTGGCGGTGGTGCAGCCATGGAAGACTTCTGGGAGTTGCACTGGAGATCAAAGAAGAGTGCTGGTGGTTTTATCTGGGTTATGGCAGATGAAGCGATCATGCGAACTGATCTGAATAATGCATTGGATGCAAACGGGCTTAATGCAAATGATGGCATACTTGGTCCGCATCGGGAAAAAGAAGGAAGCTTTTATGCATTGCGTGATATTTTTTCTTCTATAAAGCTTTCCTTGTCGGATCAGTTGTCCGGAAACTTTAATGGAGAAATTGGAATTGAGAACCGGTTTCATTTTCTTAATACGAATCAATGCAAATTTTACTGGGCATTGGTTGACTACAGCAAACCGTTTGATCGTTTTGATGGTTACGTGGTAAAACAAAAAGGGATCGCAGTGTCGCCAAATATTTCCCCGGTACAAAAAGGCATCTTGAAGATTGATCTTCCAGCTGATCATAAAAATTATGATGCACTTGTAATTGTTGCAAAAGATAATTTTGGGAAAGACATTTATAAATGGGTTTCAAAAATAAAAACTAATAGTTCTTTGCTTCAAAATTTTGTTACTGTAAAAAATGATTCAACTTCACTAAAAGAAACCGACACCGTTTATGCTATCACAGGTGGTGAAGTAAGTGTGGTGTTGGATAAAAAAACAGGCAACCTCGTTACAACAAAAAATACAGCCAATGATTATGTGTTGTCATTTAATAATGGGCCCGTCCTCGTTAAAGGGAATGCTGCGGTGGTTTCCTCTAAAGCATATAAAGAAGAAAATAACCAGGTGGTAGAGTTTACATATAGTGGCAATATGAAATATGTAAAATGGAAGATCAATGCAAGCGGATGGGTGACGATGAATTATGAATACAGCATTGAAGGGGACCAGCCATTCGCAGGCATTAGTTTTAACTATCCTGAAAATTATGTGTTATCAAGCCGATGGTTGGGTAAAGGACCAGCACGTCAATGGAAAAACAGGATAGCGGGTACTCCAATAAATGTATGGCAGAATATTTACAACAATACACATACTGGTTATTCTCTGGTTGTGTACCCGGAGTTCAAAGGATATTATGGCGAAGTATCCTGGATGGAATTAAGTACCGTACAAGGCAAATTGTACATTGCCAGCCCGGATGAAGGTTTGTTTGTTCGCCTCTTTGATTTTTATGCGTTAAGTGATGCCATCAAACCACATCCGGAAGTTCCTGCGGGAAATATTTCATTCCTGGATTGTATTCCGCCGATAGGAACCAAACTTGCCGTCGGGTTGACTACTAACACAAAAGTGTATGGGCCGCAAAGCGAACTAAATCATTTGAGCGGTAGCAAAAAGCGAACATTATATTTTTATTTTGGTATGCCAAAAACAACAGCTAGTAAGGAACAATATACTCGTCCAGTTGTTGATGATGTTTTTTAATGAAATAATTTTTATGATCCCAATTGAATTACTACTGCCATCTTCTGTTGCGTCGCACTCTTGTACGTTCATATCGCTATTGATCAATAAGGAAAGCAAAGTAGCCAGGGATATCAAATATTTTAAGATCTCCGTGTTACTCTGTATCCTTTGTGTATCTGTGTTTCAAACTACGCAAGCCCAAAAAATAGATCGCCAGGCAGTAGTACAACGTCATAACGTTCACGTCAATAAAATTGATTCGCTATCATCTCTTTCTGTCGGCAACGGAAATTTTGCTTTTACAGTTGATGCCACCGGTATGCAATCTTTTCCTGATGCGTATGCGGGTGGAGTTCCATTGGGCACACAATCCGTTTGGGGCTGGCATAGCTTCCCTAATAGTGAGAATCTGAAAGTTGAGGAGGCCCAAAAAGTTTTTGAGCTGGAAGGAAGAAAGATATCTTATACAGTTCAGCCGAAAGAACCTGAAAGGGCAAAGAAGGCAGTTGAATATTTCCGCGTCAATCCGCATCGCTTGCAATTAGGAAATATTGGGCTTGAAATAAAAATGCAGGATGGATCGCTTGCAACAGCAGGTGATATTAAAAACATAAACCAACAATTGGATCTATGGACAGGAATTATTACAAGCTTTTTTACAGTAGAAAATGTTCCAGTTAAAGTAACGACAGTTTGTCACCAAACGCAGGATGCTGTTTCATTTAGAATTGAATCAGCATTATTAAAAGCAAATAAGATACACATACGATTCAGGATCCCTTTCCCAAATGGACAATGGAAAGATGTTGGTAATAACTGGAAAGTTGATTCGTCATTCACATCTTCTGCTCAATTTACTCCAAACAATAGTATAATTACAAGCAGCATTGATACTACTGATTACATGCTTAATTTAAGATGGAATACTCCGGCAAAACTGGAGAGATTAACTCACAATTATTATGTAGTCACCCCACAATCCACATCAACGAGTTTTGAAATTACATGTTTGTTTAATCAGCATAGAAAAAATGAACCTGTTCCATTATTTCCGCAAGGATTAAATAATAGCCGTACTGCGTATAAAAAATTCTGGCTTAGCGGTGGCGCTGTTGATTTTTCTGCAGTAAAAGATCCAAGAGCATTAGAAATAGAAAGAAGGGTTGTGTTATCGCAATATCTTACAAAAATTCAGTGCTCATCTGCTTATCCGCCACAGGAAACAGGATTAACTTATAACAGTTGGTATGGTAAACCACATTTAGAAATGCATTGGTGGCACGCGGTTCATTTTGCACAATGGGGAAGAACTGAATTGATGGTAAAAAGTTTAGACTGGTATTTTAAAGTTGCAGAAAAAGCAAAACTTATTGCAAAGCGGCAGGGCTTTGATGGTTTACGCTGGCAAAAGATGACCGATAATGAAGGAGATGAAACACCATCTTCAGTAGGTGCATTTCTTATCTGGCAGCAACCGCATTTTATTTACATGGCGGAATTGCTTTATCGCAGCAAACCAACAAAAGAAGTTTTAAATAAGTATAAAGACCTCTTGTTTGCCACGGCAGATTTCATGGCATCATTTCCAAGTTATGATCAGAAAATAAAAAAATATAATCTCGGGAAAGGATTGATCCCAGCGCAAGAATGTTTTGATGCGGTCACCACATTCAATCCAACTTATGAACTGGTTTATTGGAGCTGGGCTTTACAAAAAGCACAGGAGTGGAAGAAGCGTTTGGGTTTACCACGAGATAAAAAATGGGATGAGATCATTAATAACCTTGCACCGTTGCCACAATTAAATAATGTTTATCTCGCTACTGAAAGTACTCCTGATTGTTACGAGCCCAATTCAAGATACCTAACTGATCATCCTGCTGTTCTTGGTGCATACAGTAGTTTGCCTGCTGTGCACGGATTGAACACGGAGATAATGAAAAATACATTGGACACCGTTTGGAAAGTTTGGAAGTGGAATGATACATGGGGCTGGGATTTTCCATTGACTGCCATGGCTGCTGCAAGATTGCATCTTGGTGAAAAAGCAGTTGATGCATTACTGATGCCGATCAAAACAAATACATATTTGATCAATGGACATAATTACCAGGACGAACGTCTAACGATTTATCTACCGGGAAATGGCGGTGTATTGAATGCCGTTGCATTAATGTGTACAGGTGCTGATGCAGATAAAGAAATTAATATCGGATTTCCGAAGGTTTGGAAAGTAAAATGGGAAGGGTTAAAAAAAATGTTTTAACCCCTGTCTCCGCCGCGGCGGAGGAACTTAGTTCAAGCCATTCTGATAAATTTTATAATACAGATGAGATGTCTTTTATTTTTTTTATTTACTTTCTTACTTGCGAATACTTGTATTTGCCAGCAGAATCTGTTATGGCATAATAAAGAACGATCGGTTCGCTATCATCCCGAAGGGAATGATTTCGTAATTGAAAACGGGGATCGTCGTTTTACCCGTGCATTATATGGAACGAATACAGCATTCAGAGTAGAAGCAGGTGACTTACCAGAGTTTGCTATGTATATGCCGGGAATGGGAGGTAATCTTCGTTTTGGCTTGATCAATGCATCGCAACATAAATGGCTGATCACGGCACAAAAAATAAAAGCAATATATCGTGCCGGTACCATGATCTATGAAATTGAAGATCCACTGTTGGGGAAGGGAAAATTATTTGTAACTGTTTTAGCATTAAGTAATGCCGAAGGAGTGGTTGTAAAGATCAAATCTGAAAATATTACGGAAGATGTTCAGTTGGTTTGGGTCTATGGCGGAGCTTCCGGAAAAAAATTTTCAAGAGATGGCGATGTAGGCGCCGATCCTGAATCCTCTTTTTATTTGAAAGCAGAGAACTGTACGGATAACCGTTACCAGTTATTGAAAAATCAATTCATTTTAAGTTACGGAACAGGTAAAGTGCTGACAGAGGCAGAGCGATATGAAATTCAAACAAAACCTGAAAGCCAGTTAACCGGTGAAGTTTCTAAAGAAGCAAAAATGATCACTGGTTATTTTCCATCTTCTTCAACTATTCAGTTAATGGATGCTTCTAATCCTGATGAAGCATTTAGTAGTTCTATAATAGCTAAAAAAGATTTTTGTGTTACCGGCAAACTATTGCTGAAGAATAAGGAAGAATATTTTCTTTTACATAATACCGCCACTTCCGTTACGCAAAATGTAGAACAAGAATTTAAAGATGCAGAAACTGCAAGGCAAAAAATTGCCAATCGTGTTAAGATCAAAACACCTGATGCATACCTGAATACATTGGGTGCTGCGTTATCTGTTGCAGCCGATGCAATTTGGGAAGATCCTACTTATATGCATGGGGCAATTGCATGGCGTATGCGTTTACCTGGCTGGCGGGGAACTTATGTGGCCGATCCATTGGGTTGGCATGACAGGGCTAGGATACATTTTGATGCTTATGCCAAATCACAACTCACAACGCCTGCCACAACAGGAGTGGTAATGGACACAGCATTAAATCTTGCAAGACATATTGAGAAAGTCGGTACACAATTATTCAGCGAAGGATATATAACCCGTAATCCGAATGGTTATATCGGTGCTCATCATTATGATATGAATCTTGTTTTCGTTGATCAGTTGCTGAATCACCTTAATTACACAGGAGATACAGGCCATGTAAAAAAAATGTGGCCATTGCTTAAGAGACATCTTGAATGGGAAAAGAAAAACTTTGATGCTGATGGTGATGGCTTATATGATGCTTATGCAGCGATCTGGGCAAGTGATGCATTGCAATACAGTGGCGGCGGTGTTACACATTCAAGTGCCTATAATTACAGGGCTAATAAAGAAGCGGCTCGTTTAGCAAAAATCATTGGAGAAAATGGAACAGTGTATGAAAAAGAAGCAACAAAGATTTTAGCTGCTATCAATAAAAATTTATGGATTAGTGATAATGGATGGTACGCTGAATACAAAGATCTGTTGGGAAATAAATTGTTGCATCCGTCCGCTGGTTTATGGACGATCTATCATTCAATAGATAGTAAAGTGCCTGATGCATTTAAAACATACCAGGCTTTGCGATACATCGATAGATTTATTCCCCATATACCTGTGATTGCAAAAGGATGGGACGAGAAAAATTTATACCTGCTTAGTGAAACGAACTGGCAACCTTATACATGGAGTTTGAATAATGTAGTGA
>Ga0193740_1000177_pt1 | contig 18797 bp, 11 predicted proteins | sample L2s1metaG_FD_145072 | JGI IMG/M metagenome (GOLD analysis project Ga0193740, IMG submission 145072) | Soil microbial communities from a riparian zone of the East river system, Colorado, United States - L2s1 | ecosystem: Environmental > Terrestrial > Soil > Riparian zone | place: USA: East River... | reverse complement strand
TTAAGAATGATGGAATAGTCCCCACAGCATCTAATGCCACCGATCTTATGGTATGGGACACGACACGTTATAATGACTGGGCAAAAATATTGATGGGTGAAACCGCCCGTAGTTATGATGCACAGGTGCGCCTTTCAGCCGGAAACGAGCAAACCCGCTTTTCCCTCTCAACAGGCTACCACCGTGAAACACCTGTCTTCTATGGTAACATGTTCGATGATCGCATACATGTTCGGGCAAACATGACGCATCATTCCATTGATAAGAAATTTTCTCTTACACTAAGTACAGGGTATAATATTGATAATAATAATATCAATACGACAGATATGGGCCTATTGCTAGCTACAGTCCCCAATGCGCCCTACCCGCTTGATGCGAATGGAAAACTGATTTGGAGTGATAAGGGTATCAATTTTTCAAACCCACTCCAGTATACGAAAAAACTATACAAAGGCGTAACAGAGCAGTCCATCAGCGATATCAATTTGGGTTATCGTTTCAGTAAAAATTTTGAGATCAGGGTAAATGGAGGGATGAATATCGTACGTCTTAACCAGAGAACTGCCAACCCGGTAAGTTCACAAAGCCCTATAGGGACAACGCCAATAAGTTCAGCTCAATTTTTTAACGAGTCTCAACGAAACTGGATAGTGGAACCGCAGGCAGAATACACTAAGCAATTAGGAAAAGGCCGGTTACAAGTACTGGCCGGTGGTAGTTTCCAGGAACAGCTTATAGAAGGAGCAATAATAAGTGCCAGTGGATATGCAAGTGATGAATTACTTGGAACACCTGGTCCTGCGGCTACAAAATCGGTTACCAGCAACTATGCTAAGTACCGGTACAACGCTTTTTTTGGCAGGGTCGGTTACAAGTATAACAATAAGTATCTTATAAATATATCCGGCCGCCGCGATGGATCCAGTCGTTTTGGCCCGGGAAAACAATTTGGCAATTTCGGTGCCTTGGGAGCCGGGTGGATATTTTCTGAAGAGAAGTTCATGAAAAATGTTTCCTTCCTTCACTACGGTAAGATCAGAACAAGTATAGGTGTTACGGGTAATGACAGAATTGGCGACTACCAGTACATTGCACGTTGGAGCACCACAGCTGCCGCCCTTCCTTACCAGGGTATTAGTGGTTTTTTTCCAATAAATCTTCAAAATCCTGACTATGCCTGGGAGCGCAATCGAAAATGGGAATCTGCAATTGAGCTTGGATTTTTTCAGGACAGGTTGTTTGTAAGCGCCGCTTATTATATGAACCGGAGCGATAATCAACTGATTGGTTATACGCTTCCGTCACAGACAGGCTTTCCAAGCATTGTAGCCAACAGGAATGCATTAGTTGAAAACAGGGGTTGGGAATTCATGATCAATACTACTAACATCAGGACAAAGAATTTTACCTGGAAAAGTTCATTCAACATTTCGATACCACGCAGCGAATTGGTGGCATATCCTAATCTTGAAACATCAAGCTTTGCCAATTCGCTTGTAATAGGATACCCTATCACCGTACGCAAATTCCTCGAGTACCAGGGAGTGGATACTGCAACTGGCATTTACAAGCTTAATGGGATCAACCTGACTACAGACAGAACCCAGGTACGTGATTTGGGACAGCGCCTTTATGGTGGATTGCAAAATACTTTTACTTACAAAGGATGGTCTCTTGATATCTTTTTCCATTTTGTACAACAAGACGGTTTGAGCAGTATTAACTTCGTGGTGCCGGGTGGCCGTTCAAATCAGACTGTATTGGTTTTAGACAGATGGCAGAATAAAGGAGATATTACCGATATACAGAAATTCTCTACTACCGGGGCAGCTGCTACTCGATTCAGCTTTTATTCCAATTTCTCCAGTGCCAGAGTAGTGAATGCATCTTTCATTCGTTTGAAAAATCTATCACTCTCTTATCAATTCGACAAAAAACTGATCGAGAAATTTAAGCTAGAAAGTTTAAAAGTGTATTTCCAGGGACAAAACCTGTTCACGTTCACTCCGTATGAATACGGGGACCCGGAAACATTATCGTACTACACTTTGCCGCTCAGGATGCTAAGCGTAGGTATACAGGTCATTTTTTAATTTAAAGACAAAAGAATAATTGTGAAATACTATACAGGCATACTTCAATATATAAAATCAAACAGCCTGTACTTTCTCCTGGTGGTGATGCTGACAACCATCTTACCCTCTTGCAAGAAGTTTGTAACTGTTGAAAATCCGCCAGGCATTCTTACCACCGAAAAAGTATTTGCAGATGATAGATCAGCAACTTCGGCAACAGTCTCTATTTATATTGATATGATGAATTATCAATTCGGAGGTGATGGATCGTTCGTCTGTTTTTCTATGACGGCGTTGGCAGGTTTTTCGGGTAATGAATTGCAGTGGACTCAGAGCAACGTTAACACTCCGGCTTTTCAGGAATTTACAGCACATGATCTTACTCCTCCGAATCCGAATGTAGCAGCTTTCTGGAAGGATGGGTACAATTATATTTACCGTACAAATGCTATTCTTGAAGGCATTGCTGCTTCAACAGGCATGACAGCAGATGGAAAAAAACTTGTTGAAGGAGAAGCCAAATTCATACGTGGTTTTTGTTACTTCTATCTTGTAAATCTGTTTGGTGATGTACCACTTGTTTTGAGTACGAACTACCAGGCAAATATGAATATGGCCAGAACCCCATCGGCCATGGTTTGGGAGCAAATTCTGAATGATCTAAAAGATGCCAAACAACTGCTTCCCGCAAACTATCCAACTCCTGAAAGACTTCGCCCTAATCGTGCAACAGCCGGAGCCTTGTTGGCCCGTATATACCTGTACTTAGGAAGATGGGCGGAAGCAGAAGCTGAATCGGATGCTATTATCACATCCGGTGTTTATGGAGCAACCCTACCCGCTCCTGACTTGGTTTTCAAAAAAGAAAGCATTGAAACAATCTGGCAATTGCAACCTGTTCGTGCCGGCATCAATACAAACGAAGCTTTTTTCTTTCTTACAACAGTTGATATAAGACCCAGTTATGAAATAACACAAAACCTGTTGTCTGCTTTCGAGCCAAACGATAAGCGTAAAACACAATGGATAGGATTTAGCAGCCCGGTTGCCAATCCTGGCTGGGCCTTCCCTGCAAAATATAAGGCTGGAACTTCTGTTACTGTGACGGAATATTATATTGTATTTCGCCTCACCGAACAATACCTGATCCGTGCAGAAGCAAGGGCACACCAGGGTGGAAGTAAATTGGCGCAGGCTATAACAGATCTTAATACAGTTCGCAGCCGTGCTGGTTTACGAGCCGCGAATCCTGCAGATCAAAATGCTTTTTATCTTGCTATGGAGAAAGAACGCCAGGTTGAGTTTTTTGCAGAATGGGGACATCGCTGGCTCGATCTAAAACGTACCAATCGTGCAGAGTCAGTATTGAAACCATTATCACCTACTAATTCGTGGCGACTGGGCTCAGAATTATATCCTGTTCCGTCCGGTGAAATAGGCAACAATCCGTTACTGATTCAAAACCCGGGATACTGACCGATTTAAAGCAGCTTTTTTTGTGTACACAAGAATGACACCTCCGTTAGACAAATGGCTTGGCTTCACGCAACACGGCTGCGTCAAAATAAAATACGTTGCTTGTTTAAGATTTAATTGCAGAAAAGAACCTTCGTTAGTTGAACATTTTTGCCAGAGAAGTTAACAGATTGGGAATACCTCTTTGATGAGGAAAGTATAAAAGCAACAAACATTAAAAGGAATACCTTTTTCATAAACCCAAGTTACTGTGCGGGCAACTTGTGCCCGCACAAATAATTGCATAATTTAGCAATGCTTGGGTAAATTAAGGCTAATGGTTAATGGTATCGAATAGCTAAGCCAAACTTAAGCGTCGGCCAGAAATGTTCCACCATTTCTGGCTTTTTTTTACCTTCTTTAGCTTTCTTAACTGAAGCTACTATTTTACAAATCTTTTTTACTCATGTACGTTTCCTTCTTAATACTAATACGATCAACAAAAACTCTTCCTCTGCTTATTCTTATTTTTTTTGCAATACCACCAGTTTCTTTCCTTCAAGTCTGAATTGCAGATCGTTTTTCTCCAGGATCTTTAACAGCTGTGACAGTTTCAAATTCTTTTCTATCTCTCCTCCGAATTCCCTTTGAGGTATCTCACCTTGATATACCACATCAACATCATACCAACGGCTAACAAACTGCATAACCGTTCTAGTATCTGCTCCATCAAAATTAAAATACCCGTTTTTCCATGCAATCACTTTATCATGATCAGCTTTGCTTATTGCGATCTCCCCATTTGTATTTAATTGAGCCTGCTGACCAGGAGTTATCAATTTTGATTCCCCGGTTTTAAGTGATGTTACTTTCACACTGCCTTCAAGCAATGTAGTTTTTATTGAACCGTCATCTTCATAAGAATTAATGTTGAAGTGAGTTCCTAAAACTTCTATTTCATTTTTTCCTGCGACATCTACTTTAAATGGCATGGAAGGATCCTTTGCCACTTCAAAATATGCTTCACCTGATACTTCAACTTTTCTTGTATCCCCAATGAAAGAAACAGGAAAACGTATGGAAGAGGCAGAATTCAACCAAACCTTCGATCCATCACAAAGTAATAATTGATACTGCCCTCCTCTTGGTGTTGTCACCGTATTATAAAGAACTTGTGTTGGTTTTTCTTCTAATATGTTGTAGACAAGTTGTCCGTCGTTTAATTTTGAAACTTTTGTATTGCCATCTTTAATAATGGTTCCGCTTGAAACATTTTCCAAATTGATATCAGAGCGATCTGAAAGAGTCAACACTGCTTTGTTACCACCGGGAAGTATGTCATTTGCTTGATGCTGATTATTTGCTACCGGCAGCTCTACCGGAGGTTGATTAACTAAGAGATAAGCTCCTATTACAGCAAGAACAAATACAGCCGCAGCTGCCAAACGGAACCAGTTCCTTTTCATAAGTGGCACAACAGGCGCCACTACATTTATTTTTTCTGAATCAAGTTTCGCCTTAATAGCATTAAAAGTTCCAGTCAATGTATTTTCCAGCTCTTCTGCTGTAAAAGAACTTATTTCTTGTTCATTTTCGAGCTCCTGGATAATTAAACTTCTCAGTAATTCCTCGTTGTCTTCAATATCAAACTCTTTCAATAATAATCTTAACTCATCCGGTGAGCATTTATTTTCCAGGTATTTTTTAAATAGTTCGTGCATTATGGTACGTCTTCAAAGGGTGAATTAACAATTAACTAATACGCTTGAAAAGAAGCCTTCCTCTGTTCCTTTTATATTTTTTTATTTGCTACTACTGAATAAAAGGCAAAAAACGATGATCGTCATATCATTATGAGTAAAAATAAATTCACGAATTGCTTTATTTGCTTTTACTATATGATCACTTATAGTCGAAACCGATATGCCCAATTGCCGGCTTACCTCTTCATAGCTTTTATTGTCAAGCTTAATTAGCCGAAATATCTGTTGACGCTGCGGTGAAAGAGAATCAATGGCTTTTTTAAGGAGTAAGGCATTCTCTTTTCTATGGATCATTGTTTCAATATGCTCATATTCTTCCGTTGCAGCTGCAAACAACTGGGCTTGTATTTTTTTATCCCTTGATGCTTTACGAAAAAAATCATACACCTTATTTTCAGCGATCCGAAAAAGATAGGACCGAAAAGACTTATCGAGGTCAATGCTGGCACGGTTATTCCAAATTTTTATAAAGACATCCTGCAATATTTCCTGTGTAGTTGTTTCAGACTTCACCATCTTGAATACGTTTCCAAAAAGCCGGGAGCTATATGACTTATATATTTTCTCAAATGCCTGTTCATTACCCTGCTTTAATAGCGAGAGTAATTCTCTTTCATCATGAGGAGAAATAAGTTGCACAGTAGAGGTTTAGCTTTAGTTATCTACACACGAATTTATAGTTTCCAATTTAATAGAGCTCAAATGGCTTCTCTTATCTTTGCGCCATGCTTAAAATCGGTATCCTCGGCGGCGGCCAGTTAGGAAGAATGCTTTTACAAGCGGCGTCCAATTATCCCGTTAAAACATTTTTAATGGAAAATGACGATGAATGTCCCGCTGCGCATCTCTGCCATCATTTTACCAAAGGCGATATAAAAGATTTTGATGCAGTTTATAACTTTGGTAAAGGCCTCGATGCAATTACCATTGAAATTGAAAATGTAAATGTTGATGCTCTGGAAAAATTAGAAACTGAAGGACTGAAAGTTTATCCCAGGCCTTCAGTACTCCGGATCATCAAAAACAAAATTTTACAAAAACAATATTATCACCAACATAGCATCCCTACCGCAGATTTTATTTTAACTAATAGTCTTTCTGATATAGAAGGTCATATTGGCTTTTTGCCTGCTGTTCACAAACTAGGTGAAGGCGGTTATGATGGTCGCGGAGTTCAAATCTTAAAGAATAAGGATGATCTGGGCAAGGCCTTTAATGCCCCAGGCGTTTTGGAAAAACTGATCCCGATCGATAAAGAGATTGCTCAAATGGTTGCTGTGAGTGATAAAGGCGAGACGGCTCTTTATCCGCCGGTAGAAATGCTTTTTAATTCGGATCTTAATTTACTCGACTATCAACTTTGCCCTGCAGAACTGGGTATTCAAACTCTATATAAAGTTGAAGCGATCGCTTCGGCAGTCGTTCGCAATTTCAAATCACCGGGAATTTTCGCTGTTGAAATGTTTGTTGACAAAAGCGGTGATGTATTTGTAAATGAAACTGCGCCGCGGGTGCATAACAGCGGACATCACACGATCGAGGCACATTATAGCAGCCAGTTTGATATGTTATGGCGGGTGATGCTTGGCTATCCTTTGGGAAACACGGATGCTATTCTTCCTTCGATCATGGTCAATATCATCGGAGCCGAAGGTTGTAATGGTGATGTGAAATATGAAGGACTTGAAGATGTGATGAAGATCGACAATGCCTTTGTTCATATTTATGGGAAAAAGCAAACCAAGCCCGGCAGAAAAATGGGACATGTGACCATACTAAGCAAAGAAAAACAAGACCTTCTGCACAAATCGAACAAAGTGAAACACACTTTGTTTCCAAAATCCTGATCAATTCCTTTTATCCCCCGAAAAAACCATTCATAATAGTCAGACAATTAAATTTTTGACTACCAAAGGATTTGAGGTCATGTGCCGTCAAATTTATGCTTAAACGCAAATAAGTACTTATTTTTACGACCCCTAAATACAACTGCACAATCGTGAATAATTTTAAACAACTTTCTGTAATATTTTTTTTGATCTTAAGCTCAGTAACTATTTCGTGCGGGGACAAAAAGAAAGATGCTGCTCCACCAGCCGGGGCCCAGATGCAACAACAGGTAATAACAGCAGATGCATTGATAGTTTCCACCCGGGCACTTAGTGCTGATATTGAAATTCCCGGAACAATATTGGCAGGTGAAACCACAGAAATTCATCCTGAAATTTCAGGTCGTGTAGTACAATTGAATGTAAGAGAAGGAACATTCGTTAGCAAAGGTGCACTGCTTGCCAAATTATATGATGGTGATCTGCAGGCACAGCTAAGAAAACTGGACGTGCAATTAAAAATAGCTGAGCAAACGGAAAAAAGGCAAGCAGAACTTATAAAGATCCAGGGAATCAGCCAGCAAGAATATGATCTTAGTCTTTTACAGGTAAGTAATTTGAAAGCCGATATCGATATCATAAGAGAAGCTGTTCGCAAAACAGAGATAAGGGCTCCATTTAGCGGAAAGCTGGGACTAAGAAATATTAGCGATGGTGCTTATGTTACCCCGGCAATAATTGTTACTACAATAAGCCAGGTGAGCCAATTAAAAATTCAATTTAATGTACCAGAAAAATATGGCTCACAATTAAGGACAGGACAAAGCATCAATTTCACAGTTGATGGTTCTGATAAAACTTATACAGCCAATATTATCGCAGCAGAAGTAAAGATGGATGAGAACACAAGAAGTCTTGCGATAAGAGGTATTGTAAAAAATGGCGATGCATCTTTGATACCCGGAGTTTTTGCCAAAGTAAAAATTGTTTTGGGTCAAAATGAAAATGCGATCATGGTCCCAACAATTGTTGTGCAACCGCTTGGAAGAAAAAAATTAGTGTACCTGTATAAAGGAGGAAAATCTATACCAGCAGATATTACTACGGGAATAAGAGATAGTTCCAGTGTACAGGTATTGACGGGTTTGAGTGTTGGTGATACGGTTATAACAACAGGGCTTTTGTTTTTAAGGCCTGGAGCAGATATAAAATTGAAGAAAGTCCAATAAGGGTCGGGAGAAAAAACAATAACGTTCAAATCAATAGTGATGAGGTTGGGAGACAATAACTCACAACTCACCACTGACCAGTGACAATATGAATTTATCAGAACTTAGTTTAAGACGACCGGTACTTGCAATAGTTTGCTCGATAGTTATTATCATTTTTGGTGGTATCGGTTATAAATATTTGGGCATTCGTGAATATCCTGCCATCGATCCTGCAGTAGTGAATGTCCGTACATCTTATGTGGGAGCCAATGCTGATATTATTGAACAGCAAATAACTGAACCACTTGAAAAAGCAATTAATGGTGTGCCGGGAGTAAAGAATATCACTTCAAGCAGCTCCACCGGTAGCAGCAATATAACTGTTGAGTTTGAATTGAATGTAGACCTTGAAAGGGCCGCTAATGATGTGAGAGATAAAGTTTCGCAGGCTCTTGGCAATCTGCCGCAAGATATTGATGCACCACCAACTGTAAGTAAAGCCGACTCTGATTCAGATCCTATTGTTTTCTTACAGATTCAAAGCCAAAGTAAAGGATTGCTTGAGCTTACTGACTATGCTGAGAATGTTGTACAGGAAAGATTGCAAACGATCCAGGGAGTTAGTGGTGTGAATGTTTTTGGCAAAAGATATTCGATGCGTCTTTGGATCGATCCATCAAAACTTTCGGCATATAAACTTACTATCAATGATATCCGGCAGGCATTAGACCGGGAGAATATTGAACTGCCTGGCGGAAAGATCCGCGGTAACACCACACAGCTTATTGTAAAGACTTTTGGTAAGCTAACTACTGAAACAGATTTCAATGACCTTATACTTCGTGAAGATAATAATGGTGTGGTCCGGTATAAAGATGTTGGTTATGCAGAATTGGGTGCGGATAATGAAGAATCTGTTTCAAGAAAAAACAATGTGCCTTCGGTAAATCTTGGTGTAGTCGCCCAACCCGGTGCCAACCAGATCGAGATCACGGACAAAAGTGGTACGATCATAACCCACCTCAAAAAAGATATGCCTCCCGATATCATTTTTGAGGTGGGTTATGATCGTACCACTTTTGTCCGCAATGCAATCAAGGAAGTAAAGGAAACACTTGTGATCGCTATCCTATTAGTTGTTACCATCATATTCTTTTTCTTCCGAGAATGGACACTTGCTCTTCGACCATTGATCGATATTCCTGTTTCACTCATTGGTGCTTTTTTTATTATGTACCTGATGGGATTTTCCATCAATGTACTTACCCTTCTTGCTATTGTGCTTGCTACCGGGCTTGTTGTGGATGATGGTATTGTTGTAACAGAGAACATTTTTAAGAAAATGGAGGAGGGCATGAATAAACATAAAGCTGCCCTTGAAGGCTCAAAAGAAATTTATTTCGCCGTAATCGCTACATCAATAACGCTGGCAATCGTTTTCCTTCCCATCATTTTCCTGGAAGGATTTGTGGGAAGACTGTTCCGTGAGTTTGGAATTGTACTCGCTGGCGCTGTGCTTATATCAGCATTTGTTTCATTATCACTTACCCCGGTTCTGAATATTTACATGGCGAAAAAGAATCCACACAAACATTCCTGGTTTTATAGAAAAACAGAGCCATTCTTTACCGGTCTTGAAAATTTATACAGATCGTCATTAGAAGGATTCATGCGTATGCGTTGGTTTGCATTTGTGCTCATAGTTGCCTGTTTGGCAGCAATATATTTTATCGGCATGAGATTACCATCTGAGCTTGCTCCTATGGAAGATCGTAACCGTGTTCGCACAAGTATTACAGGTCCTGAAGGTGCAGATTTTGATTTTACCGACAGAGTTTCTTATGAAATAACACAGCAGTTGCTTGATTCAATTCCTGAAAAACATGTAGTCCTCACTTTCGCTCCAGGCTTTGGCGGTGGGGGTGGAAGCAATGCAGCATTTGTTAGTATGGGTTTGGTAAATGCATCTGAAAGAGAAAGATCACAGGATGAGATCGCTCAGCAAATGAATCGCATGTTCCGTAGGTATAATAATCTCCGGGTATTTGCTACACAGGAACAAACGATCTCTGTTGGCCTTGGTGGTCGTGGTGCTAATCCTGTACAGTTCGTACTTCAGAATCTCAATTTTGAAAAGCTAAAAGAAAAGATCCCTATTTTCATGGAAGAAGTTCGCAAGAACCCTACCTTTCTGAACCCGGATATAAATTTAAAATTCAATCAACCTGAATTACAAATAACGATCGACAGGTTAAAGGCAAATGAACTTGGTGTTTCAGTACAAGATATTTCTACCACGCTGCAGTTGGCATTAAGCGGACGTCGCTTTGGTTATTTTATCATGAATGGAAAACAATACCAGGTAATAGCACAGGTGGACAGAAGTGATCGTGACGATCCATTAGACCTTAAAGGATTTTTTGTTCGTAACAATCGCGGCGACCTAATACAACTTGATAATGTAGTAAAGATGGAAGAAATGGCAAATCCACCAAGTATCCTGCATTTTAATCGTTTCAAAAGCGCCACTGTACAGGCTGGACTTGCTCCCGGGAAAACAATTGGAGATGGAATTCAGGAAATGGAAAAAATTGCTGATAAAGTGCTCGACGAATCATTTGAAACTTCACTTTCAGGTGCTTCCAGGGATTTTGCAGAAAGTTCTTCCAATACTTCATTTGCATTTATACTTGCATTAGTACTTATCTTTTTAGTTCTTGCCGCACAGTTTGAAAGTTTTATTGATCCAATAATCATTATAGTTACGGTGCCATTAGCATTGGCAGGTGCAATGCTTAGTTTGTGGGCATTCGGTCAAACTATAAATATATTTTCACAGATCGGTATGATCATGTTGATCGGTCTTGTAACCAAGAACGGTATACTGATCGTTGAGTTCGCCAACCAAAAAAGAAGAAGAGGTGAACAGAAGATCCCTGCTGCCGTTGATGCATCGGTTGCCCGTTTGCGTCCGATCCTGATGACAACTCTTGCCACTACATTAGGAGCATTACCCATTGCATTGGCATTTGGTTCTGCAGGTAAAAGCCGCGTGCCGCTTGGTATTGTTATTGTTGGTGGTATGCTCTTTGCACTTGTGCTTACTTTGTATGTAGTACCGGCATTATACTCATATCTTTCTTCAAAAAAGAAAGCAAGCAATCTTGACACCGAGCTGGCAGTTGCAGATTTGAAGGAAGCACATGATTAAATTTTATGTAACCAATTTACCTGCTGTCATTTTATATAGAAGCAGGCAAATGAATTCTATTAAACTTATGTTGCGACGCTCCGTTTTACGTTCTGTTCTATACTCAGCTTTTTTCCTGTTCGTATGTTCATTGCAGGCACAAAAATTATTGACACTCGAAGATGCCGTAAGCCTTGCGCTTAAAAACAATTACGATATTCAGATCTCAAGAAATGATTCAGCCATAGCAGCGCTGGATTATTCTTACCGCAATTGGTTGTTCGCACCCAGGTTGAATGCTTCCGTCGGCAACGTTTGGAACAAAAACCACCAGAACCAGGAATTTACTAATGGCACGAAAAGAGAAGGAGATGTAAAAACCGATAACCTATCAGGCTCTATCACCTTAAACTGGCTATTATTTGATGGCGGTAAAATGTTTGTAACCCGTAACCAGGCGCAGGAACTTATTCGCCTGGGTGAATTGGGTATAAAAGACCAGGTAGTCAACACTGTGGCCCAGGTCATCAACTCTTATTACATTATTGTTCGCCAGAAACAACTGTTGAAAGCTGTTGAAGAGCAAATGAGCATTAGCCAAACCCGTCTTGACCTCACTCAGCGCCGGCTTGAAATTGGAGTTGGTGCCAAACCAGATGTATTGCAGAGCAAGGTGGATCTGAATGCACAATTAGCTTCCCGGTATCGCCAACTTACATTGATCGATGAGTTAAAAGAAAGGCTGAATCAAATAATGAATGCTGCTGTTGGTACCAATTATGAGGTCAGCGATTCCATTCCATTCAATAATAATTTAACCCTTACGCAGATCCAGAACAATTTTGAGCAGACAAATACAACCCTGCAGCTCCAGAAAAAAAATATTGACCTTGCGGAGCTTACAATAAAATCAAGAAAAGCAGACCAATTCCCCCTTATATCATTTAATTCAGCTTATAACTACAACCGCACTAATAATGATGTTGCCTTAAATGCTGCTCTGCCTTTATACAATCGTAACCAGGGATACAATTATGGATTCTCTGCAACGATCCCGATCTTAAATTACCGTAACACCAACCGACTCATAAAGCAGTCGAAGCTGGATTTAAGTTATCAGCAACTTGTTTACGAAAGTCAGAGATCCACTTTAAATCTGAACGTCAGCAATTTCTTTAGAGAGTATGAGCTTCAGAAAAAAATGCTTGAACTGGAAGAAACCAATATTCTGCTGGCCAAAGAAAATGTAAACATACAGCTCGAATTATTCCGGCTTGGCGCATCTACTATCATTCAGTTGAGAGATGCGCAGTTTAGTCTTTCAGATGCTTATGACAGGTTGATCGCGGCTCGTTACAATACCAAGCTTGCAGAAACAGAACTTATGAGATTGAAAGGCGAGCTCATAAGATAAGGCTTCACGCAAAGACGTCAAGAATACGCAAAGTCGCAAAGAGATTTTCTTGGTCGGAAGATTTCTTTGCGATTTATGTTTTAGAACTTTGCGTCTTTGCGAGAAATATTTTTTCCCTTTCTTTGCTTCATGAAACCACTTGTAGGAATTATAATGGGCAGTGATAGTGATCTCACCATCATGCAAGATGCCTCGGATCTACTTAAAGAATTTGGAATAGCTCATGAAGTAACAGTTGTATCCGCACATCGTACTCCCTTACGCATGGTTGACTATGCAACAAAAGCAAAAAAAAGAGGACTAAAAGTAATTATAGCGGGTGCTGGTGGTGCTGCGCATTTACCAGGAATGGTAGCATCTATAACACCCTTGCCTGTTATTGGAGTTCCAATCAAATCATCCAACTCAATTGACGGATGGGATTCCGTTCTTTCAATTTTACAAATGCCAAATGGTGTACCTGTTGCTACAGTTGCTCTGAATGCAGCAAAAAATGCAGGTATATTGGCTGCTGAAATTATTGGTGCTTTTGATCCAACTATTTCTAAGAAGGTAACTACTTTCAAAAACTCGCTAAATAACGATGTATTAAAGAAAGTGGAGAAGATGAAAAAAGCGGGTTGGGAAAATAAGTTTGATTAAAGCTATTAATCTGTAAATGCAGGCAAACTAAAATAGAATACAGAGCCTTCATTTTTTTTGCTTTCAACCCAAATTTTTCCCTGATGATTTGAAATTATTTCTTTTACAATAAATAACCCTATTCCAAATCCAGGGTATGTTTTTTCATTCTTTCCCTGCACCCTGTAAAATCTTTCAAATATTTTATCATGATCATCTACATCAATACCGATCCCGAAATCCTGGATCGATACAACGATCTCTTCTTTTGTTAACCTGGTTTTTATAATAACCTCTTTAGCATGTGGAGAATATTTAATTGAGTTGATTAGCAGATTGATCAATACTTGTGATATCCGGTCTCTATCCGCAAATACTAATGCATCGGTATCAGGATCAAAAATGATCTTGTGGGTAGATGTAGTGATCTGTATGTCTTTAATTATTTCTTCGATCAATTTATTGATCTTGAAATTTTCTTTTGCCAGGTGAAGACTGCCTGTTTCAATTTTTGTTACATCAAGAAGATCTGTGATCAGCTTGGTAAGTTTCGAAATATGTTTATCGACAGAAGATAAAGAATTTGTAAGCATGGCATCATTGCCATTCTTGTACATTTCCATTAAAAGCTGAACATAACCTCTTATTGTTGTCACCGGTGTTTTTAATTCATGGCTTGCCATTTTAATAAAATCATCTTTCAGCTGCTCATTCTTTTTAATATCATGTATATCGGTGCTTGTGCCTACCCACATCTGTATATTACCGTTACCATCAAATTGCGGAACCGCCCTGCTCAGTTGCCATCTATATTCTCCATCATGCCTGCGAAAACGATGTTCAAATAAAAAATCTTTTCCTGTTTTAACTGAGTTCATCCAGGATTTCAAATGACCTACCCTGTCATCTGGATGAACAATTTGGATCAAGCCATCTTTATTTATTTCTTCTAGTGTTAGCCCGGAATAGTTGAAAACTGATTGGTTATAATAATTCAGGTTCCCTTCTGTATCTGCTGTCCAGATATGCTGCGCCATAGAATCTGCCAGCAAACGGAATTTTTGTTGACTCTCTTCTATTTTCATTCTGGCTTCCACTTTTTCTGTTACATCATTTAGGATAGCGATGATACCAGATACGTTACCATTAGATTCTAACAATGGTGAATATTCAAAGTCAACATAAGATATTCTTTTACCATCTTTATCCTGAAAATAAGATAGGGCTTCTGTCTCCCTATATATTTTTCCTGTTCTATAGACTTCATCTAAAAGAAGGGGGAACTTTTGGCCTTTAATTTCCGGGAAAACGTCTACAAACCTCTTATTCAGTAAATCCTGTTCTGTTTTATTCCATCTTTTTAACATGGCATCGTTTGCTATTTCAATAACATGCGCAGGCCCTCTAAAAACTACCATAGCAATAGGTGATTGAGTTATTAGGCTCCGAAACCTTTGTTCGCTTTCTGTAACTTTTCTTCTGGCCATCACCTCTACTGTTACATCCTCCATTGTTCCATTGAAGCGGTAAGCAATATTATCTGCATTGAACCATGCCTTGCCTTTAGCCTGTACAATTGTTTCTTTTTTAGTAATTGGGTGAATAATGGTATACTCGACCTCATAATGACCGCCGGAAGAAGGATCTAGTGCGTTTTGTATTGCGTCAATAACTCTTTGCCTGTCTTTTTCTGCAATAGCATTAATAGCATGTGGAAGTTCGATCTCCGCTTCGTGAGGCAGTCCAAACCATTCTTTTAAACGACTATTGGAGATGAATTTATTGTTAGCCGGATTATAATCCCATGTTCCAAGTTTTGCTGCTTCTATGGCAAACTCCAATTTGTTTTTACTTTCTTCCAATTTATGACGAATGGTTACATTCTCCGTTGTTTCAGAACATGTTACTAAAACACCCGATACAAACCCTGATTCATCATTAACCGGGCTATAACTAAATGTCCAGTAAACATCTTCAATTTTGCCGTTACGGAATATTGGAATCAACTGATCTTCCATCCAGGTCGCTTCCCCTCCGGATAACACCTGGTCTATTAATGGCTTTATAATATCCCAGATTTCTGGCCATGCATCTTTTGCCGGCATACCCAAAATGGAAGGGTGTTTCCCGTTTTGACCAAGACTTGGCCGATAGGCATCATTATAAAAACAAATTAGTTCTGATCCCCACCATAAAAACATTGGGAATTTAGAATTTAAGATAATTCCTAAAGTTGTACGCAAACTTTGCGGCCATGTGTCCGGTGTTCCAACGGTAGATTCAGACCAGTCTTTGTTTCGCATCAATCTTCCCATTTCCCCACCACCCTTAAGAAAAGAAAAAGTTTGTTGCGTAATTATCGAATTAGGCATAAAAGCGCATGCTTTAAAAGCAGTAATTAAAAGTAAGAAAAATACCTGTTCAAATCAATAACACATATGGAAGAACCTCTAAGTCGGCCAACTTATAATTATTGTTTATTTTCAATTTCTATTCAAGATGAGAACCGACAGATACTTTATTATCTTACTCTTCATTGTTTCTTGCACAAGAGAAGACAATATGCACGACATCCAAATAAAAAAAATCGATTATCCATCAGCTTCTGCAATAGAATATTATGATGAAAAGTTGTATGTGGTTGGTGATGATGCAACAAACTTGCTGGTACTGGATACAAGTCTAAATATCATTGACTCCATTCCGCTCCTCTCCTATCCCGGAAAAAGAATTCCAAAAGATACAAAACCAGATCTTGAAGCATCTGCATTGAATGCTGATAATTTATTTCTCTTCGGTTCAGGTTCTTTATCACCTTATAGAAATTTCACATGGAGAGTTAATTTGAAAACAAAAGACAACGACAGTGTCAAACTTGAACCACTATTTCTAAAAACAAAAGAACTAGGGATTGAACAAATAAATGTAGAGGGTGCTTGTTTTTTATCGGGAAAACTTATTCTACTAAACAGAGGGAACAAAGGATATCCCTACAACCATTTTATCATCACAAATGAAAAATCATGGACCAATGATAGTAGTTTTCAAATTTCTATTATCCCTTTTGAAGTTCAAAAAGACACGGCTTCATTCAAAGGCATATCAGGATTATGTCATGCAAAAGAAAGTGATCAATTGATAATGACAGTATCAACAGAAGATACAAGGAATAGCTATGATGATGGGGAAATCGGGAAAAGCTATTTATGGATGATCAATAATATTTCAACCAAACTAAATAGTAAAACAATCGGTCCAGACAGAATTATTGATCTTGAAGAAATCGATCCACGTTTTAAAAAGCAAAAGATAGAATCAGCAACTGTGATCAGTGAAACAAATGACCTGATCAATCTTGTCTTAGTTGCAGACAATGATGACGGCAGCAGTACTATTTTTAAATTGAGTATTAAAAGGGATTGAACTACTTTTCCCGAATGACTACAAATTCCTGTTCAAGGTTCAATGACTGTTCATACAATTCACCAATGAAGTCCCTCCCCCATTTTGCATAATAATAACTGATATTATCGATCCTTTCCTGTAAACCATTCTTCGGAAATAAATGTTCTTTAATTGAATTGATCTGCCTTTGCTGATCGGCAAACTTTCTTTTCTCTGCCCGCAACATTTTCTTTTCGAGTTCCTGCAAGCGTTGAACAGTTCTTAGTTTTAATGCTTCCACATGTTTTTCCAAAGTGATATCTACTGCTGAAGCTTGTTTTTTAAAACTTTCATACAGCTGTTCAAGCTCAGATAACGATCCATTCAATTTTACTTCATTCTTGCTTTCATTTATCACGATCCGATTCAATAATTCTTCCTGTGATAAAAAGAGATCCTCGATCGAGAATCCAAGTTTCGCGATCCTTTCCTGCCAGTTTTTTTCAAGAATTAAAAAAGAATTACGCAACACCAGCATCCTAATCTTGCTTTTATAATGGTTGAACAGATCCTTTAATTGTAACCAATATGCTGTTTCGCCACCACCACCAATAAAAGCAAGATTAGGGAGAATCATTTCCTGGTAAAGTCCTCGAAGAATAACATTTGGACTAAACCGGTCAGGATGTTCATTCAATTCTTTAAGTAAATCTTCCTCTGAAAATCTCTCCTTCCCATTCACTACTCTCCATTCACTATTTACCATTTCAATTCTCTCACGAATATTATCCTTTAAATAAAACAAATTGATCTCTCTTGGGTTGGCCTGCACTTTATATCCCGCATTACTTAATTTCTCTGCGGTTTTCTCAACAATACCCGATGCGGTTTGATGCAAAAGATCATCTTTAAAGATCGGGATCATCTGTTTCTTCAGCTCAGCATTATCAGGTAATAACACAACTAAACCGTATTCTCCAAATAACTCATTAACTATTTTAAAAGTAGAAGATTGAATTGTATCTCTTTCTTTATAACATTCTTTCATTAGATCCGCAATCTCTTTTCCAAATGGTAAAACAGAAAGCTGACCTTCCATCAAACCGATCAATTTGATCAATTCTTTGTCGACGTTCATTCTTCCAACAGCACCAGTTTGTTTTGTATTCCAGGTGAGTTTTTCGCCCCCAACATATACATGATTCAGTTCATCAAGATCTGCATCTTCACTGCCGATATAAAAAACAGGGACAAAATGGAAACCTGGTAAATTAGTCTTGCAATATTCTGCCAGCTTTATTGTATGCAATATTTTGTAAATAAAATAAAGCGGCCCGGTAAAAATATTATTCTGGTGAGCTGTAGTAAATGTGAAAGTGTTTTTAGAAGCTAATGCTTCAATATTATTCTTTGTCTTTTCAGATGTGGCAATAGCAGAATATTGTTTCTTTAATTCCTGCACCAGCGAATTGCGATTATAGTTAAACTGTTTTCTATCGTCAATTGCTTTTTTTATTCCCTGAATCGTCGGCGGATAATTAAAGAATTCTTTTAATGAAGAATGCTGGTCAATATAATCAACAACCGTTTTACTAAAACATCCAGTTTGCCTGTAAGGTATCCGTGTAGAAATACAATCCATAAGAGTATCAAAAATAGAAAGAGTTGACCGGCCTTAAAATACCATCGGTAAAATTAACTTTACTTTACCCGATAGGCAACAATGGTATTGCGCCAAAACGTCGGCACATAAATAATTTTGTTCTTTGCATCCATCCCAATATCTGCTGTATTCTTTTTATCCCCTCTTGAATCCAGCAGTTGCTGCTTACTGCCATCTTCATTCACATAC